>JAAUXT010011331.1_pt1 | contig 29644 bp, 32 predicted proteins | sample 7278171 | NCBI WGS metagenome assembly JAAUXT01 (sample SAMN14350112, study PRJNA611818) | marine sediment metagenome | isolation source: surface marine sediment (1.8m) | place: French Polynesia: Moorea | collected 2018-08
AAAACTCCCTAGCAACCAGATGCAACAAAAAAACAGGAAGTGACCAACAAAGCAAACACCCCGGGGACTTCGCACTTGCAGTTGCCCTGTGCACTGCTTCTTGTTTTTCCAGTGCAGCTTCAACCGACGTTGGCGTCCACGCAACAGTTTTGACAGCGTGCTGTTAACGGATATGAACGCACGCGGACCTCTTAACGATCTCGAGGACCATCGCTTTTGACACGAAGATTTATAAGGCATTGTCCTGAACTTTGCAGAAATGTTTTTCCACGAAGGTGTTTCTTTTGACGTCAAAAGGTGGTTCGTCACAAGGAAATGTGACCTCAAGGCGGCTCATCATAAAGACGACACTTTGCTTAAAAAGTTGGCAAACATTGTCAAATCACTTGAGGATATCCAGGGAAGTCCGTGTTGACTTTGAGGTTTCGGAAGGATAAATCTGGATCAGGTGTCAAGAAGTGAACAATGAAGCCCCCGATCTATTGGCAATATCCCGAGTAAATAGCGGTTCGTGCTTTATTCGCTGCTATTGTGTGAACCAAGAAGTCCTGGAGAAGTCAAGTGAATCCCCTTGAGTGTCACGGATAGCAAAGTGATCTGCCCCCGAACCACAAAGAAAGAAAACTGTGGAGTCTCACGTATCCGATTAAAACCGACGAAGCAAGGACTTTTGATCTGGTGAACCAAGGCTCAGAAACACAAGGGCGTCATTCGGAGAGAGTCCCGTTTCTTTCGTTTTTTTGCACCTGGCTATTCCTGGAGGCAGATCATTCTTGGGGTGGGGGTGGGGGGCTCCTGATGCTCTGCCCCCCCCCCCCCGTTGGGTGGGTCCTGCCCAGTGCGGCGAAGGTTCCACCCAGATTCTGGTTGGGTCGCCCCTCCTTGGACAGAACTTCAGGGTAGGTCCCACCCAGGCACCTGCCCAAAGGCTGGGAGCACACACCCAAAATGCCTGAAGCCTCAGGACGCGCCTGCGCTCAAAGATTTTATGTCTTGTTGAGGTTCTCATCCCAAACTTCAGGAACTTTTCTCTCGTGACGACACACAACGGTTCCCCAATTTTCACATTCCTGCTGACTCTTGTGACACTGAAGAGCTCAAATATTTCATGTACCCTTTGCACGAAGGGGGCGTCATTTGAAAGGAACGTGGAATGGATGGGCTTTGGTAACGGACAGTCAAGTTAGAATAATTGGTGAGTGGCACGCCAGCACATACCCCTTGTACCGCAATAAACCCCTGCAAATTGGCCACTGAAATTTAAATTGGACTCAAGGTTTTGATGCAACCGTTTTGTTGCACACATTCAAAATTTGCACAAAGATATCACGACTTTGTCTGGTGCATGAGTTGTGTGGTGCAGCCGGAAAACCAGAACTACCAAAACTACCCCAAAACACAGTGGGACAACCACACATCTTTTCCACACATGGATTCCAAAATGGAAGCCTTTCTGGACCCGAAAGGCAGAAGGGCGCCTGTTCATTACAGAGTCTGACTGGATCCAACAGACAACGGACAATTTCAGTCTGCATGCCAGCTTGAGGAGATGTGTCAGTGGGTGGCCAACAGGAACAAAGACATCCAAACCTGACTTTTCCCTCCCACCCTGCACTGACAATCCTTTCTCCTTATCTCTCCGTTCCACGCAATATGTTACGTACATCATGCAGCGCTATCTTTCACACGTACTACAAACTCCATAAAAGAGCTCTTCACTATCTGTGAACAGTGCTTGACACTCACATGAGTCCTTCTGCAGCCAGGGTCCTGGTACTCAGTCAGATATGAAGACGCGCAGTGCTCCGAAGCAAATCTTTGTGACGTGCGTTTTCCTATCACATCCTGCACCAGCGCTGAATGTGAAACAACCTCAAGTTTCGTTCTGACAAAGGAAGTGTTGATTTTGCGTTAATTTTTGCACGACAAACTTTTTTCGTCTTCAGAGTCCAGGGTCGGGTCATAACTCATTGTTCTAAAAACAGATGAACCTTTGTCAAACGAGGACGTAAAAATTACTCAGATCAACGTTTGGAAAAAAACACTTGACTTGTTGGGCTTTTACCACTTCAAGCGAAATTTCAGTTTCGATTTCCTGTCGTCGCTTCGGGAGCACAGCTTTCAAACCGTTGGCTGTTTTTGCCAAGGCGTCGTCGTCTTGTGAAGTCATTTCCGAACCTACGTGGATCAATGGTTCCTTCGCCCGGTGTGAGAATGAGTCGCCTAACCAAACGTTGAGGTCGAGATGCAGACGTCAATTCAATTTGCCGCTCGTCTTGGGAGAAGAACATCGCGTCGCTTTGTCGAGTCCCGCAATTTTCCTGATGTACTTCAATCCCGGGGAAGCATCACGAACCCAACTTACCCCAGTGAATGAACAGCATGGAAATCTGCACCTCCATGTTCCCTGGCAAGGTGGTAATTTTACATGTATGGCGCGAATGCCGAAGCATGCACAGAACCAATCTTGTTCACCGCTGGGAAATATTCCAAATTACATCATGTCAATAGTGATCAGGCTCCAGGTAAAGTCACTGGCGGCGTCGGGGAAGCGGTCGGAGCGTCGACGCCAAGAACGTTGCGGCAGATCAGAGAAATACGCCCACGTGACAGAACGCAAAGGGGCGATTTCTTGGTGTGAAGCGAATCAAAATGGGCCAAAAGGGTCACTAACAACAGTCCCACTTCAAGCAGCACGAGCCGCGATTCTGGTTCTGCTTCGTTGTTTTCTCGCATCTCGAGCCACCGCGGTTCTTTTTGCTACTCTCTCTGACGAGACCGAAGTTGGGTTTGAGTTGCTGCTTCAGTGATCGGAGCCTCAACCATCAAGATCAATAAAGTCTAATTGGACTGACTTGGCTCACTGCTTCACCGCCACGAGTACAGAATACACACCAACCCAACTGCCACACTTTGAAATTCTTTTGAAGTAAAAGACACGTAGCTCACTACAGGCGTCCGTGCAGTCCTCGGATCAGGCCCTTGGAGTGACAACAGTCACTGAAAGTGGTCCCTTGGGGATTCGTGGACACGAGAGATTTTGCGAAAAATCCCGCAACGCTGCAACTCGAACACACCGCTGTTCGCACGTCACGGTCTCAGACAGCAGAGACTTTCCTGTCAAACGGTGACGCACGTTGCTCGGTCATTCCACGCAGCGCACTCAGGTTGACACCAAGGTGCACGTCAAGCTGCTCTTTTCAAATGTCCCACAGATCTTCCCCAACCCCACTTCGATCCAGGCATCCTGAGTTATTTTTCGAAAGCATCTGACGCATTGCCTGACGTAACAAACATGGAGTGAACTGCTCTGATTAAATCAATCAATCAATCAGCGTTGCGCCGTGGAGACCGAGCGAGGTGGATTCAAATTAGGAGCGTCAGGCGGCGGACTGGAGGAAATGAGTCTGTCCTTGATTGTCACCTGGATGCCCCGCGGAAAGATGTCGGTTTCGGAGCCAAATTTTTACGTGTGACACGCACGGGGCTGAGAATCTCGTTCTCCACGTCTTCATCTACGGGAGCAGCGCACCTGGTGCTCAGATTCCGCTTTTGTTTCAGATAAGATACGAAACTACGGCGTGGAGAGGAGGCCCAGTAAGGGCTCACCCACGCTGCAAACATGGTTCCTGTGAAATCATACAACTTTTCGAGACCTTTGGTCGAGAACAGAGTTGTGTGATTCAACAGGAACCCTTTTTTGCAGTGGGTGAACTCACTTCTATCACAGTGAGGTCACGTACGAGAGGCTTTGTGACGGCAGCGTGGTAGAACGAGAAAGAATACTGACGCTTTGACCCAGTTTCGTCCGTCATGACACCAATTTCTGGCCTGTTGTGACTTGCTGTTCGAGTCCATTTTCGAACCTGTCAGGAGGCTCGGACCGGAGCCGCGTCCCCGGGAGCTGAGTGCGGGTGACACCGGCGGCGCTGACGGCGGTTTTACTCTATTCACGGCTCGGCTAATTACGTTTTCCCTGATGAAAAGGCTTCGGCTCCGAGTCCCGCGCCGCCGCCGCCGCCGCCGCTGCGACTTCGTTTCATTTCCTCCCAATTAGTCCTCGCAACAAAACAGATCAGCGGCGAAAGGAAAAAAAGGGAAACCGTTTGGGGATTAATTGTAGTTTGTCTGGAGGTTTTTTGGAATGCACGACGGAACACAGAACAGCGACTCTGTCTCTCTCGGGTGATGCTCAGGTTCTCTTGGCAGTGAGCGAGCGCGCAATCGAATCTGCAATGATGTAACTGTGTCGGTGCGAACGTCTATTGAATTTGAATCAGCTGCGATGTCCATCAGACAATTGAGTTGACAGATCTACCCAACAATTGCGCCGCCACTCCAGGCAACGAAGAGACCAACGCCAAAACAACTGGACAGCGAGAAAGTGTCGTTCATGGCAAGTTTTTTGGGCAAAAAAAGCCTTACTCTCCTGAGATTTGCAAATCGATCCCCTCCCCCGGCGTCCATTGAATTTTCCTGACCATGTGATTCGGGGCTCAATCGTATTGAGCGGATCGGATCTGATAACGTGTGGCGGCGTCGCGTGACAGGCGGGTATTATCACACCTGAGGCCTGTAATCTGCGCTGAGCTACTGCGCAGGCGCGACGCCGCCGGGAAGGGTCTGTAGGGTGGGGCTCAGAAGTCCGCCGCAGTGCCTCAGTATTGCCAGGTTCAGGTTCGCAACACACGAGAACAAAGGTGTGAAGGCTGCGTCTGGTCGTCGCTACCAACGTGGGTGCGTCTGTCTGCTGCAGTTGCTGGCGTAATTGGCGCATTTATCAGGCGTGTGTCCCACGGCGCGAGGCTGGGGACGGCCCCCGGCTCCCGCGCCGCGCTTCGTTACGGCGCCTCCGACACCTCGCTGTCTCCCGACACTCACACCACTTCAACAGCTTCGCGCTTCCGTCGGTACAGTCGCAGTGATCTGCAAACTGAAGGCGCGTCCTCGTGTTGCTTGGTTTACAGCGTGAGCAATGTTTTGAGTCCCAGACACCAATGGTCCAACAACACACAGGTCTCCTCCAGCAAAACAGCCGCCCCCCTTGTGCCGCGGGGGATTTTAGTGCAAGATGAAAACTGTGCAATTGCGAAAATCCACCTGGTGGAGCAGCGCACACTGAGCGCGTTCGTTTCTGCTTGTCGCGGACCCGCGCGCGTTGAACAAACTGCGTTCGTTTCCGGTGCCAATTCAGCTTCTTTGCAGCAGCTGCGCTACATTCGCCTCAGAAGGGACGAGCTTCTCCGAGTCGGTCTCCCACAGTGCGCACGAGGGGGGAGGCCCTCCCTGCCCAGGTCCAGGCTAATTGGGAGAGCAAATCCCAGGCATTTATCTTACTTGAGCGCAAATCAGAGTTTATTGTCCAATCTGGCCCGCTCCTGGGGAAGGGCTCAGCCCAGAATGGCGGCGGGTACCGAGGGCATTGCGCTTTATTCTGTCCCCCGCAGCTTTATTGCTGATTGCCTTGTACATTGCATTGTTTCCCCGCGACATATATTGGGATCAATTTTTCGGAGGTCATGTCATTTGTTGAGAGGATATTGCAGAGGAGAAAATCTGTGTCAAGCTTCGAGGAAACAGAGAAGTATAGATTGCGAGCTATAAATTGCTTTCACACGTTTCCTGCAAGTTCGGGTTTTCGCTCACACATCTAAGTGTGATTGAGAAGGTGTCATGGTGGATCCAACCTGGTCCCCGCTCCCAAGGGCTGCGCGCGCAGTCAGTGGACCACGGAAGGCTGCGAGGAATCGCTCATTCCCTGTCCCACACGCCGCAGGTCGGTCGGTCTACAGGGCGATTTGTAATCATTAGGATAACAAGCTGTGTGTTCTACATTCATCTCGTTCTGTTGACCTTCTTCATTGTTTAGTCTGTTGAAAGGCACTGCGCACACGATCCAAGCCGAGCCGCCATGGTGTCCAGAAAGAACAAACAGCTTTTTTCGAGCCTCTCCGACTCATTAATCCACCGTGTTCATCCTCGTCAGGTCCTCCCCTCAGCCGCAGTGAGCCTCGCTCTTTGGGAGATACTCAAGTGGAGCAGTTCGCACTAAATCATGCTGCTCCAGTTGACAGATTGCGACACGCGTCATTCAACCAACCCGACTCTTATATTCACAATAATGAAATTTAGTACACGAACCGATGAATTTTGCAAAGACAATCGGTTAAATATTAAAACTAATGTTCGGTGTTTGTCAAACGATCATCTTTATGATGCTTACCTGTGCACACATCCGAATGAACGTGTAAATTTATTGGGTTCTGGAATATTAATGAAGCTCCGAAGTTCCCGTGTGGTCTGCCAAGGCAGAAAAGGTCCGCAAATGTCTGCACTCTGTGAATCATGTCTGTTTGATCGCTCAGGGTCTCAATGTCCCAAGGCCTCCTTGATTTTCACACCACCCCGGTGTTCTAGGATAACACAGCTTTTGCCACCTCAAGGTCATGTTGTGCCAACAGACAAGGAACCCATGCAAAGGAGTTTCTGTTCGTTTTCTTCGGATCTCCCGGAGTGTATTTGCGAGACGCTGTGTCTGTCAGGCAGATGTGCCCCGAAGCACAAGACCAGCTTGACAACATTTTCCTTCAGAATCAGCTCCACTGTTTTGAGGGTGTATCCTCGTGAGACTGGTGCTGGTGTTCTGAGAGTGAATCCTCACGAGACTGGTGTTGATAATTGAATTTTGCGAACATTTGCGCTGGTACTCAGGTGGTCGACTGCTGATCGTGTCAATTCCTATCATAGCGCTCTATTAATTTGTCATCTGGGCTGCAGGCGTGGGTGGGAGGAGAGGACACTGAGGATTCCAGGGACCCCAAATCTCGCTCGTTGTCTCAGAAAAATGGGCACCAAAATATCTGCGCACGCAAGCACAAGAGAATCCACAAGAGATCAAACATCCAACTCGAACGTTTTTGCCAGCGAAAACCATCTCTCACAGTCCATTTGATTGAAGCATTGCAGAGCGAATGGCAAGTTTGAATTGCAGTTTGTTGGGGGAACCTGATGGGCAGGGAGCCTGTGACGCCTGACTGACCCCCACGTCCTCCTCCGCCCAACCTTTCTCTCGTCCACACAAATTTCCCGAAGCAGGTTGAGGACAGAAGCGCAAATCCGCTTCAGATACATGTTGCACCATAAAACACAAAGACGACATTAGCAATTCGACACATACGCCTGTGCCATTGAATCAGTGTCGCACGAACAGATTACGTCCTGACAGTTGGGGATTACAGGGCCACGCGACAAATTAAATAGAGCGCACCCATTGTGAGCTCAATTTGACGCAGCGGTGAGGGTTCTCCCGAGAATCCTAATCCAGGGCTCTTTGTTCTTCTGCAGAGATGGCTGCCGCAACGCTCTCTTCATGCAAACTTGGGTCCTGTTGAATGTGCTTTCTGTGTGGGGCGAGTCTTTCTCGCAGAATCAAGGAATGTCAACCCTGACTCTTACGTTGCACCTTGCTAGATATCACTTCGGTGGTGACTGAGTCCATCAGTTCGACTCTGAAAGCATTGCGCAAGTGTTCCAACACGCAAAAAGCTTCAAATTTTACTCCGTTTTGGCTTCGAGGCAAAGAACTGTGAACACGTCACGAAAGCAATGAGTGGAAGTTTGATAAAATACACGTTTACTGAGTGGCAGGAGACTGCAGGAGCTTTTGTTGGTCCCGAAGCAGCCGCACAGAGCTTCCACTCTTGCATGGCTCCTGGATTCAAAAACTCCCACCGTGGTTGCAAGATACCAGTTCGAGTCGGCCTGGTGAAAGTTTGTGTGTGTGTGTGTGTGTGTGTGTGTGTGTGTGTGTGTGTGTGTGTGTGTGACAGGTGCAATGACCCACCAAAGCGCTATGCCTGTTCACCATCTTGACCACGCTGCTGACAGTGTAGACCACACCCACCCACCTACCCACCCACACCCTGACCACAACACCTTTTCCTTCACCTGCATCATGCAGCGACTCTCGTCATGATTAATTCAAACTTTAATTACAGTGCGATTAAACTGCACAACGGGCTCAATGCGCTTTATGGCGATGATTAGAGTCAAGCTCCATTCACGGCGTATCGACCGGCGCAGGTCGCCGCAGTCCCTTCCAGCACCTCGCAGTCAATGAAGACCATTCATAATGCTTTATTGGACCTCATGTAGGAACGGGAAAATATGTTGTGCCAATACGCTCAAGTGCAGGTTGTATTTCCCAGAAGTGGAACCACTTGCAGAGATGTTTTCAGCAATGGACTTCAGCCTGTCGAAGTCTCCCATGCTCTGTCAAAACTGGAGACGAGAAAGGCAGGAGAAAATAAAAGTTTTTGTGTGCATTGCAGTCGCTTGAAGTCAAAAAGGGCCTTTTGTGGATCTGACAATCAGTGTGTGTTTTGCACTAACTGACCAAAATCTTTGTTTTCTGCTTGCAGATGTGCACGGGGACCCGGACATCAAGCGGTACCCGCCGGAGCCGCCCCCTCCCGAGGCGGGCGCCGACGCCCCCGACCCTGACGCCCCCTCCCCCGACTTCGACATGCTCACACTTGACATTCCCAGACAACAGATACTCATTGGTGCTAGGTAAGTGAGGCGACACGATTTTGCTTTCCACATCCCGTGCACAATGGATGCGCTTGAGTACTTGAAACGCAAAACCTGCTTCACAGGGACAATTTTTACGCGTCGCATTGTTGATTTTTCGGAAATCACACTCTGACATGCAGACCAAACCCTGAAACGAAACGTGACGTCGCTGTTCATGTCGTGTCGGCACGTTTCAGAAACGCATTGCTGCGGCTGGACCTGTCGGACCTGCACGAGCTCGAGCGAACCGAGTGGTTCGCGTCCAACACGACGAGGAAGATCTGTCAGGCCAAGGGCAAGGACCAGGTACAGTATGACTTCCGCTTCAAGCTCGAGTTCAACCAGTGATCCAATTCTGATACAGGCGTCGCGCGTTTCGGCCCCGAGTCAGTAACGCCCTGAGCCAGAACATTTGGTCAAGGCAGATGGATAATTCTTCACGTGAATTCGCTCGTGACAAAACCATGTTTGTTGTTTTCGCAGGATTCGTGTCAGAACTACATTCGCGTTCTGCTCGTGCACAAAGACCGCGTCTTCGCGTGCGGGACGAACGCGTTCGCGCCGCAGTGCTCCTGGAGACAGGTCAGTCCCCTCACCCTCACCCCACACAGCTGCTGGAGACAGGTCAGTCCCCTCACCCCACAGCTCCTGGAGACAGGTCAGTCCCCTCACCCTCACCCCACACAGCTCCTGGAGACAGGTCAGTCCCCTCACCCTCACCCCACACAGCTCCTGGAGACAGGTCAGGCCCCTCACCCCACACAGCTCCTGGAGACAGGTCAGTCCCCTCACCCCACAGCTCCTGGAGACAGGTCAGTCCCCTCACCCTCACCCCACACAGCTCCTGGAGACAGGTCAGTTCCCTCACCCCACACAGCTCCTGGAGACAGGTCAGTCCCTCTACCCCACACAGCTCCTGCAGACAAGTCAAGCCCCTCACCCTGTACCCCACACAGTTGGGCTGGAACTCTGCTGCACCCTTCACTCCACGAGCTGATTGGCTTTTTTCGGCTCTGTTTCCGATCCGCAGAGCAAGCTGATGCGCAACACAAGTCTGCAGGGAAGCCCGTGTCACGCACATCTAACACAAGCAAACGTCTCTGTTCCTCAATGTCAATCCGACTCGGTGGAAAAGTCAAAGTTTCCCAAGTGCTCAGAACGCGAAGAATCCTGCTTCACAAGTGGATGTTTTTTCTGTGGATTCAATAGACACGGAGCTGAAGTAATCTGAGAAAACCTCGGATTTTCTGAGTCCAGCAGTGATACATGTGGACGTCTGGATACGGTGTAGGCATCTCAAATAGAATATTCTATTCACATCTCTCGGAGAGGAAAATTCCAGATCAGAATCATCTCAATATTTCCTCAGCATCATCTGACAAGCCGCACTCTGAAGAAATGGAAATTTCGAAAGCCTTCACCTTCTCAATGACAGTTCGGCAACCTCGCAGGAAAACTGCGCATTCGATTTGTGCTGAAAGTTGACAAGTTTTGTGCTGGTTCTGAACACTTCAGTCCCACTCCAGAATTTGAGGTCCCGCTGCTTGCAGTGCAATTTGCGATTGGTTCCAGGACAACTTTCACTGCGTTGAGAATGTCAATTTGGGCACACAAAAGTTATACTGCTGTCCCCAGTGGCCTGGATTTTCCACCTTTTCACGCTGGGTGAGAGGAAAATGATTTGTTTGTTGGATCAGCAAGAACTCACAGGAACGATCCAAAAGGAAACCGTCCGAAGATGTTTCACAGAGTGTATTTCTTGGGCTGCAGAGAAGAATCCGTTATTTTATTTGGGCAGATTTCGAGGTGATTGGAAAGATGAAGGGAAATCCAAATCGGAATATTGCGAGACTTTGATGTGCTGGAATTGTGCCTAATTTTCTCATAACACCACAAAGGGGGGCTGCTCCCGTGGCCCCGTCCCGCGGACACCGGACTCGGGGTGATTTGATTGGGCGGCAAATCACATTGCGGCCCGGATTGCTGTCTGTCTGTCGAGGGACGTGATTGGTGCACACGCTCCGCCGCCCCGGCCCGCGCGCATGCGAGTTTGTGAATACTCAGGCATGGCCAAAAAGAAAGAGAAGATCTGTCAGCCTCAATGAAAAGGCAAAAGCTCAGAAAAATCTCAGGGATGTATGGGGGGGGGGGGCAAATCTGAGGCCAATGTTGATGATCCTTCTCAATGTCAGACTGGTGTGAACGAAACAGCATCAAGAAATTTTTTCAGCTCAAATAAAGCAGTGTTTCTTTCTGGGATTCAAAGCTTTGTCCAAAGGAACAAGGACACCAGGTTTATTTTTGTTTTATTGCATTCACCACATTTCGAACTTGAAAATAAGGCGTCTCAAAGCACAACAATTCGGTGAGAGTGAAGATCGGTTCCGAGCAAGTTGCTCACCAAAGCATCAGCAGCAGCGCACAAAGCAACAAAGCAGGCAGAATGACGTGACACAAGAAAAGACGAAGAAAAGAGCCTCTTCAAAGATCCTCTTGTGAGTCTCTGTCAAATTTACTCTCAAGGACAAAAGCAACATTTCCTTTGCCTGATGGATACTGAAAGAAAATCTTCTGCCTGCCAAGATAAAGCCCTCCCTGCATAATATCCTTGCCGGCCCACTTGATTTAATATATCTTCTTGAAAAATGACATTGATGGCAGGGTCATCCCAATATTTAAACCAATCCCTAATCCCCTTTCAAAACACTGACGACTAAATCCCTGTATAATTAGACTGAGAGCAATCTGTCATGAAAGTGCGTTGGACTAGCTGCGATCCATCATCTCCCTTTACTTGTCTTTTTCCCATCTGATTAGGGCTTTATTTCCCATCTTATTAGGGTTTTATTAGATCAAGTGGTTTATCCCACTGCGCCGAATTTACATTCTGTTATGCTGCAGGTTCGGTATCCACCATATCTATCTCGGGGCTGAGGTGACCCGAACCCTGCATAAATCTCCCTGCTGTGGCGAAGATTGAGTTTGTGGTCCACAAGTTTGGATGGACAGGGGCTGAAGGACTGAAAGGAAATTGTTTTGTCGGGATGTTGAGAGGACGGCTCTGTTTTGACACGTCTGAAAGGCAACTTATCCTCCCTGGCTCATTGAAACGTTGTCAGTTCGTCAGCACACACGAACAGTTTGGCGCCCGTGTCGCCAGCAACTACCAATTTAGAGAATCGAAATTTGGGTTCAGGGTTGCTGAATTGAGAAGCACTTGATTGACCACGCCGTCCATGCGTGGGATGCAGCAGTACGAGTACGAGTACGAGTACACGTGAGCGGATCGAGATTCTGCGGCCGTGTTAACAGATCGCTGAGCGCAGCGCCTCATCCACAGAACACGCAACTCCTTCCTGCCTGAAGTGAATTTGGTCCAGCAGGTGCGGAAACACCGCCAGATTGAAAGCAAATTTCTGCTCCTGATCTCAAACGTCCGCAGCGTGTAGCTCGGTTCTGGTTATTGAGGGGAGTGGGAACAGTTTTGACTGGCTCGGATCAAGTGTTGGAAGCGCTCCCTGACAGCCTGATAGGCTTCTACAGAGAACTGCAAATTGAAAACAAATCTCTCGCTGGTAACGCTGAGTTTCGGATCGTTACTCAAGATGGTTCGTGTGGAGAGGTTCTGTTTTTTTTTGTTCTGACAGAAAGTGTACACTCGTCATGTTGCGCGGGTGAAGCTGAAAGTTTCTGTCAAATAGACAGGCTTTCATAAACTTTGCTTTGGGTCACATTTTCGCATTTTCGTTCGTTGATCATCTTCATTGGGGAGTGTCCCTTGTTTCTCACCCCCAATTCACACTGCGTGCGCCAGCGCATCACACACAGCTTTTACGACATTCCGCACCATGCGCCAGCACATGTTTGGGGTTGGAACCCATCCACGATCATGGTGGCGCACATGCACTCAGTGTGAACACAACTATGGACATGTGTGAGACCCATTTTGGTGCGCTGTGACCTTGGCGTGCGTGATGCGCTGCTGCATGCGGTGTGAATTGGGGGTCATGAATTGAGCGGCCAGGAAAGGAAACATCAGTTGTGACACGTCCCCTTTGTCGCGCTGCTGCAGGCGAGTTCGCTGGCGGAGGTGGAGGAGTGGGTGACGGGCGTCGCGAAGGCTCCGTACGACCCGCGCGACAACGCGACCGCCATAATGACCGCCGACGGTGACCTCTACAGGTGCGGTGTGCGTGTGCGCGCGTGCTCCTGTGTGAGTGAGTGAGTGAGTGAGTGAGTGAGTGAGTGAGTGAGTGAGTGAGTGTGCGTGCGTGCGTGCGTGCATGCATGCGTGCATGCGTGCGTGCGTGCGTGTGTGGTGTGAGTGTGTGTGAGTGCGTATGAGTGTGTGCGTGTGTGCGTGTGTGTGAGAAAGACAGAGTATGTGCGAATGAAAGGGACTGAACCAAGTGCTGAACATTGAAGAGTGAGCGGTGTGTGCGTGTGTATGCTCGTGCGTATGCGTGACCGTCTGTGGGTGTGCGTGCGGGTATGTTTGTGTGTCCTCTTTCGCCTGAACAGAAACGCAATGCACGGAAACACTCGTACCTCGATTTCACACGTCGTTTTCGCTGCAGCGCGGGCGTGACGGACTTCAAGGGACGCGACCCGACCATCTGCCGCATCATGGGGCCGTCGCCGCACCTCCGCTCCGTGCAGTACAACAACAAGTGGCTCCACGGTGAGTGAGACGCGCGGACTGCGGCGCGCGCTGCGGCGCGTGCGCGAAAATCAGGCAAGGGTCAGCAAAACCAGATCTTGTTTGGACAATCTTGGTTGAGGACCACTTGGGAAGCGAACACCTTCTTCCAAAACGTTGTTCAGTTCGACATCTGAAACAACAGAAGAATCGCGAGAAGAAATACGCGCCATTTTTCCAATTTGAAAACGAGCTTCAACCTCGAATTGGCACCTCGCAACATATGAAAGAAACCACGCATCCAGATGGAAAATATGAATAAGGCATGCTGCCTGTACACTGCGCCTCCGTGAAAGGAAACGTCTCCAAGGCTGCTCCTCTCCTGCAGTGCTGTGGGCTGCAGGTTCTGTGTTTATGCATGCGCCACACAAGGAACTCAACGAGCACAATGGATCCGGGGCAATAAGAAACAGCATTACCATTGTTGCCTGAGTCGGCGCGGCGGCGGCATCACCTCTGATTGAGTTTGTCCCGTGGCCTCCCTCCGCCCGCACAGCGACATGCGCTGTGAAAACGATGCTTCTTCCGCATCTGTTGTGTTTTCCGCTTTTGTCAAACAAGGGTACGGGGTAGATATTGAAGAATCTTCGAGATACACAGCTGGAGGTGACACTCTTGGCCAACTTGATCTGGTTCTGCAGCCAGTGAACGAATTTCTTGTCATACGTTCACGAGTTCCCAACCTCGAAACAAACATTTCGTGACAACGGCCCCTTCTCCTGCAAGAAAGGCTTTCTTTCTTCAATCCGGAATAAAAACAATAGTCACAGAGTGGGCACACAGGAAATGCAAGAAAAACTGCCAGTGGAGCGCTCTTCATGAGGACGCGTCCTCGTCTTGTCCTCCGGTGCTGTGGTGAAGGCCGCTCCACCAGGAAGTGATTTCAGAAGTGAACCTCAACCTTGGGGAACCAGACTCACTCCAAACGCTGACTGCGGCGGATCCAGGATCAGGGGCAGGGGTGCGACGTCGGTCTCACCCGGAAGTTGCCTCCATTGGACCCACCATCATAGATCTGACATGGGAACTTTTTGCGGTTGCAGAGCCCGACTTCGTGTCAGCGTACGAGCTCGAGGACTTCGTGTACGTGTTTTTCCGGGAGGTGGCGCTCGAGCACGACCACTGCGGCAGGAGCGTCTTCTCGCGCGTCGCCAGGGTCTGCAAGGTGCGCATGCGCGGCGAGCAACTTGTCTCCGACTTCCGTCTGTTTCACTATAACTGCCTCTTGAAATACGAGCGTAAATTGTGCTTTGGCGTCACTCTGCATCGTTTCAACTGCGGGACGTCCTGTTCCGGTTGTTCACTTCCGGTTTCTTTGCTTCCGGTTGCAGAACGACGCGGGCGGCAGCTTCCTGTTGGAGGACAACTGGACGACGTTCAAGAAGGCGCGTCTCAACTGCTCGCTGCCGGGCGAGTATCCGTTCTACTTCAACCAGCTGCAGACGACGTTCTGGGACGAGGAGACGTCGACCCTGTACGCCGTCTTCACCACCGGCCCGTACGTCGTTTCTTTGTGTGTGTGTGTGTGTGTGTGTGTGTGTGTGTGTGTGTGTGTGTGTGTGTGTGTCTGTCTGTCTGTCTGTCTGTCTGTCTGTCTGTCTGTCTGTCTGTCTGTGTGGTGCTGCATTTGAAAAGAAATTTTCAACACCTGGTTGTTCGCAAACGAGAGTGAGCATCGCGTTTCCTGGTGCGGGTGTCCGAACTGTCTTGCAGGGTGATGCAACGTGAATAGAGCACTCCACAAAGATGATTCCACACGAAACTGAATTGTCTCACGCACCGTTCTCTGATTCTGTGCTCAGGAACAGCATCTACGGGTCCGCGATCTGCAGCTTCAACACGACGGGGCTGCACGACGCCTTCCGTGGTCCCTTCGCCTTCCAGGAGGACGCCAAGATGGTGTGGACGTCCGTCGAGAACTCCATCCTGCCTGAGCACCAAGAGGTTCGTCCGTTAGGGCGCACTCGCAGGGATGGGATTGGGGCAGCAGGGCAGGGTGGGGACGAGAACCGGGGTGGGGTGGAGTGGGACAGTGGTAGGGTGGGGGATGAGGGCCTGAGCCCATAAGGTCGGTTGATCTGCGGTGGGGCCCTCGCATCACGAGGTATGCCGCCGCACTCCCTGTATGCGGTCGGTAGAATGCGTCTCAGAACTTAAAACAGACGCCGGAAGCCGTTCAATTCGAAAATCATCCGCACAAGAACCGCCATCAACTCTTCCTTTTTCCTGCGCCTGATCAATTGATGTCTTCTAGACGCCATGAGTCGATTCTGGATTGTGTCTCTGCTGAGATACAAACAGAACACGAGTTCACTCTGTTGAGGCGGTGCGTGTCTTGGTTTCAGTGTGGGAAGCACAGTCGGAAACGCTCCATGGTTTCCCAGAAGCCCCAGTTCCGGAACCTGGTGGACGCCGGAAACTACCAGATGATGCACCACTCCGTCCAGCCGACGTCCTCCCGACCTCTCGCCGTCAGCGAGAACGAGAGGTGAGACGAGAGCCGACACAGCCGGCACGGTGGAAACAAATCCATTTCAAAATTGTGTCTGGTCGTCGACAGAAACTTTGTGGTAACTGGCGAGTTTCAGCACAGCAACCAGCGATTTCATTCCGCACTGTGTCCCAGTTGCCAGATCAACGACACAAATGTCGTCATTGGCCCTCGGGGAAAATTTGATTCTCTGTGGCACTGTCTGACAATTGAGGGGTGTGGGCAGCGGAACGGACAGACACGCTAAACTCGTCACTGCTCGACGCCGCCCTTCTGGGCTTTGAATGGTTCAGCTCTGAAAACTTGTCATGAGGGATTCGCAGACAACACGACCCTCTTGATCGCTCCAGGTGGACTCACATCGTCGTTGACCACGTGCACGCCAAGCACCGCCGCACGTTCACGGTGCTCTACGTGACGACGCGAGAGGGCGCGCTCAACAAGATGTCGCTGCTGCCGGACACCGGCGAGCTGTGTCTGCTCGAGCAGCTCCATCTGGTGCCGGACGAGTCGCGGCAGCCAATCACAGCCGTCAAACTGCTGTCTAGTCAGGTGGGGCTCTGGGCCAATCAGAGTGCGTTGTGCCGCACAAGTTTAAAAACCTTCTTTGCTGCTTACGAACAGTTTCAAACAATTAATGAAGTATCGACAAACCTTTCTTTGCAGGGTGTGCTGTTTGTGAGCACGAGGGACCATGTGTACAGAATTCCTGTCCAGCGATGTCACAAGTACTCAACCAGAGAGTAAGTACTCTGCACTCTGTGAACCTCAGAACTGTGGGAACCTTCACGCTGAAATCATTGACTCGTATCCCGTTTGCCAAAACCAACGAAACACAGAGCACACGTGTGACGTCTGGTGTGACGGTCGCTGCGTGTTTACGTCTGTTCTGACGTCACTGTGCGTCTGTTCTGACGTCACTGTGCGTCTGTATTGACGTCATGACCTGACTGCGCGTCCTTCCCGCAGGTTGTGTATGAAGTCGCAGGACCCGTACTGCGGCTGGGACGACCGGTCGGGGCAGTGCACGTCGCGGCCCGCCACGCCCAAGCCGCACCACCACTGGCACCAGGACGTCACGTCGTGCCCCATCCTCAACTTCACAGGTCCGTGCCGCTTCTGTGGCTTCGTGTCGAAGTGAACTCATCAACGTGACTCAAAGTGTCAAAGCGCATCACAACCAGTTGCGTCAAGAGAGGAGCGCACTGAACGAGGTGAAAGCTACGACAGAGTGCACAAGTTTACAAGTGCGATTCACGCGGGCAAAGCCAGTGCGCATCAGTGGCTGGTGCCTCGTGTGTTCACGTTCGACAGAGTGAATTCAAGTGCAAACTTTGCGGTTTCACTGCACTGTCTTTGAGACGTAACTTCAGTCAATCAAGTGTTCACTAACACCACTCTATTTCTCTTTCACTGCTCTCACGCAACACAGGACCAGGTAACTTTGTGAAAAAGAAAGTAGATCTGGTTATTTGGCAGTTTTTGTTCCGTTTTGACCAAAGTTGACATCTTCACCTCATTCCTTGAAAATTTCTGGACCTGAGTTATTTTTTCTGAAGACACTTATCGGTACCAAAATTGTTTTTGAGCAGTTTTCTGCAGATTTCATTTCGATTTTTTTGGCTTTTTTCATTTCTTTCATTTTCCTCATAAAAGAGTCACGAACGGATTGCGTGATCACAAAAGTTGAGCTTTTGCTGAGTCTCAAGTTTTCGAAGTTTCAACGAAGAAAATTCTTGCCTCACGGGACACATTTCACACACTTCACGGAGGTTCAGCAAATAGATTTGTGTCCGCTACTTTTCGGACATGTCCCAATTGCCAGAATGGTGAGACAAATACCATTTGGTGACTTGTTATTGGCTCTCAGCTGCTATATGATGCAATATGTGGTCATCTGTGCCACTGATCTGTCAATTGGGGCACCACACACGTAAAAAGAAGTCGTGCTGAACCGCGCCACTGCAGCGACATTCGTCTTGTTGGTGGGGAAACAAAGAAAGGTTACGTTACGTGTGAAACCACACCCGACTTACAACGTTCTCCTCCTGCGCAGTTGACGGGCGGTGGAGCCCGTGGAGTCGCTGGGAGAAGTGTCGGCATCACGGCGGGGACCCGGGCGACGAGTGCCGCTGCCGCTCCCGGCGCTGCGACCACCCGCCGCCCACCAACGGAGGCGCCGACTGCAGGGGCGTCAGCATGCAGGTCACCAACTGCACAGGTAGGGGCAGGGCGCGTCACTGCGCAGGGGCGAACAAATCCCCTGAGGTTCACCACCAATCTTGACTTGGTCACAAAGAAGAACGCGTTCGGCACAAAAAGAACTCATTGCAGACGGGTCAAAATTCAAGGGGGAAACAAAATCATTGGTTCCCTGTAATGCGCAAGCCTGGAACAAGTTTTGTCACACCAAAATCATGAGAGATTGAAACCCCGCACCCTTCTCATCGCACAGTGCACGGCAACTGGACGTCGTGGTCGGAGTGGTCGGCGTGCACGTCCACGTGCGGCACGCTCTCAGTGCGCACGCGCCAGCGCAAGTGCGGAAACCCCGAGCCTCGCTTCGGCGGACGCGTCTGCGTCGGGTCGGCGCGCCAGGAGGAGTACTGCATCGTGCCCGACTGCCCTCGTGAGTAGACTGCACGCCTATTTTGCTCATTTTGTGGACTTTGTTCCACGTGTTCTGACGTCTGATTGGATTGCCTGCCACACATCCGAAAAATTACCCCCCCCCCACACACACACACACGATCTTGTTCCCAGTCTCCTTCCTTCATCCTCCCTTGGGTCGAGCAAGGAGAGTTGGCCCCTGGGCCAATGACGTTGCTCTACCTTCGGGTGTCCAACTGATACATTTTTTCCCAAAACACAGGCGACCTGAGCTGAGTGGATTTCAGAGCCGGTCTCACCTGACACCTTGCCCAATTTCGGGAGTACAACCATTTCTGGGGTCAGCAGCGGTATTGAACCAGGAAAACCCAAAATTGCACATGCAGCACAAAAGAACAGGGTTAAACTCAGCCCGTGACCCCCTGGATCCGCTGGAGCTGGTACATTCGTTTCTCTGCACGGCAGTGGTGACGCCGGCGCCGATCGACGGAGGCTGGTCGTCGTGGTCGTCATGGTCACGGTGCAGCGCGCACTGCGACGGCGGCATCCAGGAGCGCCACCGCGAGTGTAACGACCCCGTCCCGAACGCGCACGGCTTCCACTGCGTCGGCAACAACTTCGAGTGGCGCATGTGCAACCGACACAACTGTGATGGTCAGTGATGGCATTGCTTTTGCCAATGGCTTTCGCACGGACAGAACTTTGTCTTTCTTTCCCATGTGGGGAATGAGAATGAGGTCGCACCGACTGACGGTCGCGTTCGTTTTTCTGCCGCAGAGGTTCGTCGCGCCTCCGAGTGGACGGCCTGGGCGCGCGTCAACGAGACTCGCGAGGGGCGCATCGAACGCCGCTACAAGGTCGTGTGCAAAGCGAACATGCCCCAGCACACGGACCTGCGCGTCCAGGTGAAAACGAACGAGCGGTTTTGCGCGGCCGGCAGCGACGACACGTGCGCAGGTGAGCGGGTGGCGCCCCCCGGTGGCTATGAGCTTGGGCCTGACCCTGCCTCCCCCTATCGTGATGACCTTGAGCCTCTGCTTGCCCTTATAGCCATGGCTGTGTGTAAGAGCGGCGATGCTGGGGCTTCCAGTGCTGCTGGGAATGAGTATGATGACAAAGCTTCTTGTGGTACCGTGGTCAATGGGACTTGTGTTTGTCCGCAAAATAACAACACTGACAGGAGATTTGACAATGGAAAACATGACGATTCTAGTGGTGAGACCGTCCACCAACTCAGTGTTTCGCCAATGGAAGGGTTTTCAGGGGACACAATTGTTGGAAGTGGAGAAGAGAATTTCTTTGGCGAGAACAACACCAAGCCCAACGAAGGGCCATCACCAAGTGAACCTCGAGCCGAAAAACTTTCATCTGATGCAGAGACACAAAGTACTGGACCAGAGATTGGAGAATCTCCTCAGAATTACACAACTCAAGGTGTTGAGTCAAGCACTGAGCCCCCGGCGACGCCAGAATCAGTGACTGACGAGAGAACAAAACAGGTCAAAAACTGTTCGTCCAGCACTCCAGCTGAGGACAACACTCTCACAGGAAGCAGTTCAAACACGGAAAACAAGACATGTGACTGCGCGAAGGAACCTCAGAGACCTGCTGGCCCCCCGTGGTCTCACGGCGAGGTGTTCCAGGGATACTGCAAGTGCAGAGACCTGGGGATCTTCAGAACATGTCGCAAGTGTCCGCTGAGCGTTCCTTGACTGAGGAAATCTGAAGGAAGTTGAGGTTTGGCACACATTTTTGTTGTGGATGGGAGCAGATCCAGGGTCTAGGATGACCAGGTTACCGGGCACCCGAAACACATAAAGACACAAAGATAGACGAAAACTGACTTGTTCGTGGTGGTGTCGTCACGCGCAAACGTTCAGGTTTCAGATAAGTTTGTTTTTTTCTCCACAAAGCCAAAGTGAGCCCCTCCCCAGGATCCTGGATCCGCTCTTGGAACGAATTGAGGAATCATTGAAGGACAGAAATAAATCAGAAGAAGTGTGATGTTAAATAACAACAAGCTGACCAATGCTCCTCAAATCGAATTTTGTGTTGTGTGTTTTTCAAAAATAATCTGTCGCTGAATACTTTGTGATCATTGAGTTGAAAGTCACTTTGGGAAAAGTTTTTTTCCCGACACCTGCACTCCAACAGCCGTTTCGTAGAATTGAGATCAAACTGGCTTTGTTTGATGATCAAGTTGCACTTTAAGCTTCGGATGTACAATTTTAGGGTCGCAAATTTGCATCCAAGAAATTGAAAAGAATCTGTTGCTGATTTTGAAGCATTTACTGAGCCTCTTCTTTTTGTTTTGAAGTGAGAAATTGTGTAAAGTTTTGTTTTTAACGTGCCTTGGTGAGTAATCGTCTTTTTGCATGCAACTTAAAAACACAGTCGGCATGCAAACAAGATCCAAGTTCTTGTGACTCACCCTGGAAGAAATATTTGTTCTTTACAATCCTGGAACTAATTTTTCATTCTGTCGATTCACCTTTGGATTCTGTACTGGAGCCAAACGTGTTCAGTGAACCTCTCAGAGATCATTTGAATCAGAATTGTTCTGGACGATGCATTTTGTCATGTTACTCAGTTTTCCCTCACAGTGATAAGTTTGTAACAACTAAAATACTAAGAATCTAGTTTGTACTTTTACTGACGACTCTTGTGCCTGAACGCCTAGTGTGGCACATTTCAGGCTGAAACGTCCAGTCTGTTGTGGATTCAACGACTGTACGATTCTGCAACAAAGCAGCAAAAAAGTCAAACAAATCCTTTCTCTGAGTAGATGGTTGAAAACTTTTGTGTTTATGTTGACCCGATATTCCCACCTTCTGCTTTTGTGACCAAACCCCGAGGATTCCCTCCTCTTTGACTCCTCTGGTCTTCAACGGAGCCACGAGTGATGTTGAAACGGAGAAACTTGAGTCTCATCTCCGAGTCCTCGCTGCTTCCCAGAGAACTGAACTTCTTAACTCACATGAAACGATCAGAAACTGGTGTGATACCGGACATGTAGAGACACGTGTACCGTGGGCTTCTTCATCAAATTCAACTGCAATTTTGAACGTACACTTTAGCGATGCATGGGAACGCTTGCACAGCACATGTTTATCAACGAAACAGATTTCTCAACGGATGTTGGTACCTCGTTCTCTCTCCAGGCACGGAGGGGATCGAGTGCGGCTGGTCGGCGTGGTCACAGTGGACGCCGTGCGACCGCGTGTGCGACGGCGGCAGCTCGTGGCGCGAGCGCGCCTGCATGGGCGCGCACACCGGCGGCGTGTGCAAGGACTGCGTCGGGCACGCGCGCGAGGCCAGGGAGTGCAACACGCACTCGTGTCAAGGTCAGCTGAAAACACGTCTCACTCAACGTGCCAAAGCGCGGTGCTATTCTCTGACTGGCACCAGAACGTCTTTGTACGAATGCAAAACCAATCGTTTCTGCGTCTGCTGCAGGGGAGTGGTCGTGCTGGGGGTCGTTCTCGCCGTGCTCGGTGACGTGCGGCCGCGGGCGGATGCTGCGGACCCGCCGCTGCGAGGCGCCGGTGCCCGGCCGCGAGTTCACGCAGACGTGCGACGGCACGGACCGCGAGGAGAAGCAGTGCCGCATGCCGCCCTGCGACCGTGAGTAGAGAGACTCCAGCAGTTTTGGCGAACGTGGACTTTGGTGCAATATAGCACTTTGGGAGACAAGTCGTTTTCGCATTGAAGACAACGTTCACATCAGCTCCTGATGTGTTCACACGCGCTCCCTGCGCGCACAAAGTTACAATCTTTCAGAGCCACCCAAGTGGCACTCTGCGCAATTCAATCGAATTCTTCGTCACCTTTTTACCCTGTGCTCCTTCCATTTGCAGCGTTGGACGGGTGGAAGGAGTGGACGCTGTGGTCCGTGTGCAGCGTGGAGAACACGCAGCAGCGGTCGCGGCGCTGCGGCCACTCCTTCCCGGCGGTGGACCAGTGCCAGGGCTCGGACCTGGAGACGCGCATGTGTCGCTACAACGTCCCCGAGTCGCTGCCGGACCCCGCGCTGCAAAGCTCCCGCTCCATCCGCAACGGCAGCTTCCAGATCTACCACCTCATCATCGCAGGTGCGCAGCTGCAACAGGGTTTACTGTATTCACGCGTGTGGAAGTCGCACCCAAGTGCAGACGCACCCCACGCGTCGGTTGCCTCTGTGTTTTCTGGACCAAGATCACACTGAAACGGTAGTAATGTCCTACTCATCCACAAGATACAACGATTCTTTTGACGTTTAACTTGGAGGAGGGAGTGCGTTTTACACAGGGTGCATACGGTAATGTCTGGGGCAGATTGATGAAAGGTCATAGCAATTTTGCAATGACACTGAACAGTTCCCTTGTTTCTGCAGGGTTGCTCGGGTTCCTGCTCGGTGGTGCTATCTGTGTCGGGGTGTTCCTCTATTGCCAGCGGGTGAAGCGGTCCCGAGACGACGAGAAAAAATACCAGGTCAGTATGAGAAATTCCACGTCGTGCTCCACAGCGCTCCAAAAGGCAAAGTCGCGTTCAGTGAAAAACAGTTGGGGTGACCATTTCGCAATTTTCGCAGCCAATGCGACTGAGCCGCAAGAAAAAGAAACGAAATCTTTTTGTCTTTTTGTCGAGAATGCGGACAACCGACATCAACACATTTGAACCTTTCAGTTGTCAAGTCAATTTTGTCTTTTGATAAAACAATTTGAACTCTCGCAAAATGGTGTCTGGAGGTTGAGATAGCTTGTGTGTACGAATAGCTGACTCTGTAGTTTTCTGCTCCGTCCTCGCAGCCTGCCAGATGACAAGAACCCTGCCAAGTACGTCTGTGTGCACGTTGTACTCGTGTCTGTTGAAAGTTTTTCAGTCTCGTTCACACCGACACAATCCGCAGTTTTTGAACAGCAGTGTCCATCTGTGCAGAAGAAAAAGCTGTGTCTGTGTCGCGAGAAAGTTGGAAGTTGTTGTCCACGTCTGTGCGACAATTGTTGTTTTCACGAGTGGGCCACACGTGGGGTGGGGTGGGGCTGCACGAACACATGAGTGAGAGACTGTTGTCAGAATATGGTTTTGTGGCGCACAGTCCCGCAAATTTTTACCAAAACCTTGTACAGTGTTTTTGTTTTCATTTTTCAATCCACGTGGACAGAAGTGAATCCAGGTTATTGTTCGTTTCTCTGTTCACTTTTTGCTCTTTTTTGAGAAATCCGGTTTGATATATTATTTTTTCATTGGAGAGGGAGCGTGTCATTCAGCACAAAATTTCACGTGCTTTGCTGAGAGTGAATGAGCATAAACCAAGACACCTCTGTTGTTTGGAAATTTCTTGGTCTTTGAAGCGAAACTCGCAGTTTTTGATTTTCTTCGCAGTGGATCTTGTCCCTTTGAACATTTTCTGTTTGCGTTTTTGTTTCATTTGTTTGTGGTGTGTGTTTGTCAACGGCAGACTTTTTCCACAAAGACATTGTTTCTTGATCTGAAAATTTCTAACATGCATGAACAGCGACAAAAAAATACAACAAAAATGTTCTCAATTTTCTTTGCAGGAAAACCCGTATGGAACGTTAACCAAACAGGACTTGAGTCCCAACCTCTACATGTCTCCCAGCCAGATGTCCATGGCTTCCACCCTCAACAACAAAACCTACTACAGCACCAACTCCCTCGGGCATCCGCACTACAAGGACCCGGGCAAAATGACTGTGAAGGAAGCAACACTGAAAAGAAACTCTCTTATGAGGACCAACTTGTCCCTGAACGATTTGTAGCACTAGGGGCTCAACACTAGAGGGAGCTAGTGTTGTTTCTTATTTTGCCACCAGGTGGAGAAATGTCAGAGTTGTCGTGCATGGCGGAAGGAGCTGAGGGAGTGGCTAAAAGCCTTGGAAAGAGTTGGCATCTTCAGGGTCGAGGAGAGTGCGTTGGCTGTTGTTGCCATGGTGAAGTTTGACGCTGCATGACGACGCCCCATGGAGACTCGCAGTGCTTGAGTTGCTGATGAAACCAGCTGCGTTCAAAACGCCTCGAGCTGGACACGTCGCTCACAACCCACGCGCGGTGGCGCCACTTTGAGGGAGACGCCGTTCCCACCAGGGGGAGCCTCCGTATCCCGAGAGAGACTTCGAACATCGCACAAAAATACCGTGTTAACCCAAGTGTAACGCGCGTTTTGCTTGGAAGCGGACCCAAATATAAGGAGTGCGCATGCGTGGGAGGTGGACACCCAAACTGAGAGCGCACGTTGCATCCACAGGGTGCGCGTTACACGAGAGTGATCACTGTGTCACCAAATGGTGTTGGGAACAACAACAGTTGATCAGCTGGCTGCAGAATCTTTACTAAGTCAACCTGAGTTCCTGGGTGTATGTTCAAGGAAAACAAAGTAGCAGTATTTAGACTAACCATGACACTCACAGGAGCTTTGACTTCTTCTGCATGGTGAAACTGTGCAAGGCGTTCCAGAGATGGGAATGAAATTTTGCAATCAAGCAATGTTGCCATGGCGTTGCTATTGGTGCCGTGAATAATTTCAACGCAACCTGGAAGCAATCGAACATTTTGTTGAATGTACGACTCATCAGTGCCAAGTTTTCCCTTCAGTTGGTCCCCACCGAAACGTGGGTGCAGACCAGAGGGACTCAAGTTGTTCGTGAAAACAACGATAAATACGTAACACTTGCCAAGTTATTCAAAGCAATTTGACTGAAATCCTCAAGATATTTTCGGGACAAGACACAACGACATCCTGATACTCTGTTGATAAAAGGAGAAAGAAAATCGCAGGTCGGACGACAAAGTGATGACTGCGAGATGGTCTTCCTGACAAATATCTGTGAAACTGTCTCAACATCGACTGAAAAACTTCATGCTGAGGACATTGTTGTGCATGTGAGAGGACTGCGCGTGCTTGGGACAGATGAACATGCGCGGTCAGATAAGAATTTCCGTTGACGCGTCTGTTGGTTGTTGATATTTTCTTTTCAGTTTGTGCGCAATGTGAGAGCTGACTGTTACAGACTGAGTTTTTCACAAGGCAGCTATTTTGGTAAAGACAAGACCTATACTAGGACTTTGCAAACTTGGTGTGCGCATGTTTGGTTCGAAGTGTGAACACCTCGAATCCAAGCCCACCTCATGCAGATAGCTTCAAACCGAAAATTTTGAAGGCTCCGTTCTTGGAAAGAAACAAAAACAATGAAACTGATGGGTTCACCAACATTGACGAAGCTGTTTGATCAGTTGCAGTTTGATTTTGACCCCTGGATCCTTCGTGGACTGTCCGCGTGTTTCCAGTGGTTCAGTCCAACGTTTGTTCCAGGACGCGTGTCCACATTCGAGTGATCCTCGTGTTTCCGTTTCTTTGCACGTGTGCGTGGGGGCATTGCTTTCCTGAATCAGGAAAATCAGACAAAAAATCGTTCGTTGATTTTGACACGTTTGCTTCCGACGACCAGATTTCTCTTTTGCGACAGGTATTACGTTGGTGCTATTCGCGTGTTGCGCACAGTCGCACGGTTTCAGAATCATCCAGAATGAGGTTGGGGTGGATCGTCTGGCGGATCCGGACAAGAGCACAAGGGCTTGGAAAAACGAACCTGGGGCCTAGGCCTGCTGAGCCCTGACAACAAAGTTCAGACCCCTTCGTCTTTGCGCCGCAGTCAAACTGATAAACACAAGTTTGAAGTTGTGGTTTGCCCAACCCAAGGACTGAAGGTCCTTGTTCGTTCCTGGCCACTGTCCCTCTCACCTCTGCCAGGTACTGTCAAGAAGTTTGTCTGGGGTGCCTCCAGATCAAATACATTTGAGACTTCTGTTTCATTTTCCAGAAGAACCTTTTTCCCCCCAACATCATAAGCATGCAACTGAATTTGCTTGATTCTGGATGCATTCTGAAACTGTGTGATGTGGAAGTTGTGTCTTCAGTTGGCGAATGTGTGCATGAGGAGTGGCCGTTTTGTGTGAACACGAAATGAATCTGTGAAGTTTGATTGTGCTCGCATACAGACCAGCTCCGTGTCAAACACTTCTGCTTTTTCTTCAGTCTGCAAAACTTTTGTTTGCATTTTGAATTCTTGAACAGCTGAACAAGTTGTTGACATGCGTGTAATGCCAATCTTTGTCCGAATTATTCTTTCAACAAGACAATGGAATCAAACTAAATCATTTGAACGAGTCTCCTTTTGTGCGAACCACATGTGCAACTATCACAACACAATTGTTTTGGGTCTGGAACACACTGTATCAAACAACACGAAAAAAGAAATTGCCATTTAAAGTTTCGTTGCCCCTGCAACACACACACACACACACACACACACACACACACACACACACACACACACACACACGTATTTTGTGGTCAAAACCAGACCAGGCACTTTGAGTGATATCTGTTGCCTGATTCAAGTCCTGGTTCAAACGCATCGTTCGCAATCATGGAGTGAATGGCTCAAATTGTTGACGAGTGTACATTTTGTAAATGGTGAAAGAAAACAGAAAACAAATGTGTAAAAAATGCAATAAATGGAAGAAAACGATCAAAAAGTATTTTTCTCCGGCTTCGTTTCTGCCAAAAGAATTTCGCCGGAAGACTGGACCGTTCCCAAGGCACACGCACTTGCGGAGCCCTGCTGTCATTGCTCTGTGTCTTTTGCTTGAGGGGCGGGGTTGGGTGGATGCTCAAATGTGTGCCTCTGATCCCTTCGGTGGAAGAACCATAACATGCAACCACTTCGAAACCCCCGCGAAAGATTTTCCCAAAACATCGCAGTTTTCTTTGAGGACGTTGTAAAAAGACCTGTTGCACGTGGCGCCCTCTTTTGACGATGTGTTCCATTTGTCTGGACTAGTTGACTGATGACGGATCAACAGAAGTTGTGCACCTGGTTCTATTTTGCAAAAAAAAACCTGCCTACGCCACAGTGGACTGCAAAATGTATACTCATACACAAAGTAGCATAATTAATAAAAGTTGAAAAATATTTCTGTGCAATATTTGCATTCAAATTTGAAACAAATATTTGCGACAACAACGGGGTTGATTGTTTGCAAGAAGCTGCACACTCGGGATAATGGCGACTTTCCTGGCAGTTCCAACCAAGAAAACTTGGGAAGTTGACTTGACAAAACCTCTGAAGAACTTCATCGCCAGCACGTACAACAATGTCAACGCTGACGAGTATTCTCAGGCATTGTCGGAATTCAACAAATTACGGCAGAGCATGATTGCCAAGTCTGTGGATAGACACGAAAGCGCTTTGGAAGTTCTCTACCGGTGAGGTTTGTTGGGTTGGACACCCAACTTTCTGACTCATCGAAGCGTGATGCTGAACCGATGGCAGTTTTTAACGCTGACAGTAGCATTTAGGTCACGATCTGGTCATATTACAGGCTTCAAATGGACAAAAAACTCAGTTGTGAGGATCAAAACTTTTGTCGTGAAGTCGATCCAGGAAGAGACCGACGACATGTTGACACATCACTCGATGATCAAATTTCACTTTCGTCCTCTGAACCACATACTCTAGATCCAGATCTGGACCAAATCTGAACTCTAGATCCAGGTCTACTGCCTTCAGATGTTGAATGAATTTGATCCGTAGTCTGGACAGAAGTTTTACCCGGACACACACCAGCTGCTATGTGTGTAGTTTGGGGGCCGAGGGAAAGGGAAAGACTGTCGAGTCATTCCCAGGGTGATATGGACACCTGTTTTTGCCAGGGGATGGGTCTCAAGGACACGTTGTTCTTGTTCAGGTCTGACAGGCTGAATGTAGACACGCCCCCCACCACCACCTTCCCTCGCGCGCGTTGTCGCGAGGAGAGCACAGATGTTGATGTGGCTGAAGATCCAAAATTCCCATTGGTGGACCGACTTTCAGGAGTCGACAGCTGAAGCTGAAGTCGGAATTGACCTGCACGTTTCTATGTTTTGCAGATATTATGACCAGTTTGTGGCGATTGAAGGCAAATTCCCCATCGCAGAAAACCAGGTGAGATGTGTGGACGTCTGTGGAAGCATTTTGCAAGTTGAAAGAATGAAGGTTTTGTTGCGAATTTTGGAACAGGCTGTCACGAGCTGCTCACAATCACTACAAAATGTGCGCCGCACACGCACACACACACACACGCACTCTTGTTCAGTTTTTGTGGTTCAAAGCAGTTGTGATGGTGCTGTTCGGATGAGTGCATGTGTGTGTGTGTGTATGTACGAGTGTGTGTGTGTGTGTGTGTGTGTGTGTGTGTGTCCTATTTTGAAAATTCAATTGCCCTGTCAGTTATGCTTTTCCATGAGGGGCTGTCCACACCAAATTTTCAAGCAGAAATTCATTGCCTTGAAATGCGTGGGGTGGCCACCCCGTCGGTTGGTATGGTTATGTGGCGATGTCGTGCAGTTCATGCACATCCATGTTTGCTGTGATCTGACCCCACCAGTTGGTGTGGTGAATCTGGCCCCACCAGTTGGTGTGGTGAACCTGGCCCGACCAGTTGGTGTGGTGAATTTGAATACAGTGTATTGACACGAAATGTGCCACGGAAAAGAACCTCTCTCTGGATACATTTACCCTTCCTGTGGTGACTCAGGTCAGAGGTTGGCTGAAATCTCCCCACTCTGCGAATGAAAGTTTTCCAAATCAAGCCAATTTTCTACCTTCCACCCATCCCCCCTCCCTGGTAAAATGTCCAAATCTGCCCCCGCAAAGTGTGGGCCCTGGACAGAAGAAGGATCCTTCCTCTGGTCCCACCTATCTTTGTTCAGTGTTGTCAGCTGCTTGCATGACACCTCAACATGAGGGTCGTGGTGCTGGCCAGGCTCGTGTCTACACTGTCAAGTGTGCTTGTTTTGTGCCCAAAAGTTAAATTCACATTTCTCTGAGGAGATGAGGGCATCACAAAATGCCTTCACAGTGCCCAAGGGGACCGCTGAGTTTTATTCAACCTCAAGCAGGGGCGAGTTGTTCGAGTACGGGTATGTGTGATGGTGCTCAATGCCCGAGTTTCTTCCTTTGGCAAAGGTGTGAAGCGATTCGAAACTCCACCCAGGTAAAACATCAGCAAACAACACCGAGGACGAACATCAGTTGTCGGTCGGTGCATCGCATCACATTCCAAAAGAAAACAGCGAAAGGTCGCAGATCTAGCGCTTTGAGAGGTGCGAATGGTTTTGCGAAGGTTTTCTGCTGGGGCCGTGAGTAACCTGCAAATTGGGGGTGCCTTGACTAGGATAATTTATAATGGCGTACTTCTGTCCAAGTTCTGATGCTGAGCGTCAAAGC
>JAAUXT010009191.1_pt1 | contig 29641 bp, 37 predicted proteins | sample 7278171 | NCBI WGS metagenome assembly JAAUXT01 (sample SAMN14350112, study PRJNA611818) | marine sediment metagenome | isolation source: surface marine sediment (1.8m) | place: French Polynesia: Moorea | collected 2018-08
GGAAAAGTTTTCTTTGGGGGGGGTATCCCGGACAATGTCCGAGTTACCCCTAACCCAGACAATGTCCAAGTTGGAAGGGAAAATTTTTCTTTGGGTGGGGGGGGGGTATCCCGGACAATGTCCAAGTTACCCCTAACCCGGACAATCTATAGCATTTCTATTATAATTTCATGTCATTTTTTCATCATCAGAGCAGAAGAACAAAATGATACCATATGCAACATGTAAAGCACCCCAAAGGGTGTCTGCACCCACTGATTCCAGTCTGTGATCACTGGAACAGGGGTAAAACGTAGGTTTTGTCTGCCCAAGACGGACGGACGCGGATACAGGGGCAAATCAATATCAGACCGCTACCGCGGCTGATAATCACAAAAGAGGAGAAAATCTCAAAGAGTATTTGCAACAAGAAAAGTGCTCGGTTCGCTTCATCAAACTTTAGACAAAGCTTCAGACTTCAAGCCCAAACATGCCAAGCAAACCGAGCACTGGTACTGTTGGTTTGGAAACACCCAGAGCTCTACCACCCAAGGCAAACTGTGCTGTCACTTTAACTACCGGGAATCCGTCCTGGACCGAATTTTTTGAGGCACCTGTACTTTCAATCTTTCCTGCACCCCACCACAGACATCCGACACGACGTTCCAATTTCCAGTACACTATTCCAAAGCACACTTTTCCGTACCTTTCGGACGTCCATAACCACCGAGTTGTACCACGTTGGCATGTTTGCAACAATTTCTTCACCAGCACTGCCCAGGTCGTATCTGCAAAACCAGACGTGCTAGAAATGTGGCCACATGCAAGTTAGCACACGATTTTGGGCTCATTGTGGAATTGCAGACAGCACCCCTCGTCAGCAATTGAAACTTAGTGGGCGGGGGTCCGTATGCAGACGGATGGCAAAATGAACAGGATGTTTCTTGGTGTCCTCGTCCAGGTCCGTAATTGCTCAAACAGGCGAAACAGAAGTGACGGCGGCACACAGCAATTCAAACTGTTCCCCAGCGCACAACTTAGGCACCCGGAGAGAAAAGATGGCGATGGTGCACCCCCTTGTCTTGCTCAACACTCGGGTTAGTAGTTTCTGGTCCAAATAACCTTCTCGCCGGTGACACGAAAGAACTAATCTCACAGAGGAAGAGGCAGATTTACACTGATCACAAAACTCGCAGCATACGTTTACAACGGGGAAAGGGGGTGGGGGCAGCGATACAAGCCCTGCATGGACAGAAAATACTTGCCCGAACAGTGGAGCTCTGAAAGACCACTTTGGTCATTTGGTAGTACCTGGTTACTTTTTCCATATGGAGACAAAAGCAATCTCTGAACCGATCAAATTGGCATCGTGTGGCCAGATACTCTCTGCCAACGTTGGTTTTACACTTTGTACAGAACAGGAGCTTGAAGGTGCTGAAAGGCAATGCAGAAGAGACAAGGTTACAAAAATGCGAGGGTGAGCACCGATGGCCGGCCCGTTTGCAGTTCAACCGAGTTCACATTTCTCAAAAACGTTCCTTGGATGTCTGTAGCTTCTCACCTTCCCGCATCTGGGTCCTTTTCTTCAGAAACATGAAACGTATCTTCTCTCAAAACGTGTTGGGTTACGCCTGCAACAAATATATGTACCATTGGGTACCACTGAGATGATTCTACCGAAATCGAAAGACACAAACTCCTCACGTCAAGGGGAACATACTCGTATACTTTCAAGTAGATCTAGAACATCAGTCGCGCGACACACACCGCGTTGGTTTGACAGGGCAAGAAAACACATTCAGCAAACAGGCAAAGAATTCTGCAAAGTTTGGTGGAGATAGTATTTGTTTGTCAGCAGGGCGGGGTCAGGGGGGGCGTCATACAGACGCCCACTTGGATACACACAGACATGAGGATACGTGGGTAAGCCTGACCAATACCATCCGACTTCGCGGCTGATAGATTACGAGGGGGTATTACTTTCTGTCGCTAAATGTTCAATGACTTTGGCCAGTTTGACCGCAACTTGGACATGTTACTTGACCCACTTTGACTACTTTCGCTCAGTCTGAGACTGAGTCGATGTCTGGGTCAACCACCAGTGCATTCACACTGCAATTGACTGTTGAGCAGAAGGTGTCTTTCTGTCATCCAAAAATGAAACGTGTGCAAGGATTAACACTGTACTTGCAGCAGCAGGTAAATATTTGGTTTGGCATCAAATCAGGGTGGAATTTTGTGCAGATCAAGACTGCTTTGGACTTGTGTTATGGCCAAGGGAAGTTAAGCGATGCGCAGATCTATCACTGGATCAATGAATTTGAAGGAGGGCATACCAGAATTGTGGATTTACACCGGGCACCTAAAGCCAAAAGTGGACGATCCAGAGCCAACATCCGGACTGTGGAGAACATTGTGTCTGATGACCGCCGAGTAACCATCCACCGCATTGTCCAACAGAGTGGTTTGAACTATGGAACAGTCCAAAACATCCTGAAAAAGAATCTGAAACTCAGCAAGAAATGTGCCAAGTACACCCCACACTTGCTGACAGCCATCCAGGCTCAGAGAAGTCCAAATTTGCAATTTCTGGTCCCGTCTTTTCCACCATTCACCAAGGATCCTTGAGTATTTAGTCACCATGGACAAAAGTTGGGTGTATTTATGTGATTCTGAGACTAAAGAACAATCAAGGGAGTGGCTGCAGCATTTTGAGGACTGTCCTCAAAAGCCCCGACAGACCATTGGAACTGGTAAAGTAATGGCAGTGACATTTTTCGATTCTCAGGGACTTGTTTATGTTGAGTACATGTGCCACCCACAGACTGTGAACCAAAGGACCTACCAAGCCATTTTGGCCAGATTCCACCAGGCCTGGATCCAGAAGAGGCCCACAGCAGTTGTGCAGGGGAGACATTTCCTGCACATGGACAATGCCTCCAGCCATACTGCCACAGATACTCAGACACTGCTGGCCCAGTTGGGAATCACTCAGATCCCACCTGGACTTGGCTTCCAATGATTTCTGGTTTTACCCCAGATTGAAGGAGCACCTCAGAGGGAGGAGGTTTCCGACCCTCAATGAACTGCAGGTGGCCGTGCAGGAACAGATCGATGACATTGGTGCCGATGAATTCAGAGAGTGCATCCTTGTGAAGTGGCCACAGCGGTGGAGGAGGTGTTTAGACAGCACTTCGAAGGGATGCACTGAAGACCAACCTGTTCTGACAGTGTAATGTTCACATTAGACATTGTTTTTGTTGTTGTTTTCATTGAGGACAATGCCGCTCATGTCATCCCAAAGTGCAAAGAAAGTATGAGGTTTACTCGTTCCGACATGCTCGTCAAACATTTAGCGACAGAAAGTAGATCTTATAGATCTACCCCCTCGTAGAGTCTAGATCTAGATCCAACCAGAGCCCGTCCAGATCAGCTGAACTCACTTCTCATGATGATCATCTTCAAAACGTCATCAGCTCCAATCCACCCTGCACTGTCCCCAAAAATCGTTCGACATTTTGCACATTGAATCACAAATGGTGACTGTGTTTCAAACTCAGGTTCTTTTTTCACCGTGACGTGATCACCATCCATGCTTGATGATGTTTGGCGCCAGATTCAGCTGATGCTCTAGCCGAAAACTGGAGTTGCATCTGGACACTCGTAACACAAACACAAGCTTGATCAAATTCAAATAAATCTATCTTAAAAGACACGATATTATTTTCCACGCATATAGAAGTGTTGTCAAAATGTTAAACAATCACTCAACTCTGCAAGATCGATTCATGATTTGTTTCAGAGCAGACAGGTTCAAAGTTCGGACTAAACTTAGGAGCTTTTGTCACGAGGCAAATACAATGAGCGATAATACAAGGACGCGTACCAATTGATGTCTGTCCTTGTGTAACTTGTTCCAGTTGTCTGACGAGAGTTTCGTTTGCCAAAGACAAGATAGAGCCGTAGTTCAGACTCAGATTCGCGTGAGTTGTCATTTGTTTTGTGTTGAACGCCTGTGAACTCGTCTTGCGTTGGATTGTTGTTGAGGAATCAACTGAACCATGACAGTTTGTCGTCTGATTCTTGGTCGTTTCTACGTGGATCTAGATCTAGATCTATTTCAAGTCTGAAAGATCTCAAACAAGGTAAAAAATGTTGCTTGATTGAATGGGATCTCATATTTGAACTAAGTCCGAACACGTTTGAAGTACCCAAGATCAACACGATAAATGAATGCTCGGCCTTGTAGGTGCCTCAGGTCTTTGATCATCGCTGAAAACCAAAAACCTGTTGCCCCTCACAGCATAGATCTAACTTTGTACACACCAGTATTTTCTTGCTGTACAGTTGTGAGGATGGTGGAAGGGAGTGCGCGACAGCGAAGGAATAAGGGGAAGAAGAAGGTTGAGTGGGCCACAACTGAACACCACCCGTCCGAAAAGGGCGACGGTAAGAAAGTGTGAAACGCAAAGTGCACGGAAACACCGCTGTCTTTTTACTGAGAAGTGTGAGAGAGCTTCGGGTGGAACAGGTCTGAGGACATTCACGCCCATAGTGACGCAAGAGAAACTCCCCAGTGTTCGACCAGGTGTTTGCAAAAGGTCTTCTCGTTGGACCCTTGATTCGACGGTAACTGTGCAAACTGTGCAAACCTGATCATTTTTGCAGAACCAGGTGTGGCGGAAGACTTCTCTCCGTCGTTGACTTTCCTAAACTCGGCAAACGTGGCTGTGGGAGTGACGATCATGATCGCACTGGGATATGTGCACGCGAAGTTCATGGCCACCATCCACGAAAACGACATGTGGTTCTCTAACATCAGGGTGAGTGACTTCTTCAACACGCACGTGAAACCTGGATTTCTGAGTTACCTAGGACTTTGTTCTTGATTTCTCTGTCTCTGAGTTTGCCCCCCACCCCCCACCCCACCCGCAGTCAGGAAATGTCCATTCCTTGAACAGCTGTCACACAAAGTAACAAGACTTTGTCCCAAACATGAATGGCCAGTAAATGGCCAATATTCTACTTGATTCTACTTGGTCCAGTTCAGCTTGTGTTGAACAGGGACCCTTTGATGACAACTGACCTGTTTCGGGGTCTTGCTAATTACACACGCCGTCCCAAAGGAGCGGCGTGTGTTATGCAACGGTGACAGGTTTTTTTTTTTGTACACTGCTGAGTTTCCCCGGAATCTTACCAAGAAAGGTTCCTTTGGGTTTCAGTCAATGAAGAAATGAGAATTCAATGAAATGATCAGCGAAGCTCATTTTTGCTTTGTTCATTGTTGTATTTTGATTTGGACTTGCTTTCCTCACACGGTGTCCGTTCAAAAGTCCCGTAGATTTCAGCAGGATGAACAGTCACCGCGTCGCTTGTTGTAGGGAATGTCGTGGCCACGCTTTCGCATGCAGAATACGTAGCTTCTTTCCACCTTGTCCTGCTCGTTTTCCTGGATCCACTTGAACATCACGGCTCTGAGCACTCTTCGTTTCTGGATGTACCTGAAAAAGCAACAGACTGCTAGCAGATTTTCTCAGCCCACCTAAAGTCAAGAGCAGAGTCACGAATCGTGAAACTGGTTTCACAACAGTCCAGTTGCATTCCAAAGTGTGGACAGATGCACACACGAATGCTGATGGTTTTTAAGCCGTCAGCGGCACCTAGATGGCCGGCTACGCGACCATCAAAAAGCAAAATTGTGATTCTGACGCACTTGTTGATCGCCTGCTTGTCTCTCTGTGACGGTAGGAAGTGCTGCAGAAGTCGTTTCCGAATGTCCCCTGATCGTCCCAAGTACAGCTTCCACTGAAAATTCCTCTCCTCAGCTGTTTGCCTATCAGGTAGATTCCCGGCACGTTTTCAGCCGGCTTGTGCTTCTTCCGATCAGTCCACGAATGCCAATCTTCATCGATGAGATCTGTGCAGATGTCCTCCACATATTTTTTTCGCCATCTTTCTCACAAGTGGTCTGGTATTTGAAAAGAAACGACAAAATTTTCTTCAACTGAGCAGACCCGAGAAAATGTCCAAGAATTCAATATTTTGAGGCTCTTGGGTTCTCAGTTTCTCGTCAGAAGGTGCAGTGGGTGTTTATCAAGAAAGTTCAACAAGACAATGACGTGCGCATTGTTCCACAAAAATTCCACAAAGAATTTCTTGCCTTTGTGCTGGAAATCAACGAAGTCTCAGAGTTCAGTATATTTTCCAGTCACTCAGTTGCCAGTGCAGCCGAATATGACGCGTGGAAAACTGGAAGCTTCCAAAAACCATGTAAAATGTTCACAGCCAGAATAAAATGTACGCTTTGCCGGAAGCTAAAGATACGCGGGATGGAAAGGTCATCCATGCCGGAAGCTGAAGACACGCATCCATGTCATCAAAACCAAACGAAGTCGTTCAGTCAAACGAAAAGATTCTGAGTGGACGAAAGGTTTCAAAAATAGACATGTCTTTTGTTTTCAAAAAAAAAGGTGTTATACTTACCCTTTTTACCATAATTTACATTTTGTACGGTGTGTACAAAATGTAGTTTAAACTAATTAGCTACTTAAATTAAAGCCCGTTTAAGTAAGTGTTATCTGAACACTTCTTTGTGGTAGTTTCCTCGTGTCATGACGGGCATAAACTTACCGATCGTTAAGGGGCAACTCCGGTGAAGAGGGTTGCCAACATGGCCGAATCTTGGTGTCCCAGCAGCATCTTTCTCTGCTCGTAAAAAAGGGCCACATTGACTTTACCAAAAATCTGCTTCCAATTTCACTTCCATATTGCATACCTTTATTTCGCACGCAATACTTCCAGCAATATTGGCCTAATGAGGTTGAAAAAATCAGTATGAAATTCCCATTCACAAAGTAGATCATTTTAGCCGGCAGATGTCACTTGTGTCGTGCGCCATCTGGTTTTCGTTGTCAGAACTAAGCTTGCGCTTTTCCAGCAGTTTGTTATTTGTGCGTAAATGTACGTTGAGTCAAGACATCAAAATTGCAAACGTGGGCAAGCCCTCGGCATCGGATCAAGGTGAAGGATTCTGAAACATTCCGTGATTGGTGATTGTCCTGATCTGGGTACAACTCAGGAATTCCCATTCACTTGCATATTGTAGGAAGTGGAAAGAGAAATCTCCTTTCGCACAGAGTCGGGCCTCTACTACTCTTACTACAAGCAACTCGTCAACGCTGCTTCGTTGACACAAGGTAAAAAAGTTTTTTTTGGCGGAGAATGCTTTCTTTGTCAGTTCGGACTGTACCGAATGGAAATTTCCTCTCTATTTTGTCACTTTCACATGATCAATTCGAAACAATCAAGAGTTGTTGAGGTGTTTTGCCCCAATGTTTTCTCAGGTTTGCAAGATTTGATGAAAGACAACCACACAGAGCACCCAACAACCATCAACGTTCTCGAGAGAATGAACGTTTATCAGGAAGTTTTCCTGGCTTCTCTTTACAGGACAATTCCTTTTGTTCAGGTGAGTTTTCACAAAAATGGATTCTCGCCTGCAGACGAGATTTTGGATTTCTTGGGACTCGTCTCTTTCTTCGACAATCACAAAATTTTTATTCCAGGGTCTTTTTGAGCCAGTGTACTTCTACATCAACACGATCTTCGCACTGCACGGGATGCTAGTATGTGCGCTGTACGTCATGACGTGGCTTCTCAGTGGTAGTTGGATGGGGGGAGCTCTCACAGCGCTCATGTACATTTTCAACAGGTCAGTTGACGGATTGCCACCTTTTTTACTCGAAAAGTGACATTTGTGATCTGGTGCTGAATCCTGAATCGTGAAATATGTTGTGCCGAGTGTGGTTTGTCTGACGGTTCCCAGTGTGGCCGTTGAAATTGAACGGTGTTTGACATGAAATCAGCCAGTTTTCGTCACTTTGCAGATTGGACACAACCCGAGTGGAGTACGTTATACCTTTGCGGGAGAGCTTTGCGCTTCCATTTTTGTGGCTTCAACTCGCTGGGATCACGTATTACTTCAAGCACAATGTAGCAGGCCTGAACATGGTACTTTATGTTTGTGATATTTGGAAAGAAATGCCAACAGATCACGAGAACGAGGGCGAAGAGTACGGGAAAAAGAGTTGTCTGTGGGACTGCAAATCCATTCGCATTTGTTGTGTATTTTCAGGTCCTGAGTGTTCTGGCGATCCATGTGGGCACATTTTTCTTCGCCCTTTTCTGGCAGTTCAACCAGTTCATTCTGCTGCTGCAGGCCTGCGCGCTCTTTTGTTTCCAGCTGCTTGGGTTCGGACCTTCACCCAAGGTCAGTCAACTGCTAAACAACAAAATCATATGTCGCCGTCCTTTTCTCGATTTACATTTTTGACACATTTTCCAAAAATCTCACGTTTCAGATTCGGATGGTGTATTATGCGCAGTGGCTTTCTATCGTGGCTGTAGCTGTGCTTCAGTTCAACAACCTCATGATCTATGGAGGTCTGCTGTTCGCTTTCCTGCCGCCCGCAATCCTACTGAATCGTTTTGAGGTGTGTTTGGAGCAGTCCTCAGGTGGCTGTACTGGTACTTGCCAATCAGAAAATTCACCTTTTGGACAGTTGGTCAGGAATGAACACATTTTGTAACGCCTCAGCAATCTTTGATATTCAGGAAATACGTCCTTGTCAGGCTGGAATCGTAGGCAACATAATTCGCCTCGTGTTCATTGTGATGGTGTTTCTGCCGACAGTCGTTTCGCTGAACGTACTTTTCAAGGTGAGAGCCGCATCAAGCTGAACGGGGAGCCGTTCAAGACGAGCAAAGCCAGTCAAGAGAAAGAAACGCAACCGCCATGTTGTGTATTTTTCAGGGTCTGACGCAGGTGGATTCTGACGAACACATCTACAAGTTTCTTCTCGCAAAATTCGGTTTTGCGCAATTTCGGTCAGTACTCTATTGAATTTTTTTTTTCAACAATGGACATCTCAATACCCCATGACTTTCCGTTACATTGCACACACATTCCATTTTGCAGGGATTTTGACGTGAAGCTCTATCAATGCAACGAAGCGTTCGGGTTCCTCAAAGAGGACATCATCGTGAGGATGACGTCGCACTTGACGTTTCCCGCGTACGTCGTCGTTCATGGAGTCGGACTCATTGCGCTGGCGGTGGCATTTCTCAAATATATCAGGTTCGTGTGTGATATCTGCTGCTCACGAAGGGGAGCAAGATCAGGGCGAACTTTTGCCGAAATTAGTCAGTTGATGAAATGTGAGTTCTGTCAGCTCCGGTTGAAGAAAGTTCTCAACCCACAAAAAGAAAGAGATGCGTGCCGCTGCTTGAAATTGCTGAATATGTTTTTAGAGTTGGAGCAGAACACAAGCGCTGCCGCTCCTGTTTTACGGACCGTCCAGAATTGGCATATCACCTCATTCAGACTGTCTTTTTCTGCGTCATGGCTGCAGTTGCCCTCAGGTAAGCAGGGCCCGGTCAGTCTGTCTGGTCAAGTGAACGAGCAAACGTGGCTGTTTGTCTTTTCTGCATACAATAGATTTTCTGCAGTTCACCGGACCTGAGCATGGTGGAACGACTTTTCTATTTCAGAATGAAATACTTGTGGACGCCGTACGTCTGTGTGTTGGCGTCACTGCTTGTTTGTGACAAGTTCTTCTACTCGTGGTTGCTCGACAAATTCCACATTTCCACAAAGACTTCAGTACGTGCACCATGTTTGTGTGTGAGATACGCACCTTTGGTGAAATGATTCAAAAGCAGGTCGGACTTTTTTCCTCAGTTGCGCTGGACATGCTGCGTCGGTGTGCGGTGAAAGTAGCCACTCAGCAAGTCATTTTCTGAATCATGGGTGCTTGGAGGTTGTGCTGGTTCTTGCAGGTGGAGTTTCTCCGCCACATACTGACATCAGTCTTCATCGGTTTTCTACTGTACAAAGTGGGTTTCTGTTTTGTGACATCTTCTTGATATTTCCGACACTCCTCTGCAGAGTACCATGCTGTCTCGTGTTTTAGACGCATTATCTTGCCCCAAAATTGAACATCAAAGGAAGGGGTGTGCCTTGAATGTGTTTTCATCGTTTTAACAAGGCATTGACGCCGGAAAAAAAGGTCAAATATAGGTGTGCTTCGAAACCTTGAGAGCGTCTTTTACGAGACGGTACGGTACAAAACCGGGAGAATTTTGTCATGTGAAAACACAGCGTGCTCTCTCGAAAACTTGAAACAAAGTCAACGTCACAATGATCATTACCGCTGGGTAACTGGTGCAATGGAGGAAGTCGCGTGTCAATCCATTTCAACACTTCAGTCGCTGCCAGGCGAGCTGAGTAACCTGGAGAATCTGCGCGAGTTTTGGGATCCGGACACGGTGGAGCTCATGGAGTGGATCAGGTCCGTGGCACGCTTCATCCGATCAACTTTTCACAGAACAAACGAATCTATTTGAGATTTATTTATAGATTCCTTGATTCCAGTTGTTCATGACTGCGATTCAGTTTCACCGTTGCCTGTTGAATCTGTTGCAGCAAGTCGACTCCTCCACAGGCGTCGTTCAGCGGCAGCATGCAGCTCATGGCGGGCGTCAAGCTGTGCACCGGCCGCCCCATCACCAACCACCCACACTACGAGCACAAGGCACTCCGGAGCCGCACCAAGGAGGTGTGCGTGCGTGCCGGGCGGGGCGGGGGGCCTGTTTGTCCAGAAGGGGAAAATGAAAGAATAGCTGAATGGACCCAGGACGTGGCTTACACACCACGTTCAGTTTGACGCTTAATTTTCAGCTGTACAGTTACTATGGTCGGACTGAGCCCGAGGAAATGCATCGCATTCTGACCAAGTATCGAGCGGATTACATCATCCTCGAAGAAAGTATCTGCTTGTCTCAGGGTAGTGCTGGCTGCAGGCTGAAAGACATAATCGACGCCGACAGAGGACAGGTGAATGAAAACTTCTGCTGAAAAGCGGCACTGTTCTAATTTTCGCAAACGGCACAAACGTGACAATAGTGCAGGGAAAGACCCAGTGTTGAGGTGGTTCAACTTCTGCTTTCCGTGGGGACTTTCAAGCACATTCGTTTGTCGCAGTCGGAGACCTGTTGCCCTTTGTTTGATTCCAGGCGCTGGAGAACGAGACGCCGGAGTCTGGACAGCGCGACTCGGAGGTTCCGCGATTCTGTCGAGAGGTGCGAATGGCAGGAGACCAGTACGGCAAGCTGTTCGAACTGATGTTCCGAAACAAGACATTCCTTGTGTACAAGGTGGTGCAGAAGAAGAAGGTGTAGCAACTCCTGGCGCAGCATCAAATTGTGTCTCACAACGAAAAAATATGTTTGTAATTTGTTTTTTTTCATTTGATTGTTTTGTTTGTCACAAACAACAGTCACATTGTCAGTGAACAGGACACAAATAACGTATTTCACAATTGTACTTTGTATCCAAGCCAGCACACTGTGTCTAGTCACGAGCGTAATCTCATTTGACTCATTTGCGCTGCTCTTTCAGCGGTTCGTGGATCACTTCTTTTCAGCTTTCACTCCGACGTTGCAGGCGCTTCAGAATGCCTCTCAGGGACGAATGTTGGTTTCAGAATGCCGTACTCAGTTTCACAAAGGAAAACAAGTCTTTTGACACAGAGGGGCAGTCTGACTTGAGTGCCTTCACCTGGGGCCAGAATGCTCCAACTTGCACTCTGAAACCAGGCATTTTGATCGAGCGCAGTCTGAACCTCCCGCAACCGCCTGTTTTCTTTGTGAATGAATTTTAGGACACATACAGATCTGCACGTTGACGTTTCTGGTTTTGCTGTCGACATCATGATGGGTCTGCAGTGAAGCAGAAGAAATTTTTGCACTTGTGTGATAAGTTGGCACCAAACAATGTACGTTTCGCTTCCTGAATTTCTGTATTCAGAATGTACTTTTTCGTTTGTCCTGTGTTACTGCTGAACTGCAAACTTCTCAGGAGTTACCTGGTGTACCTTCCGGTGTACAAGACTCATGAAGAGGAATGGATCTGGCCGGTGTGTCATGTGAGAGAATAAGTTCTCAACGGAAACAAAACAGCCAAAAGGGAAAAACACTTGAAGTCAACGTGTGCAAGATTTTATTGATGTTTTCATCATTTCAGTGTGGTCAGGCTTGGCGGACTAGCAACTTACCGAATTTTAGATTTCACTCAAGACTGCTTTGCTCTCACTTTTTGTTCGCGTATGTGTGTCGGTTTCAGCACCGACAGGTTTCTTTACTCGATACTCGCAGAAAAGCGACGTGGGTATTTTGCAAAACAGCAAATATTTTTGTTTCCGTTCCAACCTGTTTTCTGCTATGCTTCACTCTACTTTTTGCCGCAACATTGCCGCTTACTCGCCAATAAAACAAGACAAGTGTTTTTGTCTAAAATTTGAAGCGAAATCCCTGTTGTTAGAAAATTGCAAATTGCTTCACTCGAGAATTCTCCGAACAAGCTGCAGAACAACAGCTGCTCGAGGAGACCTCATGAATGAGCGGAAAAGGTGCATGAATTGACCCTCAATAACCGAGGGCACTTTCGGGGAGTTTTTGTGTGTTCACTACCTCGAAACGAAACTGAAGAAACACCTACGTAAATTCAAAGATCCGAGTTTACTCATTCAACAAAGCCTCACGAGCATTTTATAATCTCATCAATGTCATGCACGATCTACGTTTTCCACGAAGTATAACAAGAAAGTTTTGAAAGCACCGACAAGCAAAAATCTCTTCACACAGGTGTTGCCTCCTACCTCACTGTCACTATGAGAATGAGACGCGAAAAATCTAGAAAATTTGTTTTCCGAAATCGGCACTCTGAAAATGCGTCAAGACCCAACGCATCTGCAAGACTGACGTGTGGTTTTGCAAGCAAGCAAAACTGACACAAGTGTGCCGATTTATATCCTGTAGTGGAGCGCATTTTGCAAAATCAAAGTTGTGCCACTGGTCACGGACGATTCCAATGCGAAATGAAGGCATACGCGTATATACACGGGACCTCAGCTGAAAATACAACGGAACCTTGAACATTACGGTTCCTGTACATCGTTCACCACCGATTGACAATCAATCACTTCGTCAGATTACAGCTGCAGTTCACATTGAAAAGAGCAACTTCGACAGGACGGATGAAAGGCAGATTTCTCAAAAAGAAGAAATTGGACGGAACGTCTTGATCACAGCTTGCAATGAGAAAGCAAACAATGGCACAGCGTCACTACATTTCGTGATGATCGCAAATACATCATCTGCAAAACAGCCAAATAACATTGTGTACGTTTCAACCTTGTGTAACTGCAACCAAAGTGAATTCCTTGTATCGTCAGGCGTAGCCACGTAAATTTGACAAAACATTGACCACCTGACAATTTCATGAGTGGAACATGCACACTGCAACAAGTGCAAACAAAAAATACAATTTTCCTCGTCGGGGAGAAGAGGGGGTCATGAGCAACTTGTGGGGGTGGGGTGAACAAAATGTCAGACGGTCCTCCCTCTTCACAAAAATTGTGCGGTGAACAATTTTGAATTCCAACTGTAGGGGAAGAGGGCTTGGGGATCGGATAACCTTCTACGAGGACCTTTCTGGGGTTCTCGTGCGGAAGGGAGGGGGGCGTGTCTGTCTGCAGATTCCGGATAAACAACAAACGCGCCGATTCTTTAGCAGTCGGCGCGTGCAAAAACTCGGCCTACATATATGTATATATGAATCACAAGTCGGGTTTTTTCTCGCTTGTGTTGTTAATCGCTGTGGTCTCGTCTGACGCCGGCTTGCCGCAGAGCTGACACAACTCGTTCCATGTAGGACGGATCTGGGTAACCGCCTCTGCAAGTCACACACGAAGAGTAGAAAAGTTTGAGAACGGGCAGAACGCATCTGACCCAGACATACAAAACCAGTGGCGTAAAAGAACGCAGTGTGCAGCCTGTGAATGTTGTCGCACGACAAAACTCAATGACGAACATGCATGTGCACGAACGCAAAACAAGTCCCACATTTTACCGTTCACCTTTCGATAACCTACCGTTCAGGCCCACCATCTATCTGTGGTTTGAGTGGAATGGCTCCGAGAACAATGTTTCCTGACGGGCTCAGGCTGAAGAGCAGACCCAGATCAAACGCGCGTTTCAGGTCGATCAACACACCGCGGCCCTCGGGTGTGTTTGGAATGTACGCGTTCTGCGTCAATCCTCTGTACGTTTCTTCAGAGATCTGCAACACACACAGAGCGTAATCTTCGTGCTTGTAGTTGTGAAAAAGTGGCCATGCTGAAGTGAAGACTGTTTCTATTGCCTTTCAGAACATACGAACCTCTTGTTTTCCGGACGGGAAGGAGAAGGTGATGACGATGGTGGCGATGTCTTGGTATCCAGGCAGCTGGGTGCGGCGGTCCACCTCCCACCGCATCTCGCCGCCGCTCGGCTGCGCGCCCCTCGGACTCGTCACTCTGCACAAGTCACGTCATCGTGAGTCACGTCATCGTGAGTCTGGTGCACACTCTCACAAAAACCAGCTTTGTCTGTCATTCCAGAAGGCGTCACTAACACAAAGCAGTCACCTGGTTCGGCTTGAGACCACCGGCGACTCTCCGCGTGCTGACGTCAGGGGTTTGGACTGCGACAGGTCGACTCCGCTCAGCGGTTCGGTCGGCGTCACGTTGTCGCCGCGCACCATGGTGAGCGGGCGCGTGGCGAACAGGTCGGGTCCCGAGCTGCGCCGCCGAGGAGGCGCCGCCGGTGGCGGGGACGTGTCGCCGCCGCCGCCGCGGTCCGAGCCAGGCGACCGCGCCGACCTGCATCAGCAAACACCAGTGCTGTTTCACGTGTTTGTAACTCACCGTTCTGTCTGGGCCAGGGTTTGTCCCGCGTTCGAACTGTTGTCATAGGTAGTTTCAGCACGACGTTCCGCAGCCACAAAACGAACACTGAACAGGTGGCTTGTTGATGCGACTCTCATGTTTGTGGATGGGTCCCAAAATGTGAACACGGACAAAGTTGGTGAGCCCTTTTGAAACATTATGCTTTGTCAGTGTGTGGAGAAACACCTCAGGTTTCTGATTCCAGAAAGATTTTCAAATTTGATTGTGGACTCTTTCAGGGGGGTTCTAACAGAAAGCTACAAGTCGCGTTTTGCCATGGCGGAACGTTGTGCTGAAACTCCACTATCTGTGCGAACAGAAATACCGTTTCGATCTGGCTGATGATGGCTCCACAGATTTCCAGGATGAGCGGTCGTCAAAGCTGCGCGACTCCTGCGCCGCGTCTCTCTCCGGCTTCACAGGTCGGAAAGCCGAGTTGAAACTGTTGTTGATTCCTTGTTTTGGCGACCCTCGAAATCCTGCGAATGTACATTCAGATTCGGCGTCCATCTCACAAACCAAGATGCGCGATGTTGCGCGGGCGGTGAAGTTGGCATTGACACTGTATCAACTGTGAAAGGAAGCGTCTGGCGAACTGACAAAAAGAACAGGGAGGAGAAAGAGAAACCAACCTCTTGAGCCTGGAGAGGACCTGGCAGTGTCTGTTGTCATGAATTCAGCTCTGGGAGTGACGAGAGGAGACTTGATCGACTTCGGGGTGTGAGCTCTAGAACTGTGAACAGACGCCGCGTCTGGTGTCTTCACACTGGTCCTGGGCGTCATGCGAGGCGAGCCCTGGTGGGACCTGATGGGAGTTGCCTGCTGTGACCGGGATGTTTTGGGCGACTGCTGTCCTGACCTGATCGGTTGCGGGGTTCCCTGCTGCGACCTGGTTGACCTTGGTGTGCCTTGCTGTGATCTCAAAGGTGATCTGTCATGCGATCTCACACGAATGGGTGACCCTTGCTGTGACCTTGACACTCGAGGAGAAGCTTGATGTGACCTTGTTGATCTTGGTGACTGACCCCTGGATGGAACAGGAGAATCCCTGGTGCTTCTGACTGCAGGTGAAGCTCTAGAACTGGTCCTTGAACCTTGCCGCTCTGGCCGATTCGCGTCTGTTGGAGACGCAGCAGCCCTGTCGATGGACTTTCTTTGCGAAGGAGAGCTGCGATCACTTCTTGGAGACTGAACTCTTCTTGGTGACCCAAATGGGCTTGCCTCTCTGGACGGACGAAACATTTCACTCCTGAAAAGGAAGCACAAAACTGAAAAGATGCCTCAGTGTCCAGCGAAAATGCTGAGTTATGCAGGCATGTCTTATTTGGGTTTGGTGAATCTCAGCTTCCTCAGAGAACACACGCACACACACACACACACACACACACACACACACACACACACACAATCTTTGGCACACCTGTTTCTGGGCGTGTCCTCGTCCACCATGGAGTCGCGCAGCTCCACGTTGTCGAGCGCGCTCCTCGCGCGAGGACTCGAGCCCCGCCGCACGTCGGGGGACGGGGTGCCCGTGTAGCCCGGCAGCACCGGCTTCATGCTGCCCTCCACCTCCGAGGCTCTGATCCTGAAATGTGCCATTCTCAACTTCACTTCTACGTGCTCAATTGCTTGAAAAAAAAAATCATCTTTCCCTTGTGTAAACAGAGACCTGTTAGACTTGACTGGCTCTGCTCCTTCTGTTGGTGATCGTGACTGTCTTCCTTCAAGTTCATTTTCTTGCGTCGTGTAGTCGATGTTTGGTGTGAAATCTGTGGAGTTTAGCCAACCTGTTTCCCCGGCAGACTGAAAACAAAGACTTTTTTCATTCTTGGACATGCCACCCGCCCTTGTTGGTGTAGCAGTTGCAACAGGGAACTTCTCTCAGCCATTCAATCGCAAGCTCGACGTTTTGAATTGTGCACACACCGCAAAGCCGGGTTCTTGTTCTGCGCTGCTTCTTGCGGTGCTCTTAGGCGTTGCCCAACCTCCTCCAACTCCTGATATGAATCAACAGGTGTTGAAAGTCTCGATCGCATTGACGTGAGAACACGTTGGGGCCAATGAGAAGTGAGGAACTATGGAGCAGTAGATGGACTCTGTTCTTCAGGTCAAAAGGAGCTCGCGTAGTTTTCAAAAGAGAACAACACGAAAGAACCCCCTCAGCCTCACCTGAAAAGTTAAACTCGTCCTGTGTGGCGGCAGCGAAGTTCTCAGTGGGCAGCAGACTGTGATTCTCAGAAGTCCCGTTTTGTTCCAACATTCCAGTCGCGCGCTTTTCCAGTTCTGACTGGTCCTCGGTGAAAACCTGCGAAAAACAGGCAAGCTTCCGAAACAACCGCGTCTACACCGAATGCTTTGGGTGACAGTTTCAGCAAAGCTGTCCATTTCGGAAGACGAAAAATGTGAACCTGTTCAAAAGCTGACGCGATGCTGTGAGAGGCAGCCTCATCGCTGTTGATAATCAGGACGTGCTTCAGCGCCAGCTGTGACGTCATGTTGGTCAGAAAGTGCACAACTGCGTCCAGTAGAGCCTGCGTGCTCGCTTCAAGTGAAAATCCAACATCTGAAAAATCAATTGGTCACACAAATGAACACACCTTGCACAACACCTTCGTAAAGATTTTCATGAACACACACGTGTGTACAGTGAAATGAAAGCAAATGCCACAGCCAAATCTTTCTTCAGGACCTGTTCCCAATTCCGGAAGAACCACACTGCTTGATTTCAAACGGTCATTCACGTAATCCAAGACGTTGGTGTAGGTGTTCGTCAGCGCGTGCACACACTCCTCCGGGTCCATCTCGGCCCGGCACAGCGGAGGAACGACAAACAGCACAAAGCGGCACTTGAGTTTCCCTGTTGCCTCGACGTGACCAACCTCCGTGATCTGTGAAAGCAAAATTCCACCGTGTTGTTGTCTGTACTGACCCCTGAACCTCGTCTTCAGAGACACTTTGCATTGACTGGCCAGAGGAACACCAAGAACAAGAACCAAGAACACGTCGGTCACACAACTGCAGAACACAAAAGTAGCGGAGTGCACACTAAACACTCCTTCACTCACTTTCAGTCGCCCGTTGAAGTCAACGTAACGCTCGCACTTCTCGCTGAACTCGGACCCTCCCGCTTCACTGACAGTCAGAGCGAGACCGTCACTCAGGTCGAGGTCCGGAGACGTGGGACACACCAACACCTGCAAACGCCTCAGTGCAAACTTCCAACTGCCTCACCTCACTGAACGCATTTATTTGGTCCAGGGTAACCAAACTCAATCAGATTCTGCAACAGAGAGTGCTTCTCGTGTTGTTCACGCAACGGTTTCTGAATAGAAGGGGGCGGCACCTCTCCAGACTCGCGCAGCACGTCGCCCTGGTTCACGGTGAGCACCACCCCCTCCGGCGTCGCGTGGTGAAAACTCTTCGTACCTTCTGTCGCTTTCATCGTGAACGTGCCCGCTAAAATGAAAACAGGAGCTTGTTCGGACGAGTCAACATGGGAACTTTTTGCTACGTTTTCAACCAACGTTTGCACCAGTCTCTCGACACGACAACACGCGCATGCCTGACACTCACACTGAGACACAATGAACCCAAATCTGTACAAGGTGATGATTGCTCTCATTCACCTGAAATTTGTTTCTTTCTTGTCGCAGCTTTGGCACCAGAATCCAGGAATCCGAGGGACAGTTTGAGATCTCCATCAGCTGTACTCAGCGGTGGACGGTCCGTTTCTTCCGCCAGAGTTCTTGTTCCAAGAGACATTTCGGTGGCGCCTGTTGTGACACAACCAAACCTATTGGATTGAGGTGTCAAAACGCTGCAATAAATTTCCGGTCAGTTTTTCCTTTTCTTGACAATACCTCACCCGTTTTCAGGAGGTTTTCAGCTTTGGTTGATCCCATACTGCCGAACTCCAGTTTGAGGCCAGTAGCACCCGGCGGGTGCACCCGAACAGGTGTCTCCATGGTGGAGATCATCGAGAAATTCATCCTGGCGTTGTTGTTGTCCAGATCCTGTGTCTGCAATTCCACCGTCGCTTCAGTGTCTTGCTGCATTCCTATACAAAAGGAAATCGGGTTTGACTGACAGGTGCGTATCAAGGTAAATTTGGGCTTGAACAATTATTGTTGTCCAGCCCTCACCAGTGGTTCCCTGGTCTGCTGTCAGTCGAGAAAGTTGGTCAACATTCCGCTCTGTCAAGGTGTCGTGATCTTCCCCAATATCCTCCCGATCATTCGTCTCCATGACTGACCCCAAAGTGTCCAAATTACTGGCGTTTATGGCTGCATTTTGCACTTCGTTCATCTGCAACAATGCTTGTGTCTCTTCGCCGAAGTCTTTCCCGTCTCCAGACTGGGCGTCAGGCGATTTTCGTGACTCCATGATGAAGATCATTTTGGGAGTGCCAGTGCGCTGCGTGTCGCTCTCCCGCGAGCTACGAGGAGTCTTGCCCTTCATGCCCGTCATACTTTTGATGTACTCAGTCGCCAGAGTGACGGGCTTCGCTTTGCCGATCAAGATCATTTGATGGTTGCTCGCATCAAACACAATTTCCTTCCTGTAAGCGCTCTGGACCTGCAGTCAAAGCAAAAGCACATCTGATTCATGGGCGCGTCCAGCACAAGCAAAACGTTTTGAAAAAGTTGTTGATCCACAAACGAAAAACAAACACACAAACCAGTATCACACCTGAGCCAATACACCCTGAACTATTTCTGCTTCTTTCTCTCCTGGTGGCAATTCGATGATTTCTGTTACAATTTCCTGGGCGGTTGCTTTGCAGAATTCGCTCAACTTGTCCCGAGCAAGCTCTGCCGTGAGGTCAGTATCGTCAACAGAAATAACTTCAATAGCAGAACGGTGCACCCTCAGCTTGACGTCGTAGTCTCTTTCGATCTGTCCCAACTCCCTTCCGTTCATTTTCGCAATGTAATCAATCACATGTGGCTCGCAATCCAGTAAAATTCCTTCCTTATGCTCCAATATGGCACTGGCAGAAACGGGTATCGACCGAGTCGATTCCACGTCGTTCATTGGCTCAATGGGAATTTCCACATTATTGTCATGTGTACTTTTACTTTTGATTGATCTCGAAGAGACAGCATCACTTGGCCTTGAACGTTCCTTCTCTGATTGTGAACTGTCCCTGTCTGACCGCGGGCTGTCATGATTGGACATGTCACGCTCAGGAGTCTGGCGGCCCGAGGGAACGGACCTGTTGCTGGGATGTGGAGAGGAAATTGATCTGAACGGGGCTGTGGGAGTGTCTGTGTGAGACATTGGAGTTCCTCTTCCCGACCTTGGGCTCTCTCGGTGTGATCTGTGGGTTCTGGGCGTGCTTCGTCTTGATTCTGATTCTTCGTTCACAACTGTGGCAACGCCGTTCTGTTTCGGAGCCGAGAAATTGTCGTACGAGGCAGATGGAACGATTGGTGTTGCAGTGTGGGGCTGCCAGTCAATCGACTCGTGCGGATCAGCGTCCCTCCTCGAGCTGAAGGCGCCTCGGTGCTCGTCGTTCTCAAGGTCGTCTAAGGACTGAGACGTCATCGGATCCACGTAAGGCTTGGGAGTCGGTGAACTGAATAAATCTTCCACCTGAAAGAGTTTCCGAGATCAAAGCTCCACCCGCAATGATGCGAAAGAATAACAACACACAACCCAAGTTCTCAGCATTTCTTGTCTCGCAAGAATCGAGAAGGCTGCCTTGAAACTTGCCTTGTTTTCTCGGGGAAGGACAGGAGAATTGTTTTCTGTGTCATCTTCGTTGTCTGAATCTTGGCGAGATTTCTGTCTGAAAAAGAAACAAACACAAATGTTTTGAGGAAAACCTTGCAAAAACTATTCATGCATGGCAGCTTGATTTGTTGTGATTTCGTGCATCACAAGACCCTGACATGTACCCGTGAAAGCCTTGAAGTGTGTTCTCAACATTTCCATTGCGCACGTCATCCAGGCTGTGTCGTCTCCTTTGGTCCGCATTGTCCAGATCAATCGACGAGGCCAAATATTCAGCAGGCAGGCTCTCAATCAGTCGTTTATCTGAAGGTCAAATACAGATATGTCCAAAAACCACTCGTGTTGGTCGACGGGGGTCTGCATCAGCAGAAGGAACACTCTCAGCACAAACCTGGTTGTAGAGTTTGTTGTGGCTGAGGCTCCAGTGTGCGGCTCAAAAATTCGCTGACTTTCATTTTCCCCGATGTCGTCTTCAGGTCCCCTTCACTGTTGTCCAGTTCTCCATTCTGCTGAGATCTGCTGCTTCGGGGAGTCGAATGCCTCGACCTGTCGACATAGATGACACATTGTCTCTTGTCGCAGTGATACCACAACCAGCACAACAATCTTGGACGGCCTAATGTCAGTTTTGGTGAGCAACACAAAATTACCCGGACTTGGAATCTGTTCCAGCAAATCCCGTTGCTCTGAGAAGCCTCTGCTGCTGTAGTTCTAGTTGCTGACGATAGATATCGTGCAGTTTTGCCTGCAAATGTCACTGAAAATCACTCACAAGATTGCACACGAGACCGAAACCTTTAAAATTTACGGCATACGAAGGGGATCCCAATGCTGACGGTGCAGTGCATGTTGTATCACCTTGTGCACTTGGGAATTAGGACAAGTTGACACTATTCTGCGGCCACAAATTGCTGAGTTGACCCCTCCAATGCAAAGGTGATACAACATGGTCATTGCACCGTCAGCATTGGGATCCCCTTCGTATTGGCTCAACGACAAAGATCGAGCTCCACGCACAAACCTGCGCACATTGTAGTTGCAGCAATGAACCATGCAGCAAAAGCTGGGTCGGCGACTCCTTGACTTTCACCTTCAAGCCGAACTCGGTCTGCAGCATTTTGATGCAGCTCGGTATGTGAGGCACACTTGCGAGAATGAACGGGTCGACTTCACCTCGACACTGCGTGAACACCTGTGTCGAAGAAGTTCGTCACATAAGACACAGGAGGCGCGACCTTGGACTGTACGAACTGTAGACGTGATGCTCTAAATTTTTCGCATCATCGAACGACCCCAAGGGTGTGTTCGATATGATTTCCTTATCACAACGAGTCGCCTTACATCACCCAAATCTCTTCATTGTTTGCCAGTTCATTGACTAATCAAGTTCTTGTTCCCGCTTTCTGCTTTCTGCAAACAGCGTTATTATGTCTGTCACTGAGATGAAATGTCACGTTATTGGTTGCAGTGACGTCATGATCCGAGATGCGAAAATTATTGATTTTTCCTGGAGCGACATATTGAACTTCGGGGAAATAAAGAGAGAGAGAGATTTAATTCAACCGTAATCAGCTTGTTTCTCTTTTGTCAGGCAAATCACAAGCTGTAATTAGATCACAAAACCCTAGATATCAGCCTTCATTAATATCACGAGTTCAATCAATCGGATGGAGAAAATCTAACAAACATCAGTGCGAGCCCGGGGAGAGAAACACAATCACTGCAAATTGCGAGAATCCGAGTCATCAGAATTTCTGCCGTCCACAGAACCACGTGTTTGTCAAGAAATCTTACCTGCTTTGGCATCGGTGTCAGGTGCATGCGATTTCCATGCAGATAATGCTTTTGTCTGGCAACCTTGTCCAAATCTAATTTGAATTGAAATATGTGACATGTTATCTGACTGAAAAGATCTGCTCAATTGGATCAGGAAAACTGTGTTGTTTGTCGTAAATATTCCACTCGACATACCCGCAGCTGAAGCAATCTTGACGACAGCCATAGACGTGTCATTGCCGATTGGATGTAGCACATAGTCAACTGTGTCTCTTCCTTCTGCTACAGTCTGCGCGAAATCCAAACTCAAAATTCGTTGCTTTTGCGTTGGAAAAGAACGAGCCTTGAAAAGGACACATTGGGCAACTTGGGTGCGAAGGTCTCACCTGAAAATGATCCAGCAAATGTTCCCTGGAGACTCCACGAGGGACACTGCTGACAATGTATGTGTCGCAACTCATCTTCTCGCTGCACGTTCCTGTTCTTGAAAATCCATGCCTGGAAGCAGCAGAGTCGAAAAATCGTAGATCTATGGTCGAGGTTTGGCTCCGCCAAAAAAAAAAAAAAAAGTTTCTCGAACGACTTGCGCTTTCACCTCTTCATCACTGACACACTCACGGTTTTCCTGAAGCAAAGTTTTAACGTGACAAACGCAGCCCAAACTGACCAGCGAATTCACGTAGCAGTGACTGTTCAGGTCACAGGAACCAGTCGACCATGTTGGCATGTCAAGGCACGCACAGACTGGCACTCAGTGTCATCACCTCAACCACTTCCCACAAACGTCCCGTTACTAACTGATCCAGTTGCGTCTTGATCGAGCATTTGTGTGAGAAACTGAACAGTAATTGTCCATTGTAGATCTGCTCACTGCAGTGTTCGGGCGGATGCAGTGCAGCGACTAATGGACCCCTCACGCTTGTTTACACCGTTGTTGAGCAGGTGCCCGTTTCTTTCTGCAGTGGCGCCACTTGCATGACAGACGTTTGTAGAAACAAATTTTGGTTGTTTTGCAGGTTTCCTCCCTGTTGACTCCGACGTTCTTATTTGCAGAGAAACTGAACAGAATATCTATTCCGGACAAATTTCACGAACAGAAAACGAAATAGACGATTGCTCCGCCGGCCTGCAACCTAAATTTGTTTTTGCTGTTGGACACTGATGTGTTGAACAATCGGATCTCACAAAAACAGGGTTGCTCGGTGTTGAAAAAAAATAAATAATCAGGCAACGTCTGCACGGGTTCAGCCAGCAGCCCTTGATGTTATACACCCACTTCAACCCAAGCAATTCGTTCCGAATCCACGAGTCTGCCATCGGAAATTTTTTATGGGGTCCCCCCGAGGACTTGTCGTTTGTAGAGTCTATTTGTGGTGCCATCTCTGCCTTGTGGTGAGAAAGAAAATCCAAGATAAATTTTGCTTTTATTTTTGAAATGATCATGAATTCGTTCACAAACACAACAATGGTAAAGTTTTCCTCCTTCAACACAAACGCAGGCTAACCGTAAATTTGCACGAACAATTTTTCCAGATTCCTTAGCTCTTTGAACAAATCGATGGGAACACGGTCGAATCCATTTCCAACATGTACGCAACCAACATATTTTGACCTGATCCACCCAGTTGAAATTTAGTCACCGGACAACAGAAATGCTCTGAAAGTTCCGGGCAAAAACGACGCGAAGTTTATGTTGCCCGCAAGGTCCATTTACAGGAGGCAACTGAACTACAAATATCCGGCCTGTTTCTCTTGTCAACTGGCACAAGGAGCAAAGGGAGAGGACGTGTCAGCGACGACAAAACACACCTGACCTCAAGTTACCACCACGAGCCTGCAACAGCTCATTGTCAGGAGCACTCTTGCAGTGCGCAACAGCCTTCTCCACATTCAGAAAACAACTGGAACTGACGAACTAAACACATCTTGAAGCAATTTCCCAAGTGCAACAATCACAACAGTTGAACGGTAACTCTGGAATTTGTTGAGTTGTATTTCTTTGCGACAGAACGGCCACTATAGCTTGATGGCGAGCACCATCATTTCGTCGGGCGCGTCTTTGTCCGTCACGTCCTCAAAACCGAGCTGTATGTGCAGCGCCATCATGTTGATGTGCGAGGCGAGGAGGACTGTGTGCACCCCGCAGGCCCCTGCTGCCTTCAGCGACCTGCAAAAGATGCAAATTACAGGAATTGTCGATTCAGATTTGCGAGGACCGAAAAAAACTTCTTGACGCAAATGTTTCAGGGTGCAGACGTGAAATGTTCGTCTACATTTGTAAATTTTGACGTGTTACCTTTTCAAACAATTCAGCAGTTGCTTCGCCACATACGTAGTTTCCATGCGACTAGACATCACTCCGAGATGAACGAATGCGGGGTAGGACGTGTACAGCTTGTCCGGTATGGGATGCATGTCCGTGTAAAATGACCTGATCAGTTCCTGCAACACGAAACAGAACCACTTTTCTTGTGAGTCCTGATCCAGATAGTGAGAAGATGTATGTTCTGTTCCATTTGTTGCTGTCCACAATCATGCACCAAGATAACCTCGTCAGTCTCCCGCAAAGCTATGTCCCTTTTCACGCAAAGCCGCGAATTCAACATTTGGTCAAGAAATCACACACAAGAAATCACCAGAAAGAAAACAATGGAGATCAGTGACAAAACGTAGCGTACGCGGGAAGCAACTTGTGCATAAAGAGGACAAACTTGACCCTGTTCAATGGATATACTGACCTGAGACACGGTCATTGCTTCCTTTTTATCAGTTTTCGGTTTGGGGTACTTCTTGTGCATGCGGGGCATCCACTCTTCTTTCCACTTGCGTTGGTACTCTTTCACGTCTGGTGTGGCGACCACGTAGCCGCAAAGACCAGCGCCATCTTCCACAACGTAGCAGTACTGACTGCACAATGTGATGAGCCCTCCAACCGACCTGACAAAAAAATACACGCAAAGTCAAAAATTTGTCTTTTGCTTACGCTGAAAGATGCCAATGCCACGAAACAACCCCTGACCAAGACTGAACATCGTACAAGTGCATAACAACCAGCTGGTGACGTGACGTTTGGCCGTCTAAAAGCCCAAATTGTTTTGTTGAAACGTCACAGTCAAGCCATGTTGATTGAATTCACACTCACTCGTCCGCAACCAACTCCGGATAATCTGGGAAAATGTCTGATCCGTCCAGACCATCGTCGCACGTTTTGCTGCAGACCATGTAAATATCAGCCTGAAAAGGAAGTGCAAAACGCTGAAAAGATGCGAACGAAATAACTCACACAGATTTTGTAAGAACAACATATCGGCACACAAAAAGCGCATCAGTCGGGGCCTGCCCTGAGACGATGAAACAAACCAATTGTGACACAGAAACGAACCTGGTCGTCGGGAAAGAAGGGGCGCACGGTGTACACCTTTGTGGTCGGTGGGTCTTTGACTGGGGCCGGGAACATGTCGCTCTCTCCATCCATCGGAAGAATCCTCTGCAGGAAAGAAAATTGAAAATGGAAAATGTCCTCTTTGTGGGAGAGTGCCTCCAGTGGTCTGTGTATGCACGCACTCCCACTGCCGTTCGGCCCAGGTGCGTGGCAAAAAAAAAAACCCAATTCGAATCAATTTGCAAACAAGAGCAGTGAAACAACTTCGTTATAAGTTCCGTTCAAACAAGTTTTTCCAATGCAGAGCGACTCACCCGAAGCTCTGCGTGCAAACCGCCCCTGTGAACCCAGGGCTCCTGCTCACCGGCGTTGTTCAAACATTTTTCCGGTTTACCCATTCCTGCAAATTCAAAGTTGTTAAGAATTGGTTTCGTTGGAAAAAGAAACTTGCATGTTTTCCCAGTAGTACATGTGCAGAAGACAATGGTCTGTCGTTGTTTTTGCTGGCCAGACGCGGCCTTGAAGGGGTCCCCAAGCAAAAACCAATGACCGTGCGTTTTCTTAGCACTCGATGTTCACAAGGGACCTCCATCAAGTGTCAGAAGCACGCCTTGTTGGCACGCGTGGGCAGCACGTAACACCAGGTCGGTTCCAGTGCAAAACACACAGGTCTCACCGTGCCATTTGATGTGCGAATTCACCATTGCCGTGACGCTTCTCATGTCGCTGATATAGTTGTACAACTGATACAGCAGTACTCGGTTTGGAATGTTAACAAATTTGTCCACCATCTGTGCCATTCTGCGGTAAAAGTCGTGGAATTTCATAGCTCGACAGTACCACTCTCTCACTTCTCCAGGCTGAAAAGAAAGGCAACCTGCGAGTAACTAAACAAACCAATGATCTCCTCCTTTTCAACAGCAACAAGAAGTGCGAAGAACAAGAAGTGCACACTTCCATTGATTGAAAGTACTTACATGTTCAGACTGTGGAATTTTGTAGCAATCCTTCACTCTGCCAGTGTTGTGCACCAGCCAGTGAGCTTCCTTCAGCAGATACACGCCTCGAGATCCATGTTGAAATGGCAAGTAGAACATATCACAGATGGTCTTCACTTCTTTGTCGGTCAGAGGTTCCAACTCCTCCATTTTGCGTTTGCCAGAATCTCTGCCCTCTTTGTCCGGACCGAGCTCATCTGATCGCTTGGACTCTTCTCCACTCGACGTTGACGAGTTTTGATACTCCGCAGACATGTCACCTTCTTCGGAATCTGCCAGTTCTGCCTCACGTCCGTCTTTTGCACTCGCCACTGAGTACTCTTTGGTGGAAGCTGCCGTGAAACGGTTTGAAGAGCCTCTGGGTTGGTAGAATTCAGGGATCCAATCTTGTATTGCTTTTTCAAGTGCCAACTTGGGGTTGTACCCTCGTTTCACGTTGTTGTCATCATCAGAGTGTTTGGGTTCCTCTGACTCATTCCCAGATTCCTGCTCCATGTCGCACTCTGCCGAAGCCCGTCCACTGGTTTCTGTACGATGTGAATCATTCAACTTGTTTCACAATGTTGCAGACGCGACAAAATAAGTTGCCACGGATACACAGTCGTGGAAAGTGAAAAAAAAGCGCCTAACCAGATTTCATGAAGTTCGTTGTGGTGTTTTTACTCCATTGTGCGAGTGTGTGTATGACGACAAAGTTTGCTTCATATTCACAGTTCGGATTGCTCAACACCTGAAAAAGTCGCCACGTTCTCTTGAGTGTTGTTTGAAAGTCGTGCTGTTGGAATGACTTGGGAATGTAGAATTCACGCTTTGCTGAATTACCCCACGCAAACAGTTGACGAGCTCTGGAGGTCTCCCGTCGTACGGACCAAGAAATAGACGAGTTTGATCGTAATCGTTGGCGTGCAAGTTGTCCCAGATGACTGGAGGTCTCTGCAGGATTTTACTGACTTCCCTCAGCTCCTGTTCTTTCAACAGTCGAGACACAACTTTGGGGCCTGAAACAACACAGGGTGGTGTCCACAATGCCACAAAGCTGATTTTCTCAGTCGCTGAGTTCCGTGTTGAACAAGCACTCCACAGTCCAACTTTGCGAGGGTTGAGAGTGGGTGGGTGGGAGACACAAGTTTCGGTTGGCAGTTTCAATGAAATGCAGAAGTACGGTAATTTCTTCCTCCCCAGGTGCCCCTCTCCGTCAAAGAAATGCACCGTCGTCCAATGCATCGAAACTCCTTTCATTGTGGTTGTGTCCACGTTGTAAAGGGAAATTCCGAAATGCAATCTGTCAGACGATAAGTGTTTGACGGCGTCATTGGTACAAACCTGTCCACAAGATATCGACGTTTTTGTGGAGCCTTTTCCCCAAAGTGTGCAAATAGTCTGACGAGGCGAGATCTGGCACTGCTCTCGATGTGCAATACTCTGGCAAAAGGCAAATTGAAACAAGGAAGTTGCCATGTGTCAAGAAGGCAAACAACGGGTACTTTTTCATATTGTTGATGACATCACAGATGAAGCGATTTATGGCGGAGACTAACCCGTAGGACAGAAGAGGAAGGTGTCGACAGCTCCTAAATGTTCGTTCATAGCATTGGTAATGGCACACTGAGCCGCTGCAGGCGAGTCGAATTCTTCGCGGTCCTCCTCGCAGAGATCAGGGTCAATGTCGTCAAACAAGAGGGCAAACGAAGAACAACCAAATGTCTTCACCTGTCAAAAAATGCGACCCGTAAGCAATACGACGGAACATTCAATGTTGTTTGTGGCTTTCAAACTCGTGACAATCTCCAAAAGTACCTGTTCCAATTTTGCCTTCAGACAGAGGTTGTCAGCTTTCTCACTGAAAACCATATCCAGTCCTGGAGACAACGCGTACACAAAATCAACGTTGTTGTCCTTGGCACATTGTATCAGGACCTTCAGCTCAGCTGTGAACAACGAAAGCTTGGAATTAAACAAAAACAACATTGCTGTGCAGTTTTGCAGTTTTGGGTACCCAGAACGTGGCCGCCACTTGTCCTTGTGGGGGGAAAGGTCTTACCAGCTTCCTCGTCACTGTACAACCGCCTCCACTGCAACCTGTGTTTGTAATCATCTTTGGGCGCGTACAGATATGTATTGAGACCCATTCGATTCATTCTGAAACAAGAGATAAGACATGTTGAGTGTTTCCTGAAAAGAACAAATAAGTCTCTTCGTTGAGACATCAAAGATTTCTTCATGGCTTCTTTGCAACACAATTTGCAACTTGTGCTTCTCTAACAGAAACAAAGTGTGTCTCTCTGAAGAAAACAAAGCCAGATGTAACATTTGTCTTACTTGTGGAAGAGATCTTTTCGTTGGTCTGTTGTCCATGGCTTTCCGTAAAAGCCTGAAAAAGGGTCGTGCACTTTTTACTTGATTCTCTGCTTGATTTTCGTTCAGCACATCACTGTTTTGAGCGCACCTACTGATCGGACATCCACAAAAAGCAGGTCTTCGGGTGAGACAAGACAAGACCAGACCAAGTGTTCCAGAACCAGTGATGACAGAACAATCTGAATCTATCTGGTCAGTCATTTCTTGATGTCAGACTCCATCTGGTGAAGTGCATCTTGCAATGTGGGTCTACTTACCTTCACATACACCGCACAAGAATGATTTGTTTTCCATTATGACACTGAGTTTCACTGCAAAGTAGTTTTGCTAGTTGTCCTCCTGCAGCATCTGTGGTGTACTGTCTTTCCTACGGGTATTTATTACGCACTTTGTTACTTACGGATGTATAGGTCGCGCACGATGTCACGAATCGATGAATTTTGGTGTTTTCTCTGCCAAATCACACCAGATCCTCGCAATTTTTTCACACAACCAAGAGGGAGTGACTACCTATCTGATTTGATAATAACCTCTGACAAAGAAGACAGAATATTTCTTCAGGAAAGTAAATTAAAATGTAAGTGGAA
>JAAUXT010093646.1_pt1 | contig 29639 bp, 22 predicted proteins | sample 7278171 | NCBI WGS metagenome assembly JAAUXT01 (sample SAMN14350112, study PRJNA611818) | marine sediment metagenome | isolation source: surface marine sediment (1.8m) | place: French Polynesia: Moorea | collected 2018-08
GCCAACGGGGGGTAGGCCTTTTAACCCCCCAAGCCTGGGCCCTCCCCCCCCCCCCCCCCCGTCGCCTCTGACTGCACCACCCCGCCTCGCCTGCTCATCACCCTTGTCGCAACAAAGTACCACGCAGCTCATTTGGCCCGCCATTAACTTGCTTATCCAGATTAGCGATGTAAATTTGGGCACGGGCGGTAGAATAAAGCACGCGACTAACAGGTCAAAATGGTGCAGGCAGGCAATATATTTTCTTCAGGAACACCTCCTCGATGTAACTAGATCCTTTTCGCAGCCGAATGGGGAGAGCTGTGTGAGCGGAATACATGTCGACCCGTGAAAATTGCCTTCTCAGTTCAGGAAGTTTCAGTGCCAGGAGCAATTCACTTGGCACCGAGCAGCCAAGCTGCGAGATATCAGAGACAGTGTCTTGAATGTTGGAAGGAAAGGTACACGAGTGGCTTGCTCTTTCATGATGGAGGTATCTTCTGCATAGGCGCAAGTGCCATCTCCACGGAGATAACTTCGATCCTTGCGTGTTGGCAAAACGGACTCTGTGAACGTTTCGAGACCTTGGATCGGCGATAGATCTTGTGTGTCGCTCTGATTCCCGGTTCCGACGCATCTCGTAGATTCTTATCTCCGGCAAAGAGCTCAATTCCCTGGTCTGCCGTGGATCTCTATTTTTGGCAAAGATTCCGTGTTGGGAACTTCGTTGAGATCAGGGTTGCCGTGCTTGTTGTGATAGTTGGCCAGTCGCTCTCGTGGAGTCAAGATGAAGTTCGAATCCGACGAACGCCAAATTTCACGACTTCAATCAATTTTGTTTCATCCACAGCCAAGCCTCTGTGTGTGTGTGTGTGTGTGTGTGTGTGTGTGTGTGTGTGTGTGTGTGTTTGCTCGCACAATGGTGATTCGTGTGAGGAAGAACTCTACATTGTTCTTGTCGCCCTGTGATACTGTCAGTGAAGTGGGAACACCAAACTGCTCCTGTCCAGAGGCGTCGACGTCATTGATCATGTCAGACCTGACGTCTTGAGCTGCACCTTGACTCGTGGCTGGCCGCGGCTGGGCTGAGAAGAGACTCGCAATACCTGCGGTCATCATCAGATTCACCACCAGATGGAGCGCGCACGCGCGTCGGTCAGAGACGAAGTGTGTGGATGGAGAACCAGGAATTGTGCTCTGTTATCTCACACGGATGAACTTTTTTTACCTCATGCAACCGTTGTGACAGTCAGCTTCTTGACAATTTGCTCAGATGACGAGAACTTTCTCAATTATTGGCTCAAAAGTTCAGAAGTTGACCTCGCGAATTCGTCGACTTTGTCGCAGACTGCGAGTTTTGTGCTTTCCAGCGTTTCTCGCGGGACGCGTCGTGCGAAGGTCATCTGCTGTCGGAGTTGCCGAATACGAGAGCGAACTCGACCGCTCAGACAGTCTGTCGTTGAGACTTTCACCTCATGTCAGACAGACTCCGCTGTTGCTAAGAAACTGTTGTCTTCATCATCCACGTGTACTCATCGTGTTCTATTTCAGTCTCAGAAACTTACGTTTTCTTTTGTTTGGTGAGCACGACAAGTCATACCAAAGAGGAACGGAGCAGCTTTGTACTCGCATTTCATTCAGCACCGAGTGTTTAAATTGCCGTCTGCTGCTGTCTGCCTCTTTTTTGAGAAAATAAAGAACAACATTGAGGGAAAAGAAGGAGCAAACACAAAAGAGTCTGAGCTGGATTCTAAAGTTCAGCTTATGCTTGGATTGTTGTGTCCTCAAACCAGAACATGAAATTTACCAGCGTCAGGTGTTTTCACATCAGCGAACTGGCGCCAAAAAGACGGCAGCTCAAACACTTGAACCAAGTTTCAGATAGGAAACAAGGCTGCCATTGGGGGCAAAAACACGCAACGTTGCAATTCGCATCTTTACATTTTGCAAAAACACAAAAACACACGCGAATTCTCCACGCAAAATGAAGGCACTTTCTTTGCTTTGCAAAGAGGGATTTTTCCTGTCACGACAGCCATGCGTATGTTTTGTTGTCCAGAACTCACAATGAATGGCTAAAGCAAGACGCCATTCTTTTCAGAGAAAGGATTTTTCAATCAAGAAGATGACAGATCTCTGACGTTTTCTGCAAGCTCCTTTATTTTGTCAGCTGGCAAAAAGTACTCGTACGCTGAGTGAGGTCTCAGCTCACAGGAACGCTGCTTCTACTTTCAGAACACATCACCGACCGAGTTACTTCTGTCTGTTGAAACAACTGCGCGATTGAAGCGTTCACCTGAGATCGGCTTTTGTCACAAAACAGCTGCATCCATCCATCTTGTTGCGTGTAGCATTTGCTGTTGGAATGATACTCAAGATACCTGTGATGCCAGTGGCGCCCTCCAGTGATGATGATATTGAACTCGAGTGTCGTGATGGACATTACGTCACGTGGCATCGTCACGTCCACGTCGACGTAATTCGCCGCGAAACGTAGTGCTGAAAATCGCTATTGTTTCCAGTGACGAAAGTGCATGGACCACGTTTTCCCCTTCTCGTATCACATTTCTTGTGATGGGACAAAATCAATTTGTTTTCACTCAGCAGTGGAAGTACAGATTCCGCAGTTGTCACGAGGACTGGAAACAGTACCTGCACGAGAGCAGATTCAAGTACGCTTGTCGCATGGGCTCGCTGAACTTAGCGTAGATCAGGGGACCGAGCATACAGGTGCTGTAGGCGAGCCATCGGAAGGTGTTCATCTCGCTGAAGGACATGCTGCTCTTGCACTGCGCGCAAATTCCGTAGACGACATTACTCACGGAGAAGGGAATCCAGAGAGCAAAGAAGCAGATAAGCATGACAAACATGAGGCGGGAGATGGCCTGCTCGAGCCGGAGGTTCTCATCAGGGCTACTGTGGTCCACTTCAGCGTTGGGCCTGATGATGGGTTCCGAGAGGCCCTCCGTCGAGGCATCGCGCAGGAGAAGCGTGCAAGAGCTACTCTGGTCCGCCGACAAAATATGATCTGCAAAATTGGCGGTTTGCTGAGAGGAGGGGTCTGGGACCACTGCGGCCCCGTTCGGTAGGGAGTCATCGCAGAAGGAAGTTGTTTCCTCCTCATGCGGTACAGCAGTGTTCTGCGTGGTGGTTTCTGCGAAGCATTCCTTGATTTCACTGTCCTTCATGTTCTGCACCACAGCCAGCTGGACTTGCTCCCTCGGTAAATGTTCCAAGTTTTCAAGAGTATCCGAGACGCAGCTCGTCGTATCTGACATGTCCTCGGGAGCCACCGACTCATTGGAAGCGTATCGGTACATGTTATGAGCATTTACATCGGTTTCGTCCAGGAACTTGCCGTCCTTTAATGCTCTTATCTCAATGACGCACAAGCAGTAGAAGAGTATTGATATGACAACTGGGATGAGGAAGGAGAAGAGTGTTCCCAGGATCACAAAGTTCTTGTCAGGGATGAAACAGATTCCATTCTGGATGACCCCGTGGTCACCCTGACTGAGCATGAACTGCGCGATGCCCTGCACGGCCGAGATGCCCCAGGGGGCGCCAATCCACAGCACGATGGAGCACGTGGTTGTCGCGACGCGTCCGTGACGTAACGGGTCCTTGAGACGCAGGAACGCGTCCATGTTGGTGAAGGCGAGGTGCAGGCAAGTGTTGTTGCAGAAAAAGAGGTCCAGGGTCGTCCACAGTTTGCATAACTCTTCATTGTAGTTGAATTCACCTGAAATTACACAAAATTGGCGACCTTATGGCACTGGAGAGAGAGAAAGGCTGGTGAGGATGGTTCGCTGCGGGTTCGTTGCAGGTGCGCGGTGCTGTCAACTGATTAACTCTTTTGCACTTGAACTCATTTGAAATACAAAAACAAGCGACTCCTCTGTGTGAACTTGAACTGGTCAGAAACCGCGGTGATTCCACACAAATCTCATTGTTTGAAGCACAGAGGGATTCCCCGGGGATTCTCCGCGCCCCCTGGTGGGAGATCAGTCTGGGCTTTATCCCGCTTTGCCCACGTCAAGAGTAACCGGATTGTCATCTCGCTAGTTTTGTCTCATCTACGCGGCTTCAAAAGCCGTTGTCCTGCACAACTCAGACAACTTTGCAGAGGTCGCCCAAAGGTTCTTGTTATCTGGACGTCTCATAGGGAATATTTTCCCTGCGTATGACAGGTGGCTGACGGGGAGACAAAGCAAAAGGTTTTCTCCGCAGAATCACGGCGTAAGTAACATTTCTGACTTGTCCTGTTGGCGGAAACAACGTTGCTTTGAATTGGCATGCCTTCAGTCTTTGATCAAGACCCGAGTACCGAGTATTTCTTCGCGCCCGTTTGCCAAAGAGTCGGTGCGTGTCTTCAGTCTGTCCACATTTGTTGACAGAGACACCGCAGAATACAAGGCGGGGTGGGGGTGGAGTCTCCAAATCAGAAAAAAGTGTGTTCAGGTCTCTTTGTTTTCTGCGGGCCCGCCCTTGACAAAAAAATCATTTCAGAATTTGAAACTCGTTTGGAACGTCTCCCATTTCGAGGGTGTTTCCCAAAATGGACGCCATCTCTGAGAAGACGGTATTCACGAGGTGCGTGCCCACAGTGAGAGGCGTTCAAGTGACAGAAGGAATGTACTGTGCCATTGTGCCATCCATTCATGGCGTCACGTGAGAAAGCGCTGCTGGACTGTTCATTCCCTGGAATCACTTGCAAAGGCCTTTTGTGACGATTTTCCTTGACATTAGATACTGGAATGGGCTTCGTTCGTGTTTGCTGGTGTCATGTCATTTGGCGGCGGATATGCCAGAAGTTTTCTCTTTGCCTTCACGTTTTACTGCAGCAGAGGCCGCGCATGCGTAAGAGGGAGTGTCGGATGTCACGCACGTCCACGTTTGTTTCCCGAGATCAAGCGAGATTCTCTCCCTTGCCATTTCATTGCAATTCCGTGCGTGTGTCAAACAAGGCAGGAAATCGAACGTTTCATTAACGAACCTTCCCAGGGATCTGAGATTCCACGAGGAAACTGCAGACGAGAAACGTGAGTGATAAACGTCGAGACTCTGAAATCACTTAATGCCATCGATCTTCCGTGTGCCTCCAAAGATTGCAGAATTATGGTTTATCGAGCCCATTTCCCTTATCACTGGCTAAAGCTGGGCAATGAAAAGCCTTTTGCCTTGTCGGGACTCCAAAGGATTGGAAAATTGCAAGGTAGGGAGCGCTATTACAGGCCCTCGACGTGAGGCATACAGATGTGATTTGATCACTTAACTGTCAGTGTTCCCTCCTCATTGCATATTCTCATCTCACGAGCAAATCTTGTCGCCATGTTGGAACTCAATGCCGACACGTCGCGTTACAATGCAAACAAATTTTGTTTCTATGGAGGAATTACGACGGGCATCTGCAATTTAATTAGTTGTTAGCAAAACTTAATTCCGTGTAATTCACTTGGTTGAAGTACTTCATGTGACACCGCACAGCTTTTCTGAGCGTTCGTGCGATATTAGGTTCTTCAGAACACGTGTCTCAAGGCGTGTTGAGGGAAGAGGGAAGGAACGCGCTTCGCACGACATGTGTCGGTTATACTCGGTGCTTTTCTTGCAAAGATACCCTGCAGTTCTGTGAATTGAACAGGTTTTCCCAGGACAGGGTTCTCACAATGAACATAAACATGGTTCCTGTGAAATCACACAATGACTTTTTGAGATCTTTGATCGAGAAAAGAGTTGTGAAATTGAACAGGAACTTTTTTGTGGGGTGAGAACCATTTTCACAGTACCACGATGCGAGCACTACTGAAAGGTTTTGTGACTGCAGAGTTATAGAAACAAGAGGTCTTCCCCTGCAGTTTTGTGAAGTGAAAAGGGTGTCTTCCTTTCACAAAAGTTGAACAATTGTGGTCGGTCGCTACGAGCAAAACCGGAGCTCGCGCCTTCTGTACTAGGGAATGAGATTCCGTCGGCTGAGAGCGAACTTCTCATCTCTCTGTGGATTACACGAGAGACAAGCGCGGCAGATTTATCGCGGTTCACTGAAGCCTGTGTACTCGGCGCTCACAGGCAACAGGCGTCACTCTTCCGGGAATCGAACTTCTCCAAACTAAAGCTCTGCGGATGTTGCTGCTGTCAGGAGAGCTGCGTAAATCTGCGAAGTTTTGAGCGCCGTGAAATTTTCTGGTGAAATGAACATCGCGTTGGGATCCCCCGGCTTGACGTGAACAAATTCCAGTTTCCATTTAAGGCTGATTATGTGAGCTTGAGTGTGATGGAGAATTGTATGAGTTCAGTTTGATGAGCAGGGGAATCTATCACTGTACGCAGTGAGCGGAAGCCACATTATTTTGTTTCCGGAAAATAACAATTTTGGATTCCACTGCGTCTGAGAGACAAATCCCCGAAGAACGTGTTTCTGTGAGCTGTGGGACACTACTGCGCATGCGCCGTGTTATTTGGTGTGAAGGGGATCACAGGGGAGGTAGAGAGGACAATCTTTTAGCGGTGGATGCTTTGCTCGGTTCGGTCTATTCATCTGTGTTTGAGATGGAATCAATGCCGATCGATCATTCGTGCCGCCACACTCGGTCTCAGCATCTTCGCCGAGAAAATCACGAACACGTAAGCTCACAATCAAGAACCGCTTTGAAACGAACGCGTGATGACTTTTGAGCCCCACATATCAAGAAGTTAATGCTGAAGCGATACTTCTTTTCCTGCCCGGACGCTTGACAGCCCTGGGCTCTGATGTGTTGCGCGAGGCTTCGGCTTCGATGCGCCGCGCACTGAATCGCCTGTTTGGCTTGTAATTTTCCTTCCTTTTCTCTGTTGGTCTTGGCTGTGTTGTGCGCACGCTTGCGCTGCTTTCTTCGTCATCTGATCACATTGACAATGCCATTGTCTTGGGCAAAGTTCGTTGAAGGGAAAGAATAAGCCGTTTCGGATTGCTTCCCGCAGGGCTAATTCCTAACTGCAGGGAATCCCAAATGGATTGAACGCAAATGGAAATGATCTGTGAACTCCTTCAAGTGACGCTGTTTGGATGAAAAGCAACACTTACCGGCCAGAATAATTAGCACGGCAGGGGGCATGACGAGCGCGACCATCAGCAGGTGAACCACCGCCAGCGACACGAAGAAGTAGTACGTCATGTGATGTAAGTGCCGTTCTATCTTGACCACGAGACACACGGTGATGTTCCCAATAATGGCGAGGATAAGTATGGCGAGAAGCCCCAGAGGGGCCATGTTGTGATCTCGGGATAAAGCTGTGGGGTCCGCGGTGGAGTGCGCTGTAATTGTGCTCAGAGACGGTGACGACGACGAGTGATAGGCGAAGGACGTCGTGCTCGGGATCTGCGTAATTGAATCCACGGAGGACGAGACGACGGCCGTCGCCAGCGACGTCGCGTTGGGCAGCGACATGTTGCGGGCGCCCAGGGCCTCAGTGACGTGCTGCGGGTCCGAGGGGGCGGTGGCGGTACTCGGGTTCTGTGCGTTGTGTAGAGTCAGAATGTAGTCGACCAGAGTGTCGTTCACTGCCATGACGTGACGTGACGTGACACGTAGTACCCAGCAGCGTTGTGTGGTTCGCTTGATTCTATTCCTCAACGAAGCCTGAAAAGAAAACAGTGGAATAATTATCGTGGGTGTGTCGAGTGTGTTCAGAAGGTGTGAACAAACATCAAAAAAACTTTAAAGATTTCTCTCACTGCTGTCTGGGAGAAACATTTCTATGTTAGTGAAACAATGACTCTTGGCGGAAGTGGGATTTAAGCCGGAAATGAACATTATTCCAACGCGCACATTGGCAAAGACTGACTGACAGTCGGGTACACAAAGGATCTTTGTGCCTCGTTGAAGAAGCTCTATCCGTCATCTGTTCTGTGAAGAGTCGGGCTCAATTGGTTATTTGGCCCAGTGAGGTGTGCGGTCAAATCCTCTCAGCAGCTTACGAGCTGCGACAAAGCAAAATGGATCGTGCGGGCACCAGGGAGCTCGGGCACTTCGCAGGTTCCCGCTCCTTTCCCCCCTCGGTTCGGCGGAAGTGCGTTCCACGAGGATTCTCAGTGTTTGTGAGTCAGTTGGGAGTCGCTCGTTTGAGCGGCAGCTGCATTGCAATCGCTGTTTCTCGTGTACGCTCAGTCGGATGGACTGCGCAAATGTTGCGAAATAAACAAATCTGGGCACAATCTATTTCTGATGGCCGTCACGATACTTCTGCTGACATCGTAAAGATACGCTCCACTCTGCTGCCTCCGAAGCAGATCAGTTATGTAGATTGAGTTCTCGGAAGGAAGAAAGATTGATTTATGTTTTATTTTGAAGTGGACGGAGTCTAAATCCCCTGGTCGGGCACGAGACGCCTGGACGCACGCCCGCCGGCCGCTCTTGACTATCATTAGTCGAATCCGCTGATTCAAGTAACATGATGGATTTGGCAAATAAAAGCTGCAGCGGAGAATTTGTCTTCAGTGGCTTTACATGGAACCTTGTCAGTTCTTGAAGCAGATGAAACAATTAGCTCTGTACGCTGCCTATCATTTTGCCTCCGACAGTTGTCTCAGTCGGAATGAAGCTTTTGTGTGCGACTGTCACTTTTACATAATGGGCGCGTTTCACTGTGGATCACCGCGGGAGTTTTGCTTTTCAGAACCAATTGCCAGCTCCCTCAGTTTTCTCAGCAGGAATTCCACCGCTTTGTGAATGGGAACTTTTGTTGCAGCCTTGGACAAAAGAAAAAGTGTGTTTGGTGAAAGTGAGTCTCACCTGTCTGTCAGTCTTCGTTGATGTCAGTCATTTTCAATCCTGTGTGCCTGGGAGTGTTCATAAAAATTGCCTGCAATATTCATGAATAAGAATCCGGATTTAGTCGAGTGATCACTTTTCATAATTGGACATGTCATGACTGCGAGTGTTGCATACCAACTGAACACTGCGTGCGGCAGTCAAGATAAAATGTACGTACAAAAAAGCTGCAGCGTGAGCAGCTTCCTCAGACCGCGCCGCTTCATCTCCGAATCATCCACGACTCGAGGTATGAAGGGTTCTCCACGTGACCTCTCGCTGCATTTATTGAACGCGCTCCGTCCGTTGTTGTGACATCTCGTGTAACAGGACAGTCAGGAATTACAACCCAATACTTTTCTCCGTTGTCGTTTTTCTCCAGCTGTTGTGTCCGGCGATGGGAGAATTTGTGCACCTTAGGGCAGCTGTAGAAACTCTTTTTTTTTTTGCGAAGGATGGAAAGAAAGACTTCTTTGTTCTGCCAGATGTCAACCAATGTGAAAAGGGTTTCTCCGTGATTAAGTTGGGAGTGTACGAGGGTGTTCCATGATTTGGCGGTTTCTGTCCAAAATCTCGGGATTCTTTCGGCTGATTTGAACCAAACTTGAAATACTTTGTCCTCACACCTTGAGCAATGCCCTGCACAGCACAAACTGTGGCTGATTGACCTAGTTGTCGATCCCTTGACCTTGAACTGTCTGGGACCGCAGCATTGTGGCGATGCAGTGCAACACACGGTTTGTCTCCAAGATGTCATTCTTGTTCACAACTTTGTTCAGTGGTTGGTGGCTCCTGCTTTTTACCTCATTGGTCATCCCCCTCGAGGAGCGTGTGGAGCAGAGATCCATCTTGAAATTCTTGGTGAAGACTGGTTTGTCACCAATCCAGTGTTGGCAACGCCTGCATGATGTGCATGGAAACAACTGCCTCTCCAAGAATCGTGTTCAGGTGTGGCACAAACGTTTTAGAACTGGTTGGACTGACACAAAGGATCAGAAGAGAACAGGCAGAAAGAAGTCAGTGCGAGTCCCCCAAATGATCCAGGCAGTGTGAGGCGCAATTCAACAAGACAGGCGTGCAACAATGAGGGATTTGGCAGAGGAACTCTCAGTGTCCAAAAGCAGCATCCACAACATTGTGAGGAAGGATTTAAAGATGACTAAAATCGCACCGAAATTCATCCCCAAGGACCTCACCCAAGCCCAAAAGAATGAGCGCAGAGACGTCAGCGGTCGCAACATCCAACTTGTGAAGGACAATCTGGAATTCCTGCACAATGTGATCACCTGTGATGAGTCTTGGGTGTCAGTTTTTGAGATGGAGACCAAACGCTCTTCATGTGAATGGCATCCCAAAGGAACCAGACTGGAAAGGCCACGCAAAGCCATGAGGCAAAGAACTGAGAAGAAGGCAATGTTGACTGCTTTTTTTGACAGAAGTGGCATTGTTCACACGGAGTTTAAGGACCCAGGAACTAATGTGAACAAGGAGGCTTACTGTGCCACATTGCGCCAATTTAAAGAGAGTGTGAGAAGGAAACGCCCAGCTCTCTGGCAGCGAAATCAACAAGGACAGAGATCATTCTTCTTGCTCCAAGACAACGCCTCTCCACACACGGCCGATGTGACTGTTGAACTGCTCCAAACCAGTGGGATTCCAGTCCTTGAACACCCTCCTTACTCGCCTGATTTGGCCCCATGCGACTATTTTTTATTTCCCTGTCTTAAGAATGATCTTAGAGGCCACAGATTCCCGGACATTCAAACTATACAAGCAGGGGTGCAGAGAGCTTTGAGACACATCCCGAAACAAGACTTTGCAGCGGCCATCGACCAACTGACAGTGCGCTGGATGAAATGTGTCAAAGCTGATGGCGAGTATTTTGAGGGCAAACACCTCCAAATTGACCCAGAAGGCGATCACGGCATCGAGTTTGAGACAGACAGTGAATTTGAGGACTGAGAACACGCCCTAATTGACTGCTTTTTGGTCAAAGTCATCTTTTGGTGTTGCCTTTACATTTCAATTTTGAACCTGTTTGTTCAACTTTTCCATATGTTTTACAGTTATCTTTTTATTGTTGGCATGGTTGGCATGAGCATTGGCATGTTTTTGAACCATTAAAGTTGAAGTTCGCAACGCAACACACGCCTTTTTCTGGACAGCAACCGCCAAATCGTGGACCGCCCTCGTAGTCCAACTGGTCGAGCCAACAAAAGACAACAAAACAGGGAAATGTTCACTCGAGACGCCAAGAACCTGCGGGAGTTCCCCTCCCCCCGCCCCACTTACCAGGTCCTGACGTCCTGTCCCATTTTCTCAGACTTCTTTTCTATGCTCACCATCTCATATTGATGGTGCCACATCAAAGCGGAGATGGACGGCTGTTCGCTTTTCTGAGCTGTGTCCATTTCATTCTCCACAGGTGCCTCACAACCCGCTTCAGAACATGAACAAGTGCAATGCGCGTGAAAAAGTCGCACTGCAAAAGAAATGGGCTGTTCTGTCAAAACGCAGAACCATGTTTTCATTCTCAAAAATGTCTGCTCCTTTGAGTAAATAACTCTCAACGTGTCCATATTCTCTGACGCAAACGTTTTTGAAGTAGATTTGTACAGGACCAACGTCACTCCTACTCCTCGCCTGGCTTTTTAATCAACAAGATACACCTGTTTCTTTTACGTGCTTTTGTCGCTCCGCAGCGGGTGATACGGAATGACAAAACGTGAAGTAATTACGGTTCTGCGTGCGACGACTCTCCGATCGGGACTGCCGTGTTTATTGTTGCTGCATTGTTGAGCAGGTTGTCGGAGCAGGTGTGCGGTTTCCACGTTGTGTCTCAAGATAGAGTGTCTTGAAGTCCGAAAGTCGAGCAGCATTTTTTGTGTTCGAACGACCAGAGTTTTCAGACTTTTCTGAGTTCAGGCTCGTTCGGCAGGTTCTGTTTACTGCTTGTGAAGTGGCTTGCTGACAAGAATCCGCGACGATTCTCACTGTCAGCTGGTAACGGGAGCTTGAATTTGACTATGAAAAATAACAAAACAAAGCAAGTGTACGTGGTGACAAGAGAAAACACAAAAGGAGGACCCACAAGTCAGCAGAACGTTTGTGTCGGGGAAGGGGGGCGGAATCTCACCGAAGGACAAACACATTGTGAAGTGCAGAGCGGATGTGTGCAAGATGAACGTGTACGTATTATGTTGGTGTTCAAGCTGGAGAAAGACAATCGAGAAAAATGGCTGCCTTGATGCACACGTACGAGCTCAGTGATCCTGTCCAACTAGATCTCGTAACGATTTGGCCTCAAAGATGTTCAAGCCTGTCTTTGTTTGCTGTCTTATGTTTTGTTTCGGGTGAAGTCATGCATCTGTTGTGCGAACATTTGTTCGGAGTTCCCCCCCCCTCCCCCACCCCTCTGCCAGAAATAGACCTGCCTGTGTTCACTTCAATTGATTCAATGCCCAGTTTACTTCTTGCTCCTTTGTGTTTCAAAATGACGACAACGTGCAGAAGTCAGACGGAGTCTTGGTCAACACTCCCACAGCTGAATTCAGGAAACAGAGCCCGATTATCACTCCGATCTAATCCTCAACACCAGGACAAGGCGAGTTCTCTGTGGGAAGCGCCACCAACACATCATATTTGCTTGGAAACCTTTGCTTGACATAACTGCGAGGAACTGGAATCCAGTACAAAAATCCCTTCCTGCTTTGGAGACGACGATGCAGAAGTAATTTTGCGGAGTGCTCGAGTCCTTTTTTCACTCGGCGGCGTTGCGCTGACATCGGAGCGCTGACGGGGTAAGCTGCAAATTCTGCAGGAGGAACTGTTCGAAACTAGCGGCGACAGGGGAATACAAGGAGTTCATTTGTAAGTCAAATCAGGATCAGGAGGTGTACTGCAAGATTTATGAAGGGATTCATATGATGTGGCGTGTCGGAGTCACCGCGGCCGAACCTGCTGGGACGTGTAGTTTGTCTGGCAGGAGTCGAACTTGATTGCTTCCGCGCTCTATCACGCAACGTCACTGTATAATGAGAGGAGAATAAAGCCCCGCAGCAAGGCAGGGGTCATCTGCAAAGAACGATGTCACCAGAAGATTCTTGCTGACACGCGTGGTTTGAGTACACAATCACTCTTCCTGGAGACAATTGCAATGGCTTCGCGCATGCGCACACGATGTTTCTGAGACGTGCGGTGATTGGACACGTGATTGGGACACGTGGTTGGGACACGTGAGAACCCCATTAGCGCGTCAGAGCCGAGAGATTTTGTTTCTGCTGTGACGGAAACACAAGGGGGTCTTGGCACCTCACTCACACTGGTGAAACGTTTGCCGTCCCTTCGCACTGTGGAGACCTTGTGTGAGTACGCTTCCTGGATTTGCACTGGCAAGTTCCGGCCACCGCCCGAATCGCCCGTCGCTGGTGGAATCCGAAAATATCGCTTCGTCTGATTGTTTGACCGGAATTGCTGTCGCTCACCTGAAACGAGAAAACAGTGTGACATCGGCAGCCGGACATCGCTGCTTCATCGGACACTGGGCTGTCTGCCAGAATCTCCCCCGTTATGTCATCGACATCGACTCGTATGCAGGAGCCTCAAGAAGCGGGGCTGGTTTATCCCGACAAGCGCTTCCTGCCAAGTGGTTCTAATCTGCTCACAAGTGGCAGATCCATTTCCCGCAGCCGTCGCGTGTTCCGCGGCGGCAGCTTCTTCTCGAGCCGCCCGAGGAAGTTTTACATCCTCCAGATAAGAACAATCGCACATTCCTCGTCTGTTTTGCAACACTAAAACGCCAATGGTGCCCATATGTTGGAGTGAAAGCGGAGTTTGATTGCAGTGTGGATGGGAGAATGAATTCGGAATGTACATCAATGTCATCTGAGAGGAGGAGGCGGTGGGAGTATTCAGTAGCTCATGGCGGCCCCTCCCCGAGACACTTGATCCGAGTCCGATTATTGCCAGCTCATATTATCAATTCAGACTTTGACAGCCGTAAGAAAGAAAAGCTCCGTGGATCATTAATAAACATTTCATGGCAATTTACCCAGGTTTTTCCTGCTGCTGCTCGAGTGAAGAAATCGATTTGTTGATGAAAGTTGATACTGAATCATCATGCTGACGACGAGGCTGATTTTGGAACTTGAACACGACCAATATCCCACGTCTGGAAAAAGATGCTCGTAGGCTTTGTCTTGGTTGCCTCTTTTTGGTTTGGTCCCAGAAATGTGTAGCTTGTCAAGCACTGAATCAATTTATCTCCCAGACGAAGGCGAGAAACGCTGAACAAAAGAACCCTGACCTGCACGTACTTGCGTACAGGTCTGAACGACCACGACCGTCCCAACTGACATTTGTGATCAGCCGTATCAGCACAATCCGCTCTGTGGAAATCAGTTGCACCGAATGCCCCACGACGCCGTGGGAGGTCGGTCTCCTTGGGTGTCTCAGCTCGTTTTGCTGTGGGACGTTTCCGTTCAAAAATGTCAAAATTGGGAGAGAGAAAATCACAAGATCTGTGGTGCTGCTGGGTTTTGGTTTCGGTGCTGGAAATGGGAGTGACACGAGCATGTTTTGTACAAGGAAAGGTTTGCCTTGAAGAAGCGTTGATGCTGTTGAATGTTATCGCCAGGGTCACGTTTGGTGGGTCTGGAGAGGTGCAGCCAGTCCGCGTCTTCCATCACCGCATCTGCGTCCAAGTGGAGTGTCCGAGAATGTGCGGCAAATGTCTGAGAAACAGACATCTCTGACAAGATGTTCTCCCAGCACAAACTCACAATTGTTCTTCGCAGCATGCCGCTTTGCAGTGAAATATGTTATCGTTATTTACTTAAGCGGCGTCTGGTAATCAAGCCTGGGGGAGTCGACTGTGTGCTGCAATTAAAGCTAACCGCTGATGCACAAACTGTGGGCTAATTTGATTGTGCGCTGGAGGAAAGCGACGTCACATCATTCCAAACACCAATTATCCGGAGGCTTCGTGCGCGAGGCGGACTGCATGGAATCTCTGCCTTTTGGTTCCGCGTCAGGTCGTCGTGGTGACAAGACCGATATTTGAGTAATTCGTCAGACAGACACAGACTCTTTGCAAGGAACTCGGTGATTCGCCGTGGTTTTCTTTGTGAGGTTTTTCTTGTGGACGTCTGAATGGCGGAGATCGGGAGCGAAAGCGTCTCTCATCTTCTTTTTTGGTCATCGATTTCTGAGTCAAAGAGAAGAGTTCTGAGGAGCCGATCGCGCCTGGAAACGGAAATTCTTTGTGCTCTCTAAAGTTTCCATCTTGCGCACTTCAGCTCTTGTGTTGCGCTTTAATTTGCGGAAACCTTTCAAGTTGCCGTCATTCAGGAAACTTCATTTGTTCGTACGCCTCAGACAGGATCTGGCAACTTCTTTGTCTCAAACAACAAAGCGCGACGCACAGAATCTGCTCGTTAAAATTCGAAACCACTTCGTCACCCCAAGTTCCATCAGTTCGGTTTGTGCAGTGTCTACTGCAGTTCCCTTTCTCAAAGGAAGAGCCCCATCCGGTGGGATGTTGGTTGTGCAGGAGGCAGAGTTCTCACACTCTCCAAAATGGTTCCGGTGAAATCACACAACTGCTCCAGACCTTTGGTCCATAAATGGTTGTGTGATTAAACATGAACCCATTTTGTGGGTTGAGAACCGATTTCTGCAACGACGACGGAACGTGCGGCAGATTTTGTGAGCCTTGAGTTGAAGAAACATTTCACGCCACCGTGGTTGTGGGCCTTGATCAGTTTCGGAGTTGTGGGTCAGGTCAGACGGGGGGGGGTGCGGTTTCTTGTGAGCTCTGCGTGTCAGGGGGGTTTCGAACAAGGTCCGCCGCCCAGCCCAAGTCGTGTTTAATACTCATGAATGTTCCTGTGATGAGAACACTGCGCGGTGCACATGCACCAAGCAGTGCTGGGTTCAAATCCAGATTGGGCCAAATGGAGTCGTTGGTGTCGTGGACTGTTGTGCACAGGTCCTGTGCCGAGTTGGTTGCTGCTTTGACAAGGTTTCTTGTGTGATTGAACAAACCTTATGTTTCAATGGTCATGTGGCTCCTCAACCTTCCTTCTGACCGCACAAACTAAACCGCACAACGCTCAATTTCCTGTCACGACAACATGCAAGAGTTGCAAAGAAAGCTGTCGAAATTTTCAAAAGTGTGTTTTTGTGGACGCTCGATTTTGAGTTTGACAGTTTGACGCTGCGACACTGCACGTGGTCGCGGCAGCAAATGCTTCTGGTTTTGAACAAATGACTCCATTTCCATTGACCTGCCTCGGGATTCGGATGAGGACGGGTGTGAGTGGCTGAGTCGCCGCTTTCCGCCTGCGGATGGGATTGTACGACCCACACCCATCCGTCCAGAATTGTGCGATTTCGATGTCGTTCGTGACAAATCGGCTACATTCGGCAAATCGCTTCGGACGCCTCTCCATGGATCTTGCGGAGGCCACTTTGCTACAGCTGAAGGGTACCTTTCCTCCCTTCCCCCTGGGGGACTTCGCAAAAAGGATGGGCTCAGGACAAAATTCGCTTCTCCGTGGAATATTACTCGTAAAAGTCCATCGCGACTTTAGCTGATGCACTCAAGAGCAAAAAGGCCATTTTGGTTTCGTCCACTTCATGAAAGGAGCTGACTGGGTTCAATGTGAGGTGAGGGGAGGGAATCATGAAATATTTATGAGCCTCGGGGAATTTACGAGTTGTACAACCTTGTCGAGAGCAATCGGGGGCTCAGTGGGAGGCCACGTGATCTGCCTCCGCGCATGCGTCTCGGTCAGAGCCGAGCGAGAGGGAGGGAGAGAGGTCCCCGAGAGAGGAACAGCACCGACTGACTCTGCGTTTATGAGAAATTGATGAGTTGACTGACGGCTTTTGTTGTTTGAATCAGTTGGTGATTGCGCCACAGCGTGAACTTGTTGTTCTCAGATTGGACGCCGAGGACCGATTCTGTGTTGTTCGTTTTGTTTTTGTGTAACGCCTCGGTAGTTCGTTTCGATAGGAAATTGAACCTGTCGTTAGAACCTTGACGTCGACAGCTGCTCTGCACAGTCTCTTTGTGTTTGGAACTGCAATGAAGTTCGTGCGTGATGAAGGCTTCTTGAAGCTCCAACCATATCACGATTCAAAATGGAGCAATTTCGTGACACAAGATCTGAGCGAATGAAACAATGGGTGTCTGCTTGATTGATACCTATCCTGCCTCTAAAACGAGGGTACTAGAAAAACAGAATGATTGGTTTTGCCCGTCGTTGCTTCACGCAACACGAGGAGATTGTGGCGCCGTCTACTGAGATTTGTTGCTGTGAATGTGACGCTAACAGGCTTGTGAATCCAGTCACACGTACCTGTGTTGATTCCGAAGTCCCGAAGTGCTGCCAAAGACTCAATGAAATGTATCGGCGTCATTGTGGTGTCGGGAAATTAGCACAATACACAGGGAAGACATTTTTATGGCTTCGAGCTGAAACGGAGCCATTCATGTCGAATTCACATCACAGTGTATTTTCTCTCAATACAACTTTTGGGGTCCACAATATTCTGTTCTGTGGATTTGTTGTGTGCTCCATTCCCAGCTCGAGTGTGTCAAGTGCGTTTCACTTGGGCGTTTCAGTCCTGGAGGAAGTGCACCAATCTGAGTTTACTCTGCGGCTCGGGATGACGTCATGACGTCATGACGTCACATGACGCGATAACGTGAGATGATGCTGCGGCTGGGGATGCCGTGAGAGGCAGCCGAGTGAGGAGCGTTCTGCTGCCTTGAGTCAGATTGACGAGTGCAACAACAAGAATGTCACGTCAATTTCCTTCTTGGCGCGGCTGATTGATGTGCACGGGAGCTTACTACATCGCGCTGCCATAAACAGCTAGTTCACCGTTAACAGGGCTTTAAGAACGCATAAATCACCGTTAGTGTTGCGTGAAGGCGGCTGCAAATGGATTATCGTGACGTGGACAACTTTTAGTGTCTCTTGGGATGGAGGAAACGTCCATCAAATGGGCGTCCCGGGGGGCCAGCGTGGTGTCTTATCGAGACGTCGCTCTCCCTGCGCATGCGTCACTTGGGGGGGGGGATGAATGAAGAGTTTTGTCTGAGTGACGGGCGCAGTGTCCGGAGGGTCTATCCGGCGCGCGAGCAACTTCAGTCTCTTTCCACCACTCGAGGCTTGTTGTTCACAGGCAGACAAAAAGCCTTTTTTTCAATTTGTTTGCAAAAGAAATCAAATGGTGAAATGAAGTGAACGAAATTCACTGCTGTTTTGGGAGGAATTGCAACATGGGGGAGATGACAGCAAAGCACCTCACCATGTTTCTGAAAAATGTCCTGGAATGACATTTGCGAGAGCAAATCAAATTTTCCCTCGCTGTTTGAGTAACCTCGGCCTCCCTTTGTACCCGAGGCCCATGTTTCTCCTGTACGAGGCTGCTGCGCGGTGTGATCAGACTTGGCTGTCAGCTCTTCATTGTGAAGATGCTAGTTAGTCAGGACTTGTATCCATTAAAAGGGGAATTATTTTCAAGCTGCCGCAGCTGCCTCGTGGAATTAGCTCCAGCCCACAGGGGAACCCCGAGGTCGGAGGAGGAACAGACACCTACAAGTGAACAACAACCTTATTACTGTCGTTGTCGTCTTCCCTCCACTTTGCGTCACGAAAACGACCCTCAAGGTCTCGTGAAATCTGACCGTTTCACCCCGTGCTCGGTTTGTTTTTCAGTTTCATCGGAGTATTGTTTCATTTTGCGCTGGCTCAGCACGTTTGTTGTCAAGTCCACGCTGCAGCTTCATGTAGATTTATTTCCCGTTTCCAATCTGAAAAGCGTGGTGGATTCTTCATTCGCACGAAAAGTTCCTCCAACAGTGTGAAATATTGGCTTTGTAACATTTACCGCGGCGAAGAAGTGTCTTTTAGGCTCCAGAATTTAATCAAGCGGTGAAGAAAGGATAGATTTGCGGTCTGTGCTTCGTAATTCCTGAACCGGACACAGGGAATTCAATTTGTAGTGGTCATTTCATTGGAAGGGAAGGAACCTCAGTGCGCCTGATGGAAATGAAGAGACCACGACGACGTAACTGCCCAATCTTCACACTCCGATCCTCTCTCAGAGATCTTTATGAGTTTTCATTCTTCTTGAGCTGAACTTGATTCTTCGCATCACTGCTTCTTCAAATCAGAAAAAGGGAAAATGGTCCAACGATGCCTGACTCCTCTTGCAAGTGGATTGAAAAACACAGCTTATTTGTGGACAACCTTCACTCAATTTCTTTTCTGTGAAAAACAGTGTGTGAAGAAAATGTCGAAATCCACACCGAGGCGCTCGGTCTGTTGTTGCTGGGGAAATGGAGATGTCGAGGCTGCTTCGCAGTTGTGAGTGGCTGCAGCGCAAACACCTGAGACTCCGGGAGCCCGCGGGCCTCCAGACCGAGTCTCTCCGGGTCAAACTCAACATTCATCTTTCAGCTGTAGCTTTTACCGAAACGTGTCTGACTTGGAAACTTTCTTCAGGCAACAACAATCTCCACGTTTGATCCTGTGCCTTCAGCTGTTGACTTTCTCACCTGTGGTTTCTCATGATTGTGTGTGGTGTTGAAATGCCCCCCCCCCCCGGTGCTGCCCGCCCAGGTGATGCCCGCCCAGGCCGCTGTTGTGAAACTCTTCGAAGGCACCGGCACTGCGGGTTGTGTCGTCTGGTCCGTCTGGTCTGTGTTCTGCATGTTCGACAATCACATTGTTTCTCTGAGACTTTCCAATCAGCGAGTGAAGCTTGATGGCAGACAAGTCAATTTCCTCCATTGGAGTGTCTTTTGCAGGCTCATTTTCTGTCATTTGTAGCTCTTGTTGAAGGGAGCTTTGAAAGCCCCCGCCTCGAGTAGACTGGTCGAGAAGCTGCGTTTGTCAAACTGGGAGGGAACACCGCTTAACTCGTCGTTCGCGAACTGCGTCGTCAGTGGCAAGTTCCGCGAAACTTTCACAACAGACTTCTGTCAGATTTCAATGCAATTGAAACACGCTTTTCGTCTGTGGTGTTGGGTTTCTGAACGAGAAACATCACACTGGAACAGCCTTCGCTGCTGGGAGTTTTGCAGGTGTTTAATCAGTGTTGTATCCGACATAAACTCCGACGAGAATCGTTTCATTGCTCCACTTTCCGAGCTGCAGTGAAATTGCCTCTCTCGGTAACACTGGTGCCAGCGTCCCAAAAGAACAATAATTGTGGCACTTGTGCATTCACTACAAGCAGGCGAACATGTGAGCAAACTGAGCCAACTCGGTGAAACATTCGCGACTCCTTCATTCACCCCCGAGCTCGGGCTTTTCCTGCTACAGATGTCAGATTCTTTCTCCAGAACTGGTGTAGATTGATGTTTGGAACATCCAGATCTGGAGGAGAATCAGGGGACAGGCTGCCAAGAAGGGACATTGAACATCACAAATGCAAGAAGGTTGCCAGAATGCCAGACCAAGTGGAATGAAAGTTTGACTTGGCCCACTTGTCCAGCCATTTTCTTTTCTGGCCAAAACGGTGCCAACACACTCGTGCAGGACCAGCCTGAACACGGCACCTTCCTGACAGGGAGTATCACCCAAGCAGAGTGTCCAGTGTGTCAGTGCGCGCAGGCAACAGCGCCTCAGTCCCGTAAGTTCGCAGCAAGTCTGCAGAATGTCGCCAAATTTAGAAGAGCCAATTTGGCATTTCTGGAACGGTAGAAGTTCTCTTCAGTACAAGGCGCAGAAATCCTTGGATTTGGCACCTGGCTTCCAAAAGTTCAGTCTGCCTTTCATCTTTTAACTCTCACATGTCTTTTGAAGTTTGGATGCAGTCCTTGGCTTTTGGCATTCAGAGTTCTTCAGTTTGTCGATTGTTGGCAGCAAGGCGGTGTCGCGATGCGGGAGTTGGTTCAGTCGGGTTCTTCCGTACACTGTCGGCTCCGTCTTGTTTGCTGATGGTGTTTCCATGTTCTTCCATCAGCGGTGCCAAGTCCTGAAACGTTTCAGCTCGAGACCTCACTTCCTGTTCCACAAACGAACATGTTTACCGTTTTTGCTCAAGTCAACAGGTCATAGCTTCAGGGACACCCGCAGTGCCACAAGTTGCTTCAGTTGCGCAAATGTGCTGCAAAGGGCAGCTGCCGCGGGTTTGAGCTTTTCCGTTGGGATTCTATCGTGCAATTGAAGATGCATCAGGAGACTCAGCTTTCGGCAGTTGGGTGCTTGTGAAGGGAGGGGTGTGGTTCTCACGTGGCCTCACAACCTCATTCAGGACAGGTCAAAAGACATTTTGTATTCCCCCCTAAATCCATTTTAGCAGCATCCATTGACATCCCTGAATTTTACCCAGCGTCAATTCGCTCAAAATTCAGGACCGCAGCTCGGCCGGTGGATCGCGAAGTTCTATTTGATTTAGTCTCTGCAGGGACCGGTGATTGCGCTGCGAAGTCGTCGAGTTCATTTCTCCTGCCCAAAAGTAGAAGGGTAGAAGGGAAAATTGCTTGGACCTGTGTTGGCTGTGAAGTAAGGCTTCACCCACGCTGCAAAAATGGTTCCTCTGAAATCATACAACTTTGGTCGAGAAAAGAGTTGTACTCGTACAATTGAACAGGAACTTTTTTTTGCAGTGGGTGATCTCACTTCTGCCACAATGAGGTCATGTACGAGAGGCTCTGTAGAACGTCAACAGCGGCGTGGCGCAACCACGACTTGATCTATCGCCAGTTTTGTGTCTACAACTGTGCTGTTGGTGCTTCACAGGAGAACGGGAACCCCTGGTGTGGCAGTCCCGGTGTGCGGACCAGGTCTCAAGTGTGCAAAGGGCGAAGCAACAAATCTCCATCAGAAAGTCGCACCTGTCTGGTACTTGCAACAGACGATCAAAAAGACTGTGAAACATCAAGGAAAAGGAAACTCAGGAAAAATAGACAGGGCTCGACACATTGGCTTCGTTGTGTGACCACAGAATGCATTGTTCGCTCAGAGGTGAAATGACTGATAGACTATGCTCGATGCACCAGAAACAGCGGCCCCCCGCCCACGGGCTCAGGTGCTAACTCGGCTCTTTCGAATTAGACAGTCAATTTGACATTGATTTAATGTTTCTGCATCTAATGGATCAGGTGGAGCCCGAGTTAGTGAAGACAAAACGAGTTGAGGCTGAGAAATAGTTCCCGCGGGAGGTTGAGCGTGGAGGAGTGGTGTGAAGCTTTGAGACCCCATGTCCGTGGAACCATAAATCTACTTGCGGTAGTTTCTTGCAGATTTTGTCTCTGTTCTTGTGTTTCTTTGATTGTTATTACATTTTGTTGCTGCTTTGGATTCCAATTGACAAGCATAGATCTACAACTTGAAGGACAGTTGTGTTCACGTGTGCAGATCACATCACTCTTTGTCTCCAAGAACGCACAAATGACGCTTGAAGAAGTCTAAAATATTGTTTCTCGGTTTGGTTGCAGGTATCCTGGCCCTGTTCTCATCATCAGAAGAACAAATGATGAAATGATCACCACATCTCCGTGAGTTCTCTTCAACATCAACATCTACGAGTACTTCCGTTCATTCAGAGTGCAGGCGAAGGGCCGTAAGAAATGTCCAAATGTAAATGTGTGGATTTCCCCGTGTTTGCAGAGAACCAGTGTTGTCGGCCAACAGGGGCAACGACCTGCTCGAGAAACTCCTCCGGCACAGGTGTGTGTTCATCAAACAAATGCGCATTTTCCGCGGATTTGTGGGGACAGGCAGGAAATTTACGGTTCTGCGGAGATGTGGCTGTTTTCTTGATCAAATATTGGGGAAGCTGAATATTGTTGCAGGGTTCGTGGGTTATTGGATTTCAGCGAGAATGTTTTCTTGTGGTGCAGAAAGTTAGTGTTGCGAGGGTGGGTGCGCAAGTGTTAGTCGGAGCGTGTTTATTGGAAGCTGGCGCGGATTTCGTCAGGGAATGATCGGATTCGCTCCATACCCGATCACAGTCTTCATTTGCCCCTTTTCCTCCGCAGATACCCAAAGCTGTTTGAGGAAGAGGTGATTTCTGCGCTCAGAGACTGGCTCGCTGCTGATAAGGCTGAACAAAGTAAGATGTCCCGCGGTATTGCCTCGATGACTGGCTATTATTTGTAATTGCAGTGGCAGGGCAGCTCTTATGATACAACTTAACGATTGCGGTAAAGCTGTTGCGTCTCTGAATGCCCACAGAAACACAAAGGGGAATTCAGAGAAGTGTTGTCCACCGTTGTTCAGTGTTGGTGGAATGCTGATTTGGATGTAGAGATTTTGCTTCCCGTGTTCAGAGACCCGAAATGAATTTATTGTGTTGGAGGGCTGTTAAATGCGGCGCGAGCGCAGTGCAGAGCACCGAGGACAGAGCCACTTTCCTGTGGACATTATTGATGCGGCAGTGTAAACACATTTGGCCGACGCCCTGGCCTCGCGCCTGCTGTCCTCACGGGGCTCCATTCAATAGCAATTTCATACAGGAATGTCTTACCCTCGAATGTCAATATTCATTACTCAGACCTCGAGCCCCGGGAAATCTTCTTATCAATGCGATTTCTGTAAATATTTTTTCGCGTCCATGGCCGTGAAAGATAAAGTGAGATGCGCACAGAGGAACTTTCCGTTGGGATGACAGGGTTTGTTTTCCGACAGAATCCTGCTGAAGTAGTATTCCCTGCGACTCAGTTTGCGTGTCTTGTCGTGACAGTTATGATGTGGTCGGATCGCGGCGTGGATGAGGAGATCTGTACTTCGCTGCTGCGATCGTACGCCCTAGAGAACTCCGTCTCCTACCCGATGCTCATCGGGGCCGACATGGACCTCACCACCAAAGTCCAGCTCACCCTCTTCCTGGTAAGTCTGCGATACCCTGCAGCCAACACAACGACCCCGAGTAACATTGTGATGGTTTTCACCATCTGCTCCGCAACCGTTGAGCAACTCCGCCACGCTGCCTGTCTTCTCAATAACGAACAAACCAGCAGAAGACTCCGGTCCTTGTTCCAACTGAGTTCGATTTGCTGCTGTCCTCTGGAAGCTTTGGCGTAACTTTTCTGGCCCAAATGAAGTGGAGGCCATGAACAGAGTCCAGACTTTTCGCCTTGTTCTGTGGATATGAAATGGAACATGCCCATCTGCCGTTCGAGGTTTTTTCTGCAGGTGCGCGAAAATCTGCCGTGTCCCACATGCCCACTTGGAAAACGTTAATTTTGCAGGCTTCGAAGTACATGATAGATTTTGAGTCGACGCACGGGACTCCGCTCCCGGCGGACATGTTCCGAGAGCCGTGGACCGTTCCGCTCCACCTGCCGGACTCACAATGATGCGCGTCGGCTGTAGGAAAGGAAAATCAGAACAACAGTCAAGTCTGAGCGTAAAGCAAGAGGAGCAGAACACGTGGACAAGAAGAGCGTTTTGTGCCATCTGCTGGTGTGCGTGATGCAAAGTTTTATGTTTGTGCTTCTGTTCGGCTGGAGAAAGAAACAGTCAGAAAGTTTCCGTTTCCATTCCGTTTGACATTGGTAAGTCATTGACGCTTTGGCATTGCGACGGTGAAGCAACAAGATTCGCAGTGTTGAGGCCGCGCGTATCTTCTGTCACTCACCGGAGATCCGCTTTTGATGACTGGATCAAGTCGCATTCAGCAAGTTGGGTTGAAATCGCAGCAAAAACAAGTTTTCCAGACATCAAGGCAGAAACGTATCACCAAAGGACACATGCTGAAAGTGTATGCTTTGTGTTTTGTTTCTTGTGTGATTTTTGCGTTCTCTGTTTTCTTAGTTGATCTTGATCTGTTCTTTTGGGGGGGGGGGGAGGGGCGGTGGGCGAATGAAGGCAACAGTGGTTGCAGCAGGGGGCGATGAGAATCCATCAGCAGCTCAAATGGACTGTGTAGTGCTTTAGATTCTTCATAATCGCACTGTGTCGAGTGGTTCAAGTGCCCGTAGCGTGCGTTTTTTTCAATGTGCGTCGAAACTTTGAACCGTGGTCTTGTCGTGGGAAAAGCTGAACACCGCAGTGAATGAATCTTCTGGGTCATTTTTCTGACTGTCGACGTCAATGTTTTATCCATGACTGTTCACTGTGATAGTGCGATTGCCTTTGTTTGACTTGGTGAAATCTGCATGCTGTTTTTTCGAGTGAGGTCAGTTTATGCAAACAGCTTCGTTTCCGAATCAGAACTACGCTAGATCAAATTTTCGAACAAGAAAAACACGAAGTGAACCGTGAAGAAGAAAAACAAAGCAGCTGTGACCAGGTTTCTCGGGGAAGCTGGTTCCCTGTAGGCCCCAAACAGCTCGACCACAACACAACACGCTCGTGATCGAAAAGATATCGAACTCTTGTCCACACTTATCCTGTCAAGTTGAGTGCAAGGAACAGACAGCTCCATCTGCGCTTCCCACATGGTCAATGGAGAGAGTTTCGTTCTTTTTTCTTTTTTGATTTTATTTTCTTTGGAAGAACCAGCAGAAATGTTCTGCAGCGTTTGAGAAACAACACACATGAGTGGACGATACATGCACGTTGAAATTTGAAACAAATGTACTCAAACAGTTACAGCTCATCTGGTGCGTACTTGTGTGTGTGTGTGTGTGTGTGTGTGTGTGTGTGTGTGTGTGTGTGTGTGTGTGTGTGCGTGTGCGCGCGCGCATTTGTGTGTGCGTTTGTGTGTGGCGTTGAGTCGTGCAAAGTGAAATCTGCCGCAAGCAGAGCGTCTTCTGTACAACCAGAACTGTAAATTATTGTGGGATGAAAACTTTTTAGATTGGGTGACATTTGACAGTATGCTGCGCATGTCCTGTCAAAACTTTTCACTTCATTTTTGAATACCAGTCGCAAGAAAGCTCACTTGTCACGAATCGTGTCATTCCGAGATGTCATGTCTGTCGGATGTAAATTGAGTCAGTCTTCTTGTAAATTGCAAAACAAATATAGTGAATTGGTGAAATATAATCCAGGACAGGAAGTTGTCTTTCTTCGTTTTCTCTAAACATCAACTGTTGTGCGCCAGAAGACACGATACGTACGATCAGATCTCTGGGTTCAAAATGACAAATTTTGGTGAGGAAAAAGGTTGTTCTGCAGCTCTTTTCTTTGCCCTGCGTGCATGGTAAGTGTCAGCAGACTGAAATTTCAGGACCTGTTTCCTGCATGTTTATCAGGGTAAAAAGGAATTTTTGGCTTTGAAATTGTGGGAATCGGTTCAATGTTTCGTGAAGGAAAACGGTGGTTCCAAGCAGTGCCTGCCTGTACTGCTCACACGTCATCAGGATTTTTTCCTGTCCAAAAATACGAACTGGGGAGTTTCAGTAAACAGTAAACCTGGAATGCCAAACGTAAACTTGACATGCCAAAAGTTTGCGTCTGCGTTTCCAGGGTTGCGGGCTGTTTGCTAAAACTCGCAATTGTCTTGTGTATACAAGACGCTCTCAAGAACAAGAACGGCAGGACGTGCTGTTGAAACGCCGTGCACGCATCGTGTGCGCATGCGCTGAGCCGGGGAGCGTCACGGCGGCACGTTGAACTGCTCGGCAATGTCACGGAGACGCACGACGCGCTGCCGAAGCTCGTCGCGCTTCGCTGAGAGGAGTCGGATCTGCTCGCGCTGTTCCGTCGACGCCGCCCGCAGCGCTGACACCAGGTTATCGAGCTCCAGCTGCGTGAATGTCTGCTGCGTCTCGCGCACCTGTCGGCAAAGACACACAGTGAGGGGGGGGGAGCACTGCGCGTCGTTCAACGCTGGCTTGACCCTGAACAACATGCCATAAGGATTGATACAAAAACACGATTTCAACTTTAAGGTTTGCCCAAACCCAAACAAAGCAAATGGGAAGAAAACTCAGACGATCTCTTTTGCTTTCATTCCTTTGAATGGCACATTTACTTTCCAAAAATCAACACGGTTTGTATTCAGATTTCATGAGAATCCGAATGAAACATTATTCTGGGTCAACATTTTCGCCTCGACGCTCTGTGCGCGACCAGCCTGAGAAAGAACAAGCCAGGTTTTCCCAAGAAATTAAATTTATTTCTTTGCACCCTTGAAAATGCTCAAAGAATAATGCCGACGGACTTTGTCCTTGACCTTCGGGAGGAATTTTGCTTCTTGAGGACAGACCTCGTCCCTGAGTTGTGTGATCCTGGCCGGGTCGAGCTGTCGGATGTTGAGGATATCGTTGACGATGGTGCTGAGCGTCTGCGTCGTGGCGGCGACGTTCTCACGCGCTGCAGCCGTCGACGCTGCAGCTGCGTGCGCCGATCTGTTGGCGGCGATCACCTGCGCATGCGTCGTGATGTGTGTGTCACGTGGTACACGAAACGGAAGACTCAACACGACAAAAGGCACACAGATTGCCCTGTGTCGCAAGTCTGTGAAGATGCGCCAGTGTCCATGGATTGAAGTTCGGTTTACGCATGTACGTGGGCTGTCCACAAATTTTCCGCTGCGCCACAACATCAAGACTGTGGGCGAGAAGTACACCTGCAGCGGAAAATTCGTGGAGAGCCCTCGTACATTTGCCAGATTGCCGAGAATTGAAACGCGCACGCGCGCGCGTGTGTGTGTGTGTGCGTGCGTGCGTGTGTGTGTGCAATGCGTGCATGTCATTCAGGAACAGCAGTTCACGGAGAATTTGTCTGGAGTCAGTGAAAAATCCGCAAATAGATCTACCGCAGAACTGACACTCCTCCTCCTTGATACGCACCTGTGAGATGAGTCCTATGCACGTGGTGTCGGAGGGCACGATGTGCGTGATGTTGAGGTCGGTGATGTCCTGCGCCGTCGCCTCCACGTCGTTGAGCTGCGGCTCCGTCTCCGTCTGCAGCTGCATCGCCTTGTTCCACACGGGCTGCACCAACTGTGGGGAAACACAACGTCAACAACTACAGCACCCTACCGTGTGTAAGACGCAGCTATTTGTGTGTGTGTGTGTGTGTGTGTGTGTGTGTGTGTGTGTGTGTGTGTGTGTGTGCATGTGTGTGTGCGTGTGTGTGTTCCACACGGGCTGCACTAGCTGAAGCGACGGGCGGTGCGGCGGGGGGGGGGGAGTGCGGCGGCTGATCGTGAAGGTGCCATGGTGTCACAAAAATAAGCGTTCGCACGTACGGCGTTCTCAGCCTGCATTAGCTGCAGTGAGGTGGCGCTGATGTCGAGCGCCTCCTGCGCCAACCGCTGGGTGGCGCTGAGGTCTGTGCGCAGCTGACGCGCCTCCTGCTCGACGAGCGCAGACGTGTCGCGCAGCTCCTGAACCTGAGCCAGAGACCGGTTCGTGCGGAGCTCCACCGCTGCAGGCGACAAAACGAGAACGTGTAAAGCCACGGGTTCCATGTCAGCACCGCCAAGAGGTTTGCCATATGTCAATGCTTTTGAGACTTTCGCACTTGCGAGCGTTTTCAGACAGGCATGGACTTTTTGCAGATGAGACGACTCCCCTCGCACAACAACAGATTTGTTGTGCAACAAGTGCCCACCGCCTCTGAGTTGCACAAACAAAAACGCAAAGTCCCAAGAACGAAGAAACGGCAGCACCTCGTTTTGGCAACACGAACAACACTTCTGTTACATTGTGTCACCTTTTCTCTGGACTATGTTCCACCTGGACCGACATGAAACAGTAACTTATTGGCCTGTGCAACTTGGTGGACCCGACAGGTACAAACAAACGAGAACGGAAGTTCAGCTGTGTTGGATGACAGCTCAGCTGAACAACGCACAACTGCTTGTCGCCCACTTGAAGTTTAGTGTCATTTGGTGTGAAATCGGACGCTTTCTGCAATGTGGTGTCGGTGACGCACCTCTCGCTCTTTCATCGAAGTTCTGCTTGATGTCGAGGTAGCGTTCTGCGTTGGTGAACGTCTCCTGCTCCGTGTTTCGTCCGTTCAGCGCGGCGGCGTGCGTCTCGTCCATCCGGGTCACCAGAGAGGACGCCGTCGTCTCCAGGTTACGCAGCTCCGCCGTGTTGGCGTCCACGATCTGCTGGGCGTTGCTCACTATTCCAGGGATGTCCTGGTTACTGTTGAAGGTCGCGTTTGCCTGAAATGAAAGGTTGTAAGGGTGTTTTCCACAACGATCGAACTCGTTTTGTGCACGCATGAGGGTTGGACTCGCAGAAGGGTCTGGGACCAAGGCTGATCGGTGTGAAATGAAGCGAATCAATTTTACACAACGAAAAACAGTGCGTGATTACGCAAGAAAACCCTCGTTACGAAGGCTAAGAAAAAATCTCGGGAGAGTGTGAGACTTCGTCCTTTCGCCACGCGCTCCCTTGGAGCATGGAAAAACAGGTACTGTATTCACCCATGTATAAGTCGCACCCGAGCATAAGACGCACCCTTGATTTCTGGTATCAGGTCACATTAAAAATGTAGTTATCTCATACCCATGTAAAGATGCACCTCCACTTCTGGTACTCAAATTTGGGACAAAAGGTGCGTCTTATACACGGGTGGTTACGGTAGTTAAAGTTCAGACGCAGGGACGAGGAGCGCTACTTGCCCTGGACGTGAGGCCTGTGGACTCGCTCTGGATGTTGCTGGCCTGGATCAGCAGCGCGTCGGCGTCCACCGTGACGGGCGACGCGGCCCGCACGTCGGCGAGGAGCGTCGCCGCCGCCGCGCGCAGCTGATCCGCGTCCGCTGCAAACACCACGTGACTCTCCGTAAGCCAGGGTCAGGGCTGTGAGAGGGTGAGGCAGGGTCAGGGTAGTGAGAAGGTGAGGCAGGGTCAGGGCAGTGAGAGGGTGAGGCAGGGTCAGGGCAGTGAGAGGGTGAGGCAGGGTCAGGGCACTGAGAGGGTGAGGCAGGGTCAGGGCACTGAGAGGGTGAGGCAGGGTCAGGGCACTGAGAGGGTGAGGCAGGGTCAGGGCACTGA
>JAAUXT010110935.1_pt1 | contig 29602 bp, 31 predicted proteins | sample 7278171 | NCBI WGS metagenome assembly JAAUXT01 (sample SAMN14350112, study PRJNA611818) | marine sediment metagenome | isolation source: surface marine sediment (1.8m) | place: French Polynesia: Moorea | collected 2018-08
ACCTTGTGTGGTAGGATGTGGTTGAGCTGGTCCTCACCTTGTGTGGTAGGATGTGGTTGAGCTGGTCCTCACCTTGTGTGGTAGGATGTGGTTGAGCTGGTCCTCACCTTATGTGGTAGGATGTGGTTAAGCTGGTCCTCACCTTGTGTGGTAGGATGTGGTTGAGCTGGTCCTCACCTTGTGTGGTAGGATGTGGTTGAGCTGGTCCTCCGGCATCCCGCTCATCTCGGCGCGAGCCTCGTCCGCCGTCTTCCCCTTCATCAGCGCCTCCGTCTGCGCCAAGAAGTTCGCCAGCAGGATCTGCAGCGAAAACGTTGCACAAAATGAAGCACGTGCACAAATCGCTCACTCTGTTGAAAGGCTCATTCACAAGACATTGGTTTGGACAGGGAACGAAAGTTCGACAACAACGAACAAAATTGTCTCACAAGGCAAAACAAATTGGACGAGGGATGCAACATCTTGGTCACAAAGACACGGGTATTTGGCAAGCAGAACCTAATTGTGGAGACTCTGGTCCGTTCACAATGACGCAGCACTGACCTCGTGGTGCAGTCCGCCCTGGATCGGGTTGTGAGTCTGAACAGGAGCCAGAAAGTCGCACGGGATCAGTCGAGTGCCTGGAACCACGAATGTAAATCCTTTGTTGTTGTGGTTGTTGTTTTGGCAGTGTTCGACTGACCGACAGATCACAGGCGGGGGTGAAGGCTTTGGTCAGCACAGAATGATCGACCTGGTGCGCCACAACAAAGATTCCTGCGCGATATGGTACGCAACGTGCCGCACCCTGGTGGATGAGCTGGTAAAAGGCGTGCTGCCCGTTCGTGCCCGGCTCGCCCCACGCGATCGGTCCCGTCGTGTAGTCGACGCGCTGCCCACTGCGCGTGATGTACTTCCCGTTCGACTCCATGTCGCCTTGTTGGAAGTACGCGGCGAAGCGATGCATGTACTGGGGACAAGAAACAGACATTCAGAATAAGAACAGTTCGCATGCAACTTGCTATGATGCTGGCCAAACTTGCAAGTGCTGAGGATCCAACTTGGTTGCAAATATTCTCGTGGAAGTGTGGACTTTGAAATCATCCATTCTTTCGACCCTCAAAATTTATTGTGAAATGAGACGATTGGACAACCAACCTGGTCATATGGAAGCAGCGTGTAACTCTCCGCTCCGTAGAAGTTGTGATACCATATTCCCAGCATTGCCAGAATCACTGGCACCTGAAAACAGCAAACAGAGAAAGTGAGCGAGATGCGAAAATCACAATTAGAAAAACAGCATTCTCACGCTCCACAAAAATGGTCGCGGTGAGGTCACACAATACTTCGAAACCTCTGACTGTGACATTGTTGTGTGATTGGACAGAAACCTGAACAAGGGTGAGAAAGAAGGATCAATTTCTACGAAAATGAAGGCACGTACCATGCACGACAGAGTTGTGGCAAATATTTCAAACATTTGGTCTGTTATTCTTGACAAGAAAGAAGCTCTACAAAATCGTACAGCACAGCAGAGAAGCTCACGTTTTGTTCCAGGGGCGCGGTGAGAAAATGCTGGTCCATGAAATGCGCTCCGGCCTGCAGCTTCTCGAAGTTGTCCATGCCTGAAGCAGCACCGAACACGACGCGTCACAGGTACATCCACAACACGCCAAATACAATGGTGAAATCAGAGTTTCTGCGTAGAAAGGCTGCTCACCGATGTAGCAGGCTATGGACAACCCGATGGCGGACCACAATGAGTAGCGACCACCAACCCACTGAAACCAAGACGTTGAATCAGTGGCCACGATGCTAAAACGGACGGAGGCAACTCCTTTTTTGAATTCAACAAATTGACTTTTGATAATTCACTGAGGAATTGCCCAACGACAGATTGCAACGTGCTCGAAAAGCTTTTTCGACCCGCTTTCAAAGCTGAAGAAAGTTGACTTCACTTACGTCCCAGAATTCAAACATGTTCTTTTCGTCGATGCCAAAGTCCTTCACTTTCGGCTAAAATGGAAGAAACCCATTGCTTTGGAGCAGAACAAAACCCCAACATTCGGTGAAAAATGAGAAAGACATGTCCGCAGAGAATGTATCATTCTCCTCGTGGACAAACAAATTGATCAATCAAATGTCTGCAACAACACCAATGGTGACTCACCCCGTTCGTGGACAACGCAACGAAGTGCTTGGCGACCGCTGATGGCTAAAACACACGAAACAACTGCTGTTCAGTGACATTTACCAAATAGGAGTGTTGTTGTTTCAGTTACACAGAACATCCGGATCGGGAAGGTTCTCGGAAGGGAAAGCACACTAGTTTTTAAAATGACTTACGTCTTTGGCATGGCCCAAAAACCACTGTTTCGCTGACGTCGCGTTTGTGATTGTCTCTTGAGTTGTAAACGTCTGAAGAAATACCACAGACACCGTTATTCGTGTGAGTTGTAAACGTCTGAAGACATACCACAGACACTGTTATTCGTGTGTGAACTGAAAGTTCGTGTCCGCCAAATTGCAAACTTGATCACTTCAAAACAGAACCTTGGAAGCGATGATGAAGAGCGAAGTCTCCGCATTGATCTTCTTCAACGTTTCAGCGAGGTGCGTTCCGTCGATGTTCGACACAAAATGAACCTTCAACCCCTCCTTGGCGTAAGGTTTCAACGCTTCAGTCACCATCAAAGGACCCTGGAAGTAAATGTTTGTCAGTGTGTTCGGACAGCAGCATTCAGCAATCCGACGAAGTGTGCATTGCACTACCCGGTGACTTACCAAGTCAGACCCTCCAATGCCAATGTTGATGACATCTGTGATGGACTTGCCCGTGTAGCCCTTCCAGTTGCCGCTGCGCACTTCCTCTGTGAAGGCCCTCATCTGGGCGAGCACCTTGTTCACGCCGGGCATCACCTGTCAATCACATCCAATTTCATTCAACAGTCAAGCATTTTGTTTCATTGCCACTGATTTTGTTGGTTTACTCGATGCAATAAAGGGTGTCATCCGGAAATCTGCGTACGTCTTGTCCGTTCACGACGACGGGATTGTTGCTTTTGTTTCTGAGTGCGATGTGCAGAACAGCGCGACCCTCGGTGAAGTTTATGGGCTGACCAGTGAACATAGCATCTCGCATTTCAGCCACCTTCCTCGCCTTTGCCTGAGAAGTGAACAAAAGACCTTGAAGTTGACCTGTAACATTTTAATATGCACCAAATTGAAAAACTGTCTGGAACTAAATACGAGGACGTTTCCAACCAAAGTGGCACTGTGTCAGATCTTGTCCACTCACAGATTACGCAGCAAAGCAAATAGGTTGCACAATTCTTTTGTTGTGAACAAAGAAAAGTGTGCCAGTCTGTGTACAGTGGGTGCACACTGTGGAACACGCTTTGTACGTGTTGCCTGGATATGTCCTCGTAGGAAGACAAGTCTGGTTTCCAAATGGGGACTTACGAGATCGAACAGCAATTTCATCACATCTTGGTTGATCAGGTTTTTCGAGTAGTCGATCAACACATCGCCTTCAGCAGTCTTCAAGACTTGACTGAAACAGATCAGTGAATCACAATCAACAACAGATCCCAACCCAAACGAGGCGCAACAAAGCATGACGGGCACCAAGGCATAACAAGCACACCAGCTGGCAAACAACATTGGGCTGGCACCACTGAATGTCCTTGGGGATGCGGAACCGCAGTCAGATTTTGGCACGCCCAGAACATACTGATCATGAAGACCAAGATCAAGCCTCACCCAACCTGGGATTGGCAGTCAGGTAGACAAATAGCCAAAAACAGACATGTCATTGCACGTGGTTGACAACCCTCTAGTTTTTTCAACTGACATGTCAATTCTTCGAAATATTTTCAAAGAGGAGTGGATTCACCGACATTTCACGTCATTTGCAGCAAAATGCAATGTTGTGTGCAACCAGATCTTTGAGAACCGTCCTTGAAACTGCCGGCTTTGAGGTCAGCTTGTTTGGACGGCTTTTCCCGTGTGTACTGCTCGTGCAACGCACCTGAAATTCTGAAATCTCCCAGCGTCATTCTTAAACATCTCCCTGATATTGAGCTTCGATCCATTTTGGCTGAAATATTCCTTCAAAGCACGAAAAGCGGGCTCAGTGGTCAGCGGATTTCTGGTGAGATCCATGTTGATGTGTATGACGTCATCACTTTCTGCGCTCCGACCTTCACTTCCGGGGCAGCAGCGTCGAGCGTGCTGTTTGTAGACACATAGTGAACATATCATGGAATTATTGACTACATACACGAATTTTCACTTTCCTGTTCGCTTCCTTCGTCAAGTGAGTATTTTAGAGGCTGTTGGGATATTTTGTGGGCAAAGCTGGCTCACGTGAAAGCCACAGAACGGTGAAAACAAATGTCCTCCTTCTGAGCCTTGAGCCACAGACAGGGTGGTTTGGACGAAGTCCTGACTCAGAAAACTTTTACACTGACAAAAAGGCCTGAGAATTTTCAGTCTCACACTCTAGATCTATTGGTTCTTTGGTTTGTCTCCCACACTCCAGCATCTTCAGTCACCAACGCGACGGTTCAAGATCTGGTGTGTCTCAGGCGTTTGAGAAATCTGGTGTCTTGGCATCTTTGGGAGCCAGGAGCCAGACATCCAGAGTCTGCACAAGAAATCGTTCAGGTTCGATTGTTGTCTTCACACAGTTGGTCAAAAGATTCGAGCAAGAAGTTCGAATCATTACATCTGCGGACGGACAACTGAACTCTCGCATATTTTGTGGGGAACGTGAAACAAGGCCGGAGACAGGTCAACGCAGTCTTTCACGTCTGTTCTCGGTGTTCACAAGCGTGTGGAATTGAGTCAACTGTGACAAACAGCTGTGTTTTCATAATTGGTCCCACAGCTTCAGGTACACCCACCAACCTCATTACGGGTGACATGTTTTCGCAGGGAAGGCACAGGCCTGCCAGATCCGCCGAAGGGATGTTCGCTTCTGCCCTGGATTGACTCGCAAAAACATATTTTAATTGCCGTGTGCGCCTGTTCCAGTGCTCTTGTCACTGTTTGTTGTGACAGGTTTTGGAACTCCAGATTGAAGAAGCCACCTGCCTTTGTGAGAACCTTTGTTTGAATTGCGCTGGTGGGGAGGGTCCGTGAAGACAATGACAATTGTATCACAGGTCTGGATGGCTCCTGTCCAGCTCTCCAGCCTGTCTTCGTACCAGAAGCAATCTTTCAACTCAACTTTTGGTGTTCGAGAAGTGAAAATTGTTCGCTTGCAGAATTGACTTCGACAGCTGCAGGAACCAAAACGTCGACATCTGAAAGTGTTTGTGCGTGTTGACATTGCAAACAGCTGAGCCTTTCAAGGAAAGTAATTCTCATTTCATTGCTGTACTTTCGTCAGTGTCTGAAATGTGAACATGACATTTCCTGTGTGCAGCTCTCAAGATCAATGCACGATGTTCGATTGATGTCGAGTGACGTAGATAAAGACGACAAGGCTGCAGATGGGGGGAATTGTGACACTTTGTGACGACTTCTTTGCCATCTGGCTGCGTGACGTGTGACTCTTGCAACCAGTTGCACGTTTGTGCCAAGAGTGCAGCGTTGCTGCCACTGCTACCGCCCCCAAACTACAAAGTTTCGCGAGCTTTTCGGAAAACGGTGTGAGCAAGCTGTCCGGCCGAAGCAGAACAGAAGCTTGTGAGCTATTTTTAGGGCATAGTTAGGATTGCTGGATGCACACAAACCAGCCTGGCAAAGGAACCCAGTGTTTGTGATTAGCTGGTGCTCTGACTCTCACAGCCAACGTTGATGTGCAGCTGGAATGTGGCACGTCCCCTTTTAACCCGGGGTTCAAATCACACGGAAGAAATGCACCGACCCTGCACTCGCTGCACGCGGCCATGATCCCAGTGATCTCAGCACAGCACGGAAGGTGCATCGCTCAAACTCGTGGCCTTGACAGAGCAGCGAAGGGAGAATCGGGAAGGGATGCATCAGCATTGAGCAAACACCGACGGCCCGGTGCGACCATTGATTAGTGAGTCGGATAGGTCTTGTTTCGCTGCAACAGATGCCTCTGCGTCAGTCATCGGATCCGCACTACGATTTGCTCTGCCTCTTCTCACTTGGTGGAGACTGAAAGGCCATTCATGAAGAGGCGGAATACTGATGCGCGGGGATCGAGCGAGCGCGGATTTACACAGTGCAGAAAAGTGTTTGTAAGTACTTGGTCTACATATTGCTGTGTTACATGCAATGCATAGGAGCTCACTGTTGTGGATGGAGAGCTGCATAATATTCTCCTCAGCAATTTGTGACGAATGGTGTCGCAATTGCTTGTGATTGCTGTGTGCAGATTGAATGCAGCACGCCCTGCGGACGAACCTTCTTGATCATGAATGAGTCAGTCGGAACAACGAATTGTCAACATCAGCTGACTTTGAGCAAATAACTGGGTATCAGAACAGAAGGTGTGTTTTCAATACACAACGTACGTGGCACTGGATGACGAGGCGATTTTCAAAGCGTTGGAATTTGGAAGTGTTGTTCGTGTGTTTTAAAGATCGTTGGTCATGGTCACGACCATGGTGATGTGAGACAATAAATTGCTTTTCTTTGGGGGTTTCAGACCAGTCAGTCTGCCCCACAACTCGCGGGATTCACTGTCGGCCAAATGTCGCCACAGCACATGTGTAACTTCTGGCAAAATTCCTTGGATCGCATCACGTCTGAGTTTTGTTGTTACAAAGAAAAGGTTTCTTCACCAGCACAAGGAAACAACAGAGCAACAAAGGTGTGGGTCTTGTATCTCGTAGGTGGAGTGAGACTGCTGGCAGCATGAAGAAACTGCTGTCGTCGGGAGGAGGGACGGACAGCGGCGGCAGCGGAGCGGGCGACGGCGGCGGCGGGTCCCCCGCAGCGCCCCCTCCCGACACCACCGTCGTCAAGGAGGGCCGCAGCGTCTTCCACACCAAACTCGTGACGAACGCCAGTCCGCCGGACATGGACGCGTGCGTGGAGAGCGTGCGCGCGTACGTGGCTGCGCTGGAGCGCTTCTGCGGGGCGGGATCCCACGCGGCGGCGCAGTTCTCCGGGCTCCTGGGCGCCACCGCCTACAGCGGCGTCGCGACGCAGTTCTCGGCGCTGTGCCGCGAGGTGGAGGGCGCCGTGGCACCGGAGGGCGCTGCGGTGCAGACGGACGTGGAGACGCTGTGGGCGCAGCTGGGAAGGTCGTACGAGGGCGAAGAGGCCAACGATGATGACTCCACCATCTCACAAGATATCAAGGTAGATCTGCGACTCCTGTTGTCTTCGGAAAATCTGCTGTTTCAGACTCGAAAATGGGGAGACTTGTCAACAGTTCCTGCTCAAGACCTTTCCTGTGTTGACCTTTCGCGAAAGTGAACTTTCACAAAACAACGGAGAAGATTTTTGGTGGAAACACGTGAAACATACTAAACTGCGTGGGTGTATATGAAAGATAAAATCTACGTCTACCGGCGTGTTGCGTTGAAATGCGGAACCGAGTAGTGTCTACAAATTGCTGCAGTCTATGTACAAACAGCTGCACAGCTGAAACGCAGACATTTCATAAAATTGCGGTTTGTCAGTGATACCTTCATTGTACTTTTGTGTATTTGCGTCACAGACACGCAAGTTGACAGTTGGCAGCGTAAGGAGAGGGTCGTATTTTTCAGGGCACTACAAGGTCATTTTCTCTTTGCAGCTGGTTGCCAAAAGCTTGGTTCGCGTGATGCAGATGCATTGCCAGTTCTTCCTGACCACGTCGGAGGTGTTTGGACAGTTCGCAAAGGTCAACTCGCTGGATGATTTGACCCACGGTGCTTCTCCAGACGACGCCTCCAGGTCAGAGGACGCCACCCCGACCAACGCCCCAACACAGGCGGAGCTGACGCAGAGCAAACCCACCACCTCTGACTCGGCGCCGCCGCCTCCCGAAACAACAACCGCCAACAAAAACCTGGAGCTGAAGTCTCCGTCGAACGCCGATTCTCCGAGCAGGCTCCGGAAACACATTTCGTCGTTCTTCTCCAAGAAGCTGGGAGGCGGGAGTGGCAAGTCGGGGTCCGGGTCCGGAGACGCGTCGACGTCGTCGCAGAGCTCGTTTTACGTGCAGACGCCGCACGAAGACGACGAGGCGCCGGCGTCGGGCGAGGCCGTCGACCCCGAGACGCGAGGTGGCGCCACCGCTGAGGACGGGAAAGAGAAGGAGCAAGTCGCGGGGGCGGGTCCCTCCGACGCAGCCGCTGCGGGAGACACGTCCTCGCCTGACACGGGAGCTGAAGCAGCCAACAACAGCAGCGGCGTGAACGGGAGTGCTGGACAAGCAGGTGAGAACACGAAGGTGACGGAAGAGTAAATGCACACACATCATCTTTCTGATGAAAGATATTTCAAACTCGATAGGAAGCTCGTCTGGCAGAGCGTAAACAAGGAGCGTTAGAATGGAAACTTGAACCGTCACACCTGTGATTGCACCTGTCAACTTTTGACTGAACTGAAATGTTTTTGTGGCTGAAAAGCACGCAAAAGAATACTGCGTGAAGCCAAATTTATTTCTGACGGCCAAATTTGTCACTTGCCACTGCATCATTGAAAGTTCCACGGAAGTGTCCAGAATGTGTTGCTTTCTCGAGGCGCTCCTTGGGGCGCTTTTTTTCGCTCCTGTGTCGACGCACTCAATGTCGACCCAATTCCAATAATTAATACGTGTTGTGTCTGTATCGCTTCGCCGCGGGCCATGAATCAACCATCGTGACGATGATGCTGTATTCATCAAGTCACGTCCGGTGGGCTCGTAAAGTTTGGAAGGAGCGCGCGGCACGCGCTCGCGTTGTTTGTGCAGAAAGGAAACGCGTCGCTACCGCTGATTGTGTCATGTGATTTATGGGGTGCACAGGATGTTGCGTCCAGTACCGCGCAACTTCGATTGTGATCGAGGCGGTGCGACCCGCCGCGCGGCTGCGCAGTGCACACCTGCTGTCGTGTCGGTCTTGGTACATTGAGTGGAGAAAGAACGGGCACCAATGATGAATGCCTGTGGACTGTCGTTCAGAAAGCGATCAGAAAGTTCAAAGTGGCTTTGACCAAAGAACTTTTTTCGCGTGCGTTCAAAGAAGTTAGTGAGTTCGAAAAGCGGAGGAATCTGCCGTCAGGAACAAAAGCGATTGGGCGCTATGCGGTGGACCCCGATGTTGATTCAGTAACACACGAACCTGAACGTTACTTTTCTAATTCTCAGAATCCAAGAGCGGAGGCCATCTCGCCAGTCAAGAAGAGCTGGAGAACGTGATAGACTTGCTGTCGGGGTTCCCCAAGTTCCCGTCCTCGACGCATGCGCCCTCGTCGAGCCTCTCGCAACACGGTCACCATGGCAACGTGGATGGGCTTCCGCCCAAACACCCATACGCGCCCACCGCCACCACCCTGTCCACGCAGTCGAAAGCGGTGGGGAGTCACTTGAGTCACGCCCCTCCCCCGGGGGCGCATCCGTCACCCCTGGCAACAGCGGGCTTCCCCAGTCACATGTTCAGTCACCCGCCTCCGCAGTTGCCCCCCACCGCTGCTGCAGACCCTTCCTACGACCCCGGCCTGCTTGGCGTGCGCACGCACCAGCACCGTCGCTCCGACGGCCTCATCGGCGAAACGATCCACCGCGTCAATCACAAAACCAACACGTGGCCGCATCGGCCGCACAGGATGGCTGACGCCGCCGCCGCCTCGTCCGTCAACGCCTCAGTGGGAGGAGTGCCCTTCTCCCAGCCGCCGGTCGGCGCCTACGACGGTCACGTGAGCGACGCCGAGTACTCGCGCTATCTGGCGGCCGTCAGACACATGAAGCAAAACAGCCACGGCGGGACTGGAGGCGGCTCGAACCCACTGCTGCCGCACAACAGCCCCTGGTCTTCGGGAGATACCAATTTCAACCGCAGCTGGCCTCTGCACATGTTCCCACAGGACGGGTAAGTTACGATGTTTGTCCTGCTTATCACTGACACATCTTGACAAGTGTATCTTTTTGTCCAAAGAAGAAAAAGGCCCGCAACTGACATTGACACACCTGCATGAAACATGTGTCGTAAATTCGTTGAAAGTTTACCGGTACGTGCACGTGGAAATGTACGGGTTGTTGTTGCGTGTTGCGGCTGCAGGCAGCACGAGGGCGGCGGGCCGCGCGGGGCGTGGCCGGGCGGCGTCGGGGACTCGAGCAGCTGCAGCGACGAGTCGAGCAACGGCGAGACGCCCTGGATGATGGGCATCGACCTCGTCAACTCCATCGACAAGAGGTGCGTGTGGGTGGCGGGTTGAACAGTGCGTGCGGGGTAGAGTGTAGTGTGCGTGAAGTGCAGGCTGTTTTGGGGGCTGGGCGTTGTCGCGTGGGGGTGTGGGGAGTGAAGCCAACGCGATGTTTGTTTGGGTCCGTGTCAGCATGATATTCTTTTGTGAGGAAGGGGTGTGATCTTGATTTTCTTTCAAATACTGTAACGTGGTTTTGTTGTGGCGCGTAGGAGGCACAGCAGCGGAGACGAGAGCTACCCGAGCGGACCGGTCAGCACGAACGACTCGCGCCCACACAGCGTCGAGGACCTGCTGGTTGGTTCGCACCTCATCTCCGATCAGGTCACACCGGAATGTGAAGTTGGTGTGAAGTGTGCATCGATCATGGACAAGGACACCAGAGAACGTCGGATATCAATCGTGCGTTGTGTGGAATGTGTTTTCAAAGTATTTCACCGGCGATCTTCTGTTTTCGTTGAAGGAGACAAAAACTAACAATACGTGGCCAGGCCCAATGAAACAGCAGCAACAACAACAACAGCAGCCACAGCAGCAACAGCAGTGGGGGAAGGGCGCGATGGCTCCGCCGGGCGGAGTGGAGCCCAACCCGCTGTCGAGCCACCTCCATCCGCCGCTGCAGATGCAGTGGAGCGACCCGCTCACGAACCGACCCCTCACGACGTGGGGCTCAGGTAGGCGCCGCCGCTCCTCCCGTCAGCCACCTCGGGCTGCGTTCGATTTGTCCCGCCGGTGCGCACCGCCACATAGTGTTGGGTTCCAATGAAGCCAGTGGAAACGGTCTCGTGTTGAACTTTCACGGAATTCTTGGTGTACTCATGGTTGCGGATGTCACTTGTTTTGTAAGTTTCGAGACAGAAACAAAGTGCCAAAAGCTGAGTCACAGGGGTTTTCACACATGCTTCACTGCTCAGTCCGTGCATGATTTTCTTTTTCAGCATGCGATACCTAAAGCATGAACCACTAAAAATGGTAAAAAAGATGTGTAACATGGGTTGGAATCTTTCCAACTGCTAACAATATAAAGCACTTGAACAGCTGGTTTTCTTCATTCCCAACCTGATTTGCATGCACATCTTCAACTCCTCGAAAATACCTTTCTCCAGTTTGAGACTGAACAATTGACACAGTCACTTTAGTTGGCAAGAGATTTTTCGGATGGTTGGCAAACCTGCACACCCAAAATTCTGCAAAGTTTTCAGTCTCTCAACCCAATCGAAAAACACGCGTTGGTTGAACGCGTCTTTGTAACTGGTTGTTTTCAAACGAATCTCCAGCCAAATAAATGGGCAAGTTTTCTGCTGCAGGGCTTTCTGACAACCTGACTTTGCTGCACGTGCTTTTGCCTTTGTAAATTTTCTTTTGCTCAACCATAAACATCACGGGCAGTCTGCTGTTGATCTGAATGCGCCATGAATTCCTTTGGTATCAGCAAATTGTCTCCAGAACATGAATTGGCGCCCAAATTTTGCAATTGTAATTTTGTGTGAATCAGTCGAACACCAACTGACAAATATGATGATGACAACTAACCTCACGTGGCCTGGTACTGTTCGTTTGCCTGTGTGCTTTCTTCTGGCCAAATGGAGTCTTGACCTCTTTATTGATCGCCTGATGCATGAAGTCTGGTGCTGTGAACATTGTGTGGAAGTTCGGCTGGAGAGAAGTGCCGAAAAGAAAGTCTTTCAAATGTTCTTGCTCAACCTCAGCCTCTCTTTTGTTTGTTGGCAGGTCTGACCGGTGCTATGTCCCACCAGAGTCTACAGATGTACACTGGTCTCGCGGGCGGCGCTCTGCCTGACCAGGTGGGGGCGCCACCGCCGCCGCCACCACCACCACACCCCAACATGGACACCAGCTACTCCATCATGTCGTAGGACTCACCACGCCCACAACGCCTTCGCCAAATTCTCTCCTGGAGTTGTTGACACGACAGAATTCATGCATAATAACGCGTTGAATGTCGTTTGGGGATTCGGGTTCCAAGGTGTCAGAAGAAATGGTCGTGATTAAAATTGTCGTGTCTGGGTCCTTGTGATACTCTGGACAAGCCAAATGTCGTGGGTTGGATTGTCGTTTTCTCCACTGCCGCACAAAAAAGTTGTGAACAAGAGGTGGATTACGTTAATTAAGTTGTAAAACTATGTGGGTATTGCTGCAGGAACATATCACCACACGGGTTGTCGCTCGTTCAGGCCTCAAACAGCTGGATTGCAAAGAGCCGAACTTTCACACCCGAGAGCAGCCTTGTTCTGGTGTCAGTGTGGAGTCGTCATTTCAAACAAGACGACTCAAAAACATTTTTCAATGACTGTAGAGGAGATAGTTGTACTCAGTGTGTCGTACCTTCGATAGAACTGCCGAACTAATTTCGAGTGATGTTTGGTGTTTCAGGTCCACAAATTCCTTTTTCTGCAGGACACCTATCTGTTGTTTTGTTTCACAAAATGTTCACTTTAGAAAACTGGAAAGGCACTTTTAAAATTTTAAAGACTTGACCAGTCAATAGTTTTTGGTGCGTTGACAAAGGACAGTAGAGTAGTTGGAACCCGCAGTCGTTTTCGTTCACTGCAGGATTAGTGAGGAGATAAAATGAAGCGCCACTGCAGATCGGAGCACCGTGTGCTGCTTGTCGGTTCGCGACCTCAAGTTCAACAGTATTTCCAGGCTTTAGATTGTGTTGGAATCGTTCTGAAAGTGTCTAGCTTTGTGTCTCTGGCTCAGGTTTGTGTAACTGCCGAGTGTTACAAGTTTCAAATGACACAGTTTTCGATCGAGACATGTAGAGGAAAGTGACCTTGCTAGATCTAAGTCTCATCTGCCTGGAGCAGAAAGAGAATTTTTTTTTCATTTTGCCTGGTGCAAAAAATGACTTTGGGAAAGCGTCAACGGAACCGTAAACTGACAACAGTTTGTTTGGTGTTTTGTTCAGTAATTCAGTCCACAGACGGCGGATGTTTCTTTGAAGTTTTTTTTTTTTTCGACTGCGCCGCGAAGAGTTTTTTGCACAACATCAAACGACTCCTTCGTGACAGAGTTAATGTATCTAGCACGATGCTGGTCATTGCTTTCGATTTTGCATTGTTGTGCCGTGCGAGAACCTCTCCTCTCAAGGGTCTCTGATGAGAGGAGAAGAATCAGAACTCACTAAGGACAAAACATTCATGACAAGACATTTCTACACTTGTGAATACAGGAAAATTACTGAAGATGCCTGATGGTCTTTTTGGAAAAAAATCTCAAACAATGACCAGCATCATGCTAGATGATAGTTCTCACACACTCTCTTGATGAGAAGAGGAGATGAACATGTCTTGCCACTGCATGGCTCGACAGTTCTGATATCTCCTCTCATCTCGAGAGTAGTGTGAGAACTCTGTCATTGATCACAAGATTGGACGCGCGATTCTGTTTCATTTATGTACGGTTGCTGTCCAGTTGTTATTTTCCTCTGAAAACATTTAGCGGCACGATGTTACGTTTGACTCTCCTACAAAGTTTCCAGTGCTGGCGCTTCTCCGTGTTACCCAACCGTGTCCGTTCAGACCTCTCCACACTGCTGTGACTGTTGCCTTCATTTTTGCGAAAAGACCAGTGTCAGGTTTATCTCTGCTTTGCAGAAAATAGACGACTCGCAAGTTCGAGCCACAGGTGGAGTGAATGAGTTGTATTCTTACGCACTTTGCGTTGTTGTGATTGAAGCGTGTGATGACCACTTTTGCAGTCACTGAATCTTGCATTTTGCTTCAGATGAAGCGACGGATCTTTCCGTCGTACTGAGGTGCCGCACTTTGTGGTTGTACCGCAAAATCTCGTGTGAATTTGCACCATTTGTACGAAATTTGATACCAAAAATTGAGGTGCCATTTTTCCCCCGAAAGGCCATTTTGTCTGTTGTCCTGTTGTCGATGCTGTCACTGGAAGTAGCTAAACTTCTCACCCTCTGACTTGATCCGTTTCATTGACATTTCCGTCTTTGTTGGTCGCGACTCTCCAGAGTTGGCACGAAAAGATCCCCAGGGGTATTGACCAAACCTGCACCTTTTCAACACTTCTCTCACCTTACCCTTTTGCTGGAAATTTGTGGCTGGTCTCCATGATGTTGACAGATCAAATGAAATAGAAGTATACATGATTTACGTGACTTGAAAGGTTGAACGTTGTGGTGGTTTGTGTGAAACAGTGTGTTCTCTGAAGGAAGTACACAACGCCAGTCAAAGTCGCAGAAGGAAAAATGTTCGAGTGTATTTGGGAAATGATCATTTGTCAGGTTGTGCGTGTTTTAATCTTGCCAATATCCAGAACAACTGTGTGAATGTGTACGATCGCTGCCATGACAGACAATGTCTGCATTCTGGTCGGACTCAACAGTCACAGCCAATGCTGGCCGCACAAATTTCCTGAGCTCTCAAAGGTTTCCAAAAATACGTTTTTTGTGACTCAACACCAGCTTTAGTTTTATGTGGCATTGAAGTTGAAGTGTTGTGGCGATGTCCTGTTCGTTTTAATTTGCCGAACACTGTTGGCATGAAGAGTTTGCAACTGACTGGCGCCAGTGCCGTGCAGCCCAGTTTTCCCGACGCCACTGTCCGTGTTTGGGTTGTGACCGGCTGACTGCAGTGTTTCACAATGTGAATGGATGAAATCCGGAAGACAAGGGTTCCACGGTGCCTGTGTGAGCTGAATGTAACTGTTTCGTCAAAGAGGAATTCGCTGAAAAAAAAACAAAATGACAAAATAAAACTGAATATCACGCTGTGCTATGCGTAGCGTCACAAGAGTTTTGTGTTTGTGATGAAATCGGCCCTTGACGAGTGCTCAAAACTTGTCAATGGGCATTTAGTGAAGCGGCGTTCAACGCAGGAAGTGACTGAATGAACAGTGTAACGATGCAAACATTGTTCTCTGTCCAGAGTCATTCGTTCTGCGTGAGTGTCTTGCTCTCGAGTCGGTGTCACTTTTGGTGAGTGTCAATTCGTTTTGCCACACAGTGCAATGAGAGTTGCACACCAAAACGCAGAACCTATTCTGGCCAACAGCAGACTCTTGTGACCAAAACATAAGATTCGCCTTGACGCAGCAGTTGCGCTGAAACTGAAGCAGCGGCGAGTTGAGTTACGACACCTGACCAAAGTCCTCTCGTCAACAGGTGCTCCACTTCCACTGATTGTACGTGGGCTGCATTGATCGAATGCTGCTCCCAAATATTTCTACTGCGTACGTCATTGACATTGTGTTGATAACTGATCACTGCCCTTTTTGTTTGACTGCGCATAAGTTGGGCACTTCGAGTCTCGGAAGTCACTGATGAGTGTTTTGTGTACGAAGCACACACAGGATAGTTACTTTGACGTGACGATGGGAAACTGTTGAAACGATACGCAGAGGACACCTGAGGATAAACACTAGAAAAGGGGAAATATGGTGAAGGAGAGTGTGCAGCTGAAGAACGCGCGCTACTCGGCCTCCCAGCAGCGCCCGGCCTCGGTGCACGTGAGCAGCCCCGTGGTCCCCCCGGGGAACCCTCCCGCGAGGCTCGGCGGCAGCTCCGTGTCCCTGGACCGCGCCTCGGCGGGCCCCGGGGGCGGCTCGGTGGCCCCCGGCTCGGCGCTGAGCGGGCAGCGCAACACCCTGAGTCACATCGCGGCGCTGCCCGACACACAGAACCCGTACAACAAATACGCAACGAATGGCGATGGAGACCGAGACAGCATTGACGACGGAATCCACATGGGTGGGTACAGAGGCCTTCTGTCAGATTTGTGTTACGCTCAATCCGACAAAACTGCGTCAGAACATTTTGTGATTGAGGAGACCAAAAGTGTGTGGTGGAAAAGAAAGTTTGGACACACCCGCACTTCTCAATTTAAATCGTGTGGTGTGAGTGTGAGTCTTCAATGGGGGATCCTTGACTCTATTCTGCACGCACGCTTCCACCAGAGCGGCTGTAAACTTTTCTACGTTGAGCGATTGAAGCGCTTCAATGATCCGTTTTTCGCTTTGTCGACAAAAATGGAGAAGCAGAATCTTTGTTGACTTGACTGAACTGAAAACAAATTGGCGAATTTGGTAGTTTGCTTGCTGATGATAAGGATTCACACTATCAGTTGCACAGCAGAAATGTTGGGAGTTCCTCCTTGAATATCAACACCACAAAACTGCCCATATCGTAGATACTGCGAAGCACGAACGCCTTTTGGGAGTGCTGAAAAGCAATCATCGAAACATCAATCTAAAGTGATCACATTCGAGAGCAATCAACTTTTCAACGCGTTTCTTTTTCCACTTGTGAGCTTCTCGCAAATGAGACGCGTCTTCAGGAGCTGCGTGCCTGTGTGTTGAGCAGCTGTGTGTGTCCACGGTCAAGTTGGAAGTCAGTGAAACATTGTGGAGACAAGTCGAAAGCTGTGCGGAAAAATCAATTGCTAAACTGATTGTTTCAAGTGATCAATCATGACCCCAGTTTTCCAGCACTCGATCCCTGCGCCGTTTACGATCTTGTTCTGTCAAGAGCGCACATAAAATGTGTATCGTACTCACACAAAGACCGAACCGGAAAGGTGAAGTTCGAATGAGCTCAGAGGAAAACAATTGGATCCTTTGGATCTCGGTGCATTGAGTGCACGCATTTGAGAAGACCAATTCATCTTGTTAAATATTATAAACCTGTCGCAGCAGACAAAGTTTTGACCTCCAATGTCTTCGCGCTTACCACGGAGTAAAAGAAATGTGAATGACTCTTTGATCGAGCGCGCACTATGGTGAAAATCCCAACTGCACAGGAACGAAACAAAACAGATTGGCACCAATTAATCGGGTCAATTTCAGCGGTGTCTTGTTTCACACCATTGCATTGTCAATTCAAAGCAACCAACAGGTGATGCGAAATTAAATTGGAAACGGTGGTAATCCAAGCCTTGCCTGCGCAGCCAGCACCAATCATACTGGGGTGAAAATGAAACAACTGTTTATTTGCCAAGGGGAGGTGTTTTCTCCAGAGCCAGGGGCCCTGAACGACTGCCATTCTTGAACCAGCTTCTTGATGTGTCTCCAATACGACTTGTTTTTCAGGATCAGAGCCGTCTGAGAACGGCGAGTATCCCTCTGTTCAGCCGATGCCGGGGGAGACGGAGGTTCTGCGCGAGTTCCACGAATACATGGTGCGTGTTGCGTGCTCACCCACACCCAAAAGCAGAAAAGGCTTGCATATATAAAGGGTCTTGCTGTTGTTGATGTGAGGAACAAAAAAATTTCATTTGAGAAGAGATTGGTATCCTGAAATTAAGTGTCTCACAGACTTTTTGCCGAGTGAAAATGAAACAAGTTTGAGCTCAAGTACGAGGTCTGGAATTTATATTTCCTTAATCGTGCTTGCGGGAGGAGTTTTGACTGTCGATTTTCTTTGGATGAACATGGTCAACAGGGTACCTTCTCAGGTACACATAGGTCAACTTTGAGGTCTTGTTGACGTCACACTGCCCTTGTTTTTGCTGTTGCAATACAGTGAGTAACTGTACAGCTGGCGATGGGTTTCTTCATCTTCATGTTTGTGGCTCTTTGTGCCACATTGGAGTGCAGAAAGGAGCAACGAGCAACAATAAAATTGTGCGCTGCATGGGGGTTTGACACTGGTCGCACAATCAGAGGTATCCAGGCTGCTTTTGGTGACCACGCCCTCAGCCACACCCAGATCCGACACTGGTTCCGCGTGTTCCAAGCCGACCCAACCAGACCAGTGGGTGACAGCAAGAGAAGTGGGCATCCTGTGAGTCAGAGGACTGCTGAAAAAGTGAGGCAAGTTGAGGAAATTGTTCTGGATGACTGCAGAAAAACTGTCAGACAGGTTGCTCAGGATGCGTCTATGTCACACACAACAGCTTTGAAGGTGTTGCGCAAGGATTTGAAGATGAACAAAGTGGCTGCAAAGTTTGTACCTCACAAACTGACAGGTGCATAATGACAGAACAGAATGACAGTCTCACAGGAGCACCTGCAGACCATCCAGGAGGGCCCAAATGTGCTGAACAGGATTGTTGTGATGGACAAGAGCTGGATGTTTACATATGACCCTCGCAACAAAACAGCTGACATGCAGTAGATCACAAAGGAGGAACCAAGACCCACAAAGTGTCTGTGTCCCATCTCTCAAAAGAAGGTGATGTTGACCTTGTTTTTTTTAACAGCGGTGGCATAATTTCAATGGATTTTTTGGAGCAAGGCACAGTGGATTCAGCATCATACATCAACAGCCTGCACTGGATGAGGGAGAGGTACAGACGGAAATGCCCACACTACTGGCAAGGCCGCAAGTTCTTCCTCCTGCAGGATGGAGCTTCACCACATCAGAGCACAGATACTGTGGAGTACTTGGAAGGCGTCAGTCAGTCTTTGTGGAGACACCCAGCGTATTCCCCTGACCTCAGTCCTTGTGACTTTTGGATTTTCCCTCTGTTGAAATAACAAATCAAAGGACACTGATTTCAGTTGATCAAAGATTTGGAAACAGCTGCTCGTCACTTTCTGATGTCTGTGCCAAAGGAGGACTTCACCAAATGCTTCAACAACTTGGCTGCTTGATACCAGAAATGTGTTGACTCTGGTGGGTCATATTTTGAGTCCAGAGGACGTCGACCAATTTCAAGAGAGCCACAGAACTGATAAACACTGACACAAACAGTTGTGCGCAACTGATCGCCATGGACTTGTCCCGAGACCAGTTTTGATGAAGGATTTCACAGTCTTCCACCCAGTGGATCTGTTGTAATTTTTGGCAGAATAAAGACTCTAACCAAAGCATCACACCATGTCATTCTCATCTTCAAAATTGGAACATGTCAGAAACCATCGCACATTTAAGGAAACATAAATTCCAGACCTCGGTACCAAGTACCTGAACAGTCGATTGTGTACATCTTCCCAGGAAGTGATGTTTCCCCTGAGCGAACCTGAGGAGAAGGCCATGTGGGCTGCAACAGTGGAAGAGAAGTGGAAACTCATCTGCAATCAGGTTGGTCTGCACATGGTTCTTTCAATGAACTCGAAAGAGGAGCCAAGCTCTGTTCCCGTGGTTCCGACGGTGCAGAATGGCCGTCACTGGGTTTTACAATGTTCCCCAGAATCTCCAACAGGAAGGAACACGAACGCACCCAATGTCTCTCTTTGCTTCTCTCAGTCTGTTTTTCTGTCTCTTTCTTCTCTCGTGTATCTTGCACATGCTCTGTACGTACGAGTATCCTCCTCTCTCATCCTCTCACGCACGGAGTAGTGTCACTCTTTCAACTAATCCAACGTCTTCCACTTAAATTTACAGCAGTTGTGCAGGAACTCAGGTTTTGCAGCATTCATTGATGACAACAATTTCACGCGAATTTCAGAAGGCTCGATCGCCCATTTTCCCCATCAGTCACTACGTGGAGAATCTGAAGAAACACACGAGTTCGTCACTTCGGAGGCGATTCTCCCTCAGCAAGCGACCAAAGCAAGGCATCCACTCCACCGCCTTCCTGCTCAAGAAGCTCAAGGCTGACCTCAAAATGTCTCCGCCCAGGTGAGAAGTCTTGCCCCTTGTCCGTTGTTATATACTGGAAGTATATCTAGGGACGATTCTTGTCTTCGTCAAGTGCATTCTGTTGCCAGGCACCAGCCAGTCAGTTTGTTTCCTCACACAGCTGCTTGCATACGATTGGCTGCAGAATTTCAAATTGGTTTCAAATTGGCTGCACAAGTGCATAATAGTGCATAATAGTGCATAATGGTGCGCATTGAGTGCGCATGCATGTGATTGGCTACTTCCAGTATATATTCAGCGCTTGTTAGTGCCTTTTCATTTGTCAGGGTGATGAGTCAGATGGTGCTCCACCGATAAGAAAGGGACCAAGGAACCTGGGGCCCCTCTGACCTCCAAACAAATCAAGTGAATTTTTCCAATATCCAAGGTTTGGATCCCTTCATGACCTCTGTTGGTTGTTTAGTGTTGAGGAAAACTCAACATGGGCTTTCCAGACATGGGTTTCTGGTCATTTGGGTTCGACTTGAAATCACCAGGTACCCAAGTTTTTGGGGTTGGGTCCAACCTGAAACAACTGATGAGTGCGCGGCGAAACAAGTTGAACCTGAAATGACCACGCACCCGTTTTTCCTGGTTCAGGGTGTCTGGTCTGTCTTGTTGCACTGGTTGCACGTTTCTTTGCAGCTTTGTCAGAGATTTCAACAAGCAGCCGAACAACGGGGTGGTGTTGTTGGTCAGTCTGCTGAACGAGATTCAGAACGACCAGGCGGCTGCGTCGACCACAAAGAAGAGTCGAATCGATGAATTCAACAAAGCTCTGGTCAGTCTGGGAGGTCAAAGAACTTTTGCGAGTCTTCGTGCAGTCGAGCTGGCTTTCAAGGCAGAAAAGGTCTGCTGCAACGCAGTGTGTTTTCAGTCTGAAGAGTACGATTGCCTCCTCTGCCTGAAATTCGTGTCGGCTTCGGAGGACGGACTCAAGAAGTTGCTGTGGATCGACAAGGCCGTGCAGAGCATCCTCGACGTGACCGACAGTCCGAGACCCAAGAACAGAACCGTCGCGTTGGAGGTACGAGCATCACCGCGTGGTGTCGCATTTACAGGGACAGACGCATGCAGTCTTGGTGGGAACTATTTGCTCGGGGATGAGGAGGTCTGGGCCATTTGCGCGTACAGTATTTCTGCTTCGCTCCGCCCCTGCTCCTGCTCCCCTTTTTACAACCTGCCTTTTGTGACTGACCTTTTGCAAAACAGTTTGACCAGAAACATTTCACCGCGTACACGGATTCCTGAATTGTACTTACGTTGGCAAAGCTCGTCGTGGATCGCACGACGCTCATGTTCCCTCCTCGTTCCGCGCAGATTTTGTCGCGCATGTGCGCGGCTCCGGACGGACACGGAGCGGTGGTCAAGGCTCTCGACAATCAGAGAATCAAGTTCAGCGAGCTCTTCCGCTGCAAGCAGCTCGTGTCGCACCTCAGGAACACCGCCCAGATCGACGTCCACTTCATGGTGCGTCTCTGCTTCGTGCATTCCGAGGCCCGTGTCACACAATGCAGAACGCATCCAGTGTGAAAACGACATGAGTTTCTTCCCATGAATTTTACAGCGCACAATAGCCTCGAAGAGAACGTTTTTGAAAACTCGTGTCAAGAAATGTGAGCAAACAACGCACTTGTATCAGAACAAATAGAATGTTGACTTTTCTGTTTGATCACATTAACAATAGTTGTTTAGGCTGCAATGGCTTTTGAAACAGTGTACACAAAGACTAATTTGTTTTTATTTTCACGAGGTGAAGCTTTCGCGTGAATCTTCGAGACAAATTTTACCTGAAATGAGGAGCAAGACTTCGTAACCTCAACAACGGATTTGTTGGTGTTGTAAATTTTAATGGAATTGTAAAACTTGACCTCGCAGACAGCGTGCGTGGGTTTCCTCAACACTTTTATGAGCGGACTGCGGAGTGTCAATGCCAAGGTGTATTTTCAACACGAGTTCGCCATGGCCGGATTCGACGCTGCCTCGCTCGAAAAGGTTTGACCTTGTTAAGTTTTCGATTCAAGAAAAAAGTGGTCACACTTCGTGTTTGCTGCAGACGTCGAAACACACATGTTGCGGACAAATCCATGGATTTGTACAAACGCATCTGTTCTCACTGAATTGCACGTACGAGATGGCAGCATTTTTCTTCCTTCTCGGTGGGACAGGTGTCTGCGTCTGGCAAACTTCTTCGTTCATGCTCCAATCATAATTGCGTCGTTTTCCTCACACAACAGCACACGGTCGGAGACGGCTACATCCGGGACGACCTGCAGACGGAGCTGGAGACGTGGAAGAAGAATTTCCTGGACGTGGCGTCGGCGGACGACCAGCTCCGCGCCATGGAGAGCAGGACCGCCATGCTCCGGGCAGAGGTCGACCGGCTCCAGAAAACAGTCAAGGTGAGGTGGGGTTCACACTGAAAACGCCACACGCTGCATCCTGCTACGTGTCTATGTGTGCTCCGCACGGGGGGGGGGGGTCTTGGAGGTTTGGATTCTCCCACTGACCCGAAGCTCTTGCTCTCCTCAATTGGCTGACGATACAGATTTTTACCTGTCAAGTGTGTGAAGTTGGAGGGGGTTTGATTTCATTCAGGGTCCTCCTTTTCCCATGCGTTGAGTTGGTGGAGGCAAAAAATCCAGCACTGAGTCGTGCGGTCTGAGTTCTTAGTGAGACGTGCTGCGACTTTGCGCGCCCTGCAGCTTTCACGGTGAAAAGGATGCGAAAGTTGCACTTCCCGCGAGCGGGAAAAAATTCCCGCGCTTTCCCATGCTCCGCACCAGCTTCGGTTGCGCTGTCCATCACTGACATTTGCGCGCGAAAAACTTCGGACCTGCAGCTGATTGGCTACGGAAGGAACTTGGACGGCAGTTTCAAAACGAAAGACGCAATTTGTGCAGCCATGTATGCAGCTGCTCCGTGGTGCGCTGCTTGGTGTGTGAAGAAAAATTGTTTCGTGCAAGGGCCTCCATAAAGTGTGGACATTCGTGTTTGAACAGGATTTGGAGAAGAAATTGAGCCATTCGGAGAAAGAGAAAAATCGACAGAAAGACAAAGTGAACGAGTATCACGAGAGAGCCGCCGAACTGCAGGATGTCGTGGAAAAGCTCCAGGTCAGTGTGCGCCGGACTGATTTCGATGCATCCTCAGCAGCAACTTAGAAGAGAAATGCGCGTTCAAAAGTGAGACAAGGACCCTCCGGCTCATTGCCCTGTCCTTGGTGTTTTGAAGTTTGTAGACGCGAAACGAATGTTAGCCGAAACCTTTGATGTTGAAACAGAAACGGCTGGAGAATCAAGCTGAAGAATCCAAGACGGAGGAAGATGAAGAGCCGGGAGTCAGTGTTGATGACGTGCTGAAGCCTCTGGCCATGTCCGCGGACAAATACGCTTCCGTCAACAGCATCTCAGCCATCTCGGTGTCCAGCTTGGACAATCTTGGTGTGTGCATGTTCCTCCTTTGGTGCTCGTCCATAGGCCTAGCATGGTTTGATCTCAAAGGGGGTTCCTGACCTAATGCTAAATTTGCAACTACTGCACCTGACATCGTGCAATGGAAGATGGACATTTTTGCCTCGAGAGAGACCAGACCCCTTGGCTCATCTCGGCCCGCTGCAGACAAACTGGGAATTACATGTTGATGAGTCTGTGAAATGTTTGACGCTGTGTTTTGCCGTCAGACGGAGCACCGTCGGTTCCTGTGCCGCCGGCGCCGCCGCCAACCTTCCTCAGCAGAACGGTGCGCAGGAAAGTGCTCGCCAAGGAGAATCTGCCCCTGTTGAACTGGACTCCGATGACCACGATACGAGACACCATATTTGAGGTGGGCGCACTCTCTGCACAGACATCAACCCAACACAGAAATCTTGTCGTGAAACACAGAATAATTTCGTTCTGTAGTTGGTGAAGAGCAATTGAATTTTCTTTGCAAGTGCATATTCTGCACGGAACGAAGCCTGAACCTGAACCTCACAAATGTTTTTTTTTTCGGTTTCTCTGGCAGAACATTGATGATGACGAGCTGCTCAGAAGCGTGGATTTCAGCGAGTTTGAGAGGGACTTCAAACTCCCGTCTGCTGCACCCGGTTCGAGCACCAACGACATAAGGCAAAGGATATTCAGTCGATCTGCGAGCACAGACAAAGTTGTCTTCGTCGACGTGAACAGAGCGAAGAACATGAGTAAGACATGGGTTTGGTTCTGTCCAACAGTTCGTTGCACACGAGAGTCCTTCATGTTCCGCAAGAAGCCAACAATTTCAAGAGTTTCGTATCTTGTTTGCTCAGCCACTCTGAACTCGTCTGAGTACACGCTTTGCAAGGGCTTGATTGACAGCTGGGTGGACCGATAACGCGAGTTTGTGATTTTTTTTTTCAGTTATCACTCAGCGGAAGATCGGGCTGTCAGCGCGAGGAATTCGCGACGCGATCGACGGTTGTGATATGGAGGCTCTGCCCGGAGAGTACGCCGAGATGCTGCTCAAGTACCTGCCCACCAAAGCTGATGTGAGTCACGAGATCAACGTCATTTACCGCCAATCACATTTTGAGTTCTTCCTGTTTCAACCGACAAAATATCTGAAGACGCAAGCGACTTCTTTCGCAATGTCCCTTGGTGTTGGCTTTGCAGATGAAACTCTTGGCCACTCACGGTTCAGAATATCTGAAGATGGGCGAAGCTGAACAATTGCTGTTCCAGGTCAGATCGACGCATCAACTTGTCAGAACTACGCATACAAACCATCGATGAGATTTTCCATCCCAACTCAGTGACTTTTTTTTCGCATTCTTGCAGTTGTCGAAGGTGGAGAGACTTGAGGCCAAGTTGAGCGTCCTCACATTCATGGGCATCTTTGACGACCTGGTCAACAACGTAGATCCAGTGCGTGCGCCAAGTTTACTTGCCAAACGGTCTACATCAGGAGTTTTATCTGGTTCAATGAAGCGCACAGTGCAAACGAACACCAAAACAACTTTTTCACACCTTTTTTCAGCACATTGATTGTGTCCAGAAAGCATCCAAGTCAGTCCTCGGCTGTGTTGGGCTCACCAGGATATTTGAGGTGATTTTGGGGTTCTTTCTACAAATTGTGTGCTGTTTTATCTCTACAATCTCATCAAAATGCCTTCGATCTCCCGACTCATCCTGGATTGAAACTTGTGTTTCTCTGCTTGCAGCTCATCCTGGCGTTTGGGAACTACATGAACAGCGGGAAGCGCGGTTACGCTCTCGGCTTCAGACTCGACTCCCTCCACAAGGTGACCAACACTTCTGCTGCTTAACAAGAAAACACAACAGGGGCCAAGAGTTTACTGTAGCGAGCGAGCGGCTGCATGATTTGGAACTGGTTGCAACCCAACCCGTTTCACCTCCTGCATTCCAGCTCACCGACGTGAGGTCTGCAGACAAAAGAAGGACTTTGCTGCAGTTCATTGTCCAGCAGCTGCAGGAGAGGAACCCTGAGCTTCTCGACTTCCACAAGTCACTCGTGCTCAATGTTGAGAAAGGAGGTTCGTGTTCACTCGGTTCGACTGATGCTTCTCGTGCAATTTTTACGGGACTGCCTTGAAAACTTAAATTCTTTCAGTGTCCTATCAAGCGATTCTGGCGGATGTGATCGGACTGAGGAAGGGGCTGGAGCTGGTGAGGTTCGAGCGAGAAAAACAGCCAGGCAACAAAGTTCTCGAGGTTCGTGCAAGCAAAGCAGTGGTTCTGATTTTGCTGGAGTGCAAGCATCTTGCTTTGTGGCAGAACACACGTGCAGAAAAAATTGTTTGTGACATTTCAGGAGTTTTATTTTCGGGCGTCCAGCACAGTGGCCAGTGTGGCAGAAGACTTCAAAAGGATGGAAGATGCATTCAAAGCGGTTTGCGCCTTGTTTGGCGAGAATTACAGAGACACAGAACCAGACGAACTCTTCAAGATATTGGCCGACTTCGTTGTGGCTTTTGAGGTGAGTTGCCGTGCATTTTATTGGTGTGTGTGTGTATAATTCGAACACAGGATTCCAAGGAAATTCAGTATATGTGCGCGGTTGAAGTTGCCTTTTTCAGTTTGTTTCAGTCAAGTCGTTCAATTCTTTTGTGCCACTGGTGTCCAAGTCGTCTTGTCTTTGTGTTTCAGGAGGCTCGCAAACGCAACACTGCAATTGGATCTGTGGTGCGCAAAAAGTCCTCCCTGTTCGGAAAACACCGCCTGAAGCCTGCAGATGACAATCTATTGTCCAAAACGCCGTCCAAACCCAGGCCTCATATTCCCTTCGCCAGGGTCACTCAGGATTTGTTGCCCGACAAGCAAAAGATTCCACTTCCCAAACCTTCACTGAGTCCCAGGGACGGTGTCAATAACGCTTACGTTACAAATGTCCGAGTGGAATACCCAGCCAGAAAAAACTCGTCACCAAAGCCAGCGTCTTCCATTGATGTGCAGCCTGTTCTTCCGGAAAAGGGACAAGGAGACACTTCCAGCAACAACTTTGCATTGTTGCGCAAAAGTTGGCAAGGTGGTGCACACCAAGATGAGACGATCCACAACGGTGATCAACCCGCGGAAGGTTCAAAGTCCGTGTACAATGAAGTGATTCGAGCACTGAAGAAAACCCATTCCCCTATGTACGCAGAACTGAACGGTCAGACGGAACACAAAGAAGCCAACTCAGAGCAACCGTCAAAGCTCGTGTTCACAGCTGCAACACCAAAGAAAGTGGAAAGGCAGCTTTCCAAAACGAAAAAGCGGAGACCGGACCGAGTGTCGGCGGGGAACACACCTGCGGACGTGAGGAACGCGCTCGCAGCGCTGAATGATGTGATCGACGATGAGGAGGAGAGAAACACAGGTTTGTAGACCCCCCCTTTCCCTTTCTCTCTCTCTCTCTCTCTCTCTCTCTCTCCGTGTGTGTGTGCGTGTTTCCATGTGTGACCCTGTATTCACTCCTTCATGTTGTGCTGTCAGACACACACAAAATTGGACTCGGTGAAAAGCACTTTCAACCTTCTGGACATTTTGGTATACAAGACCCTCGGGGCTTTTGGCTTTTGGTAGACCCACAAGATTGGTTGCAATCAAACATTATTATTCACTCAAACAAATCAAACAACCAAAAAATCGAACCAGCTACTGCCCTCTTCTTCTGGGACAGAACTTTTGCAGAAGGTGAAAACACACACACACACACACACACACACACACACACACACACACACACACACACACAATTTCAACTGAGCTGTTGACCCCGTCCCAGGATCAGCAGTTGGAAACAAGCAAACAAGTTTTCAACCGGCATTTTGATGTTGATTCACCATCAGAAGACCGACCCAACCCCGTATTATTTCCGGGGATGAAGAGGGGGTTTGTATCCGCTGGAAACAGCACTTGTGTTTGCGTTAAATTTTCCAAATTTGGAGTTGGGCCTTCCATGATCAAATCCTGTTGGGCCCTTGATGCCATCCAATGTCTTTTTAGCGTCGCCAATGCACTGACGTACAGTGACTTCTTTCAGGGATTCCGGGCGTGAGCGAATCTTCACATTTGTGAACTTGTCGACCTTGGCATGAAGTCTGCGCTTGCAGCATGCTATTTTTTGTGGGAAATGTGATTTCCAAGTGTCACAAGGCCGGCCAAAACTGAAATAGCATGTGGGGATGGCAGGGAGCGAACAAGCTGTTTCAGGAGACAGGACGCAGACGGCAAGGCCATTGCGCCGACCTTCAGATGAGCGTCGCACACAACAAACGTGCAAGTTGTTAGCAAAAATAAAGCAAGAACACACTGAGTTTCCGAATGCATTTGTTCTCCCGATTCTTTGTTTGTCGCGCTTCGCCGACCAAACTCACACGGTCACGGTGGTGGTGATGTGGTGATCCCCGAAGAAACTGAGCTGCTTTCGGAAAAGGTGCCGCAGGCACAAAGAAGAAGGCCAGCTGACAGATCCAACATACACATGGCCATTGAAGCGGGCACGCATGCTTGCCATGTGTCGCGGGCATTTCCTCTTGTTGTCATCGAAGCTTGAGAACGAGAAGATCCAGGGAAATAATATCTGGACGGGAGACCAGTCCTGACAACTCTCCGGGGTGTCTGGACCCGAGAAACCTGAAGACAATTACATTTACTCCATCCCCATTTTTTTTCACTTTCCTTTTGTGCCGCCAGCAACTTTCTTCTTCTTCTTTTTTTGACATTTGTTTGGTCAAATTTGGATCCAGGAGCAATTTGCTTGGTCAGAGTTGCCAATTCTTTCTTGAAGATCACAATTGCTGTCACCAGGAGGTGCTGCCACCTCCAAGAGCAGTGATTGAACTTGAAGCAACTTCACTTCATTTGGCTGGCGCTCACGGGGGACTTTACCCACGTGCAACAAAGTTTCAATCACTGTTATGGGACCTGAATCCTGCAAAATCAAAGGACGCGGTGTGCTGTTCCGTTGATCCCACAATCTGTGAACAGTGTTTGAAGCCACACGGCCATGCGTGATGCGGCTGCAGGGACACGGCGCGAACCACGTGACCGGAAGCTGGAGCCGAACCAGTGGCACAGTCAGGAAGACTGGAACAAGCAAAATGCAATGTCCAAAATTGAAACTATTTTGGAAATATTTCCCGCTGCAGATGAATCGACAATCCGTACGTGACCTTATTTGTACAGTTAATTGTACATGAAGGAGTGCCATCTCCGGTGCAGCGTTTTTGATGACATGAAGAGAAATATTGAACGAGAATATTGAGTGATAATAAGTGAAAGGTTCATTGTGCTGCAAGAAAGTGAGCTTCAGGTCGCCAGAACCTCAATCCAAGCACTGCGAATTTTAGAAAGTGGTATTATGAAAGGTAAATGAGACTAAGAGACGCTGATGCTGGGGTCCAGTGTTGCTGGTGCCCCTCGGGGAAGGCAGTGGGACCAGGTCCCACTTTGGACCTGTCTGGTGGTGCTGCCGGACCCCTCCCCAGCACAAGGTCCCACCTGAGACCAAACCTGGTGTGCTTTCTGGGCGCAGCCTCCTTATTTCTGTGTTGAAGAGTTGTCTTTCTTGAGTTGTGTTGCCTTTGCACTGTGGCTTTTTGCTTCCAATGTCTCGTTCACGTCATCAAGCGGTTTTCAAAAGAATGTTCGTGCTCACTCGGACTAGTTTGATGTAGATCTGGCAGTCTTGCTGCCGGAACACGGCAATCTTAGTCTGGACGGAGAATCTGGTGGAACCTTTTGAAAGTTAATTGAGTTGGATATACGTATAATTTTCACTCAGGCTGGCTTCTACCAGATTTTCAGTCGGTTGGAAATGCTGCTCTGCAGCGTGAGGAACCAGCCCTGGGTATGAAGAACAATGAACTGATGTCAATCAGGTGAAGTCGATGCCAATGCAGTTAAATCCAGTGAAATGAAAAGGTGAAGTGAAGAAGGGCTGCGTCTCTCGTCTCGATGAAAAGACACAGGAACGGCGTGGCACCTCTCATTTTGGGCACGTCGGGATTTGAGGAGAGTGTCTCAGTCCACACGATGATTGTGCGAAGTCCCTTCAGGGCCAAGCACCATGTGGTAGTGCAGTATATGGCAAGGTGGATGAAATGTCCCCTACCCCCTGCCCCCTAACCCCCTCCCTCCCTAACCACCCTCGCCCTACCTAACCCCTATGGCCACCCCCCCCCCCCACCACAGCCAGACCCCCCCCTGTGGACAGAATGATTTGTGGAAGATAAGGAGGACAAGGAAGAATTGATTGTTATATATATTTACCATGACCACCCCCTAAGTACTGCCATGG
>JAAUXT010121290.1_pt1 | contig 29600 bp, 28 predicted proteins | sample 7278171 | NCBI WGS metagenome assembly JAAUXT01 (sample SAMN14350112, study PRJNA611818) | marine sediment metagenome | isolation source: surface marine sediment (1.8m) | place: French Polynesia: Moorea | collected 2018-08
AGTATGAATTTACTGTATTTTTAATGAACCTTGGTACCAGAAAAAAGGACCAAATCTTGGGGTGCGTCTTATACATGAGTGCGTCTTATACACGAGACGGTACGGTACAAACTTCAAGAACGTTTGAGCTCCCTTGATTTTGGAAGAACAACATGTTCGTGTTTTGTCGAGAGGATCAGTTGACCAGTGTATAACTCTCTGTTTTTCCGCAGGTATCGTGACGGAGAACAGGTGCGCGAGGACCACCTGCACAACATCGTCATCAACGAGGGTGGTATCCACTCGCTCATCATCCACAGGACGCACAAGTCCGACAGCGGCACCTACACGTGTCTCGCGCGCAACCGCGCCGGCGAGGACAGCTTCACCGTCGGACTCAACGTCATCCGTGAGTGACACTCTTCCCAGGGCGGGACAGTGTGAGTGGGTGTGTGGGTGGGTGTGAATTTGAGTTTGGGGAGTGACCTTGAAGAGTGCTTGTTGGAAACCAAACGGGCAGAAACAACGGAGAGAACTGTGACCTTGTTTGCTTGTGCAAACGTTTGGGGAGTTTGGAACAGGTGTTTCAAGCAGACAAGTCGTGAAAACACTCCTGAGTTTGGGGTGGCTGGACTCCAGTCCACATTGCCTCACGTCTCACGTTTATACACTCACAGCGCACGCGGAGGCGCAGCAGCCGCGCTTCGTGGACCAGCTGAAGAACCTGACGGTGCGCGAGGGCGACCCCGTCGTGCTCAGCGCCGAGGCGAGCGGCGTCCCGCTGCCCATGATGGCGTGGCAGAAGGACGGGCGCATGATCCCCAGCAACGACAAGACTTACAAGGTCAGTGCTTCTGCTTCTTGAATTGTCAAGGTGACTGTCTTGGTCTTCGTTGAATGCGACTGTCAGACCTTGAGTGGCGTGTCACGTGTCGTGACGCATGCTGATGAAAGTGGCGCGTGTGATTCTGTGTCACGCCCGGCTTAGGCAATTCACCAAAATGAGGATGCAACAAAAGAAATGAAACGACCGTGACAGTTCCATCTCTTTGACCTCTAGAAACATTTCTGCACTGTTCTTCTTTGGAAATCCAGCTTCGCTATAAAAAGAACAGGAGATGAATCTGAAGGATGTTTGTTGCAGGTGGAGACTGAGGGCGGCCGGTCGTCGCTCATCATCGACAGCGCGACGCCCAAGGACGACGCCTGGTACCAGCTCAACGCCGTCAACGTGGCGGGATCCGCCAGCAACAGGGCCAGGCTCATCGTGCAGAGTACGTGTCGTAGATGCCATTCAAGAGCTGCGAAAAGATGACAGTCAAAGATTTTTGTGTCAGTTGTGCACGTTGCTGCTGCAGGAATACTTGTGAAAGGAGTCTATTGCCGAATCTCAGTTTTGTGAGTGTTGCGCGTTGGTGCTGCGAAAATCCTCGTTTCGTGAGCACTTTTCAATCTTTGAGTTTTGTGTCTGAACCTTTTCTGTCCTTTTGCAGTGGAAGCTCGCAGACCGGAGCCACCGAGGAAACTGGTCATACCGAGACGAACCACACCGACACCGTGAGTTCAGCTTCTGTGCATCTTTTCTGATTGAAACCGGAAATCTCTGCACATCCTCGGGGTCCCTGTCTTTGATATTTTGCTGCCCACCTTTGTGAAAAGGTGTTTGTGGATTTGGTCCACCCTCGTGTTTTTGTGTCACTGTGTTTTGTCTACCCTTTCAACATGGAGGATTTTGACTTTGTGGAGCCATGGATCTGATGTTTGTCTCCGACGGATTGTTTCTTGCAGTTTTGATTCGTGGTTTGGTGCTTTTGGTGAATTCTCAGTGATGACATTGACTGGGATTTATCCATCCTTTTGGGTTTCTTTGCCGTTTTTGCCTTTGACTTTCATTGGTAAGAAATCACCGTAAATGTCTCACTTCTTTTCTGGAAAGGAACTGTCAAACTGAATCAAACAAATTTTATGTTTTTACACTCAAATCTAAAGAGAGCACGCGTATGTGCGATGCACAGATTTGATTCAGTTTGAAATCTTTCATGCACCTGTGAGAGCTTCAGCAAGTGCCAGCGCACAAGAGCTTCATTTGTCAGACAAGATTTCACAACGCGTCGCGCTGCTGGCACTTGTTGAAGTCTCTCAGCACCTGTGTTTAACGCTGTTTCTTGCCCGGCCCGGCAGTCCGCTGGTGACGCAGCGGCGGGTGTCGCAGGAGCGGCTCTACCTCACCCCACCGCCCGTCACCACCTACCAAAAGCCGCTCGCTACCATCTCCACCATCTCCACCTCCCCGGGTCCGAACGGGGGCCGCGGCCGGGCGCGATCGCTCGACTCGCCGCGCGCCCTCATGGAGCCCTCGCGGGTGGCGCCACTGCAGCTACAGAAACCCAAGCCGACGGTTTTCGCGCCCTGGGCGCCCGAGCCTTACTCCGGGCCCCTGGCTCCACAGCAGCCGAGGTGATGGTCATGCTGTTGGCATTGAGTGCACAGAAGACTGCGGTGATACTGATGAGCATTGTGTCTCACACACTGAAGTCGTTATTTTCAGCAGTACTGCTGCTTCGGCTTGGAACTCAACAAGCATGCAGCAAAGAAAAGTGCCAACTCACGCTTGACTTTTCAGTTGCAAAATCATTTATTATCATTGTTTGACACAAAAGTGCCGTGCATTGCAGCTGTTTTCAGTTTTCAAAACGCCATTCAGTTCAGTTTATGACAGGAAAATTAACATTGAACAAACAACTCGATGTTTTGTGTGAAGCAAATTGAAACTCAGCAGAAACTGACCTGCAGTTTCAATGCCATAATCTGGCGACTAACAAAACAAACAGCATGAACTTTCCATCAATAACGAAAACAAAGTGTGAGCATGAAAAATTCACAATTACACAAGTTTGTACTGATGCTGACACTTGCCAGATCTACCTGTGAATCAGTTGTGAAAGCAAGCAGTCAGGGAGCACCCAACTCAAATTTGGTGTCTACTCTATTTGCACGCCACGCTAAAAATCGTCTTCCACACCATGTTCTCCAAAATAACAGTGAACTACGCACACCTTTGCTTGCACCAGAAGGTTTTCAATCTTCAATTAATGGATGTGTTTTTCTTCCTCTTGCTTTTCAGCCCACTCTATGAGTACCCCGGAGAGGCCCCTGTTGCCATGGCCCCGGTCACTGCGAGACCGCTTTTCAGGTCGCCTGTTGCCGCTCCACTGAGGCCCGCCAGCTCAGAGCCCGTGCTTCCGCAAACTTACCAACCATCGCCCTGGAAACCAGTCCAAGCTGCAGAAAGCGAACCTGTGGTTGGCATGCCAACTGACAGGTTGCCATGGGAAAAACCATACACACCCAAACAACCTGCACCTTTCAGGTCTCACCAGTTGTTTCAGCCTAAGAGTGCAGCATGGACACTAGACCAGAACAACTAGACTCTTTTTCTTCATTTCAGCAAGTTCTTTTCATTTCGTTTCAAGCCACATTTATAGATTGGACACCCTGTGTTAGATCTATGTCAAGTTTTGCATGAACTCGTGATCGTGAAAGCGCATCGTGTTTGGGGGTCAGCAATAAGTTGTCCGTCTCAGGTTGTCGGTTTGCATGCAGGTGTGTTGTGTGGTGTTTTTCAGGCCTGCCACCCCGTCCAAGACCCCGCCGCCCAGTGATGCGACAACGACCCCCTCACCCACTCCACCCTCATCTGTCGTCGACGAACCCGTCAGCGAACTCAAACTGACGGATCCGCACAAGTTCGAGATCCCCAAGCTAAAGTCCACCCCAAAGAAGGTGGTTGAAGCCAGTCCTCCAGCCAAGCCGAAAAGGTTTGTTCCCGTGGCGGAATGTCACAGGTGGAGGGGATCACTCAGTTGGTTTGACCTTGGTGGCTGGGCCTGCTTTTGTTCTCGCAGCTAGATATTCATGCCAAGTGACATTCCGTTGTTCATTTCGTTTTCGTTGTAGCCTTTTCTTTTATCACAAGGATTCGGCTTCTTGGTGGCTTGGGGAACGCACGTGCTTCTGTATCATTCACGTTTTGCTTTGTATATTTCGTCAAAGTTGTGTTGGGCTCGTCATGTTTGCGCACATTTCTTCACTGTCGCATTCAGTTACATCTCGCAAAAATTTCCGCGCTTTGGTGATGAGCTGATCGCTTTTTCTTTCAAAAAGAATCTTGACTCATGATGAAGCATCCAAAGCCGTTCTCGCTTCTGGATATCGTGGTTCTGTTGAGGGGTTCGTGTCTGTTTGAACAAATTTCAAGCTGCTTTTGTTTCTGTGTTGCAGGACACACGAGAGAATCACGCCAGTTTTCGACAGGTGATTACACGTCTTGCCTCACGTACTCGTATAATTTTGTGACAGAGTCTAAGTGAAATAATGAATTTTTTCTTTTTCGGTTGTCGTTTGCGTTGTGAGCGACATGAATGTTTCACACGTGTTCTATCACGTGACAGACCAGCGCATGCGCCACCCAGAGCGCCGACGCCGACGGAGATGTCGCGCGCGCACATCCGGCTGACGCCCACGTCGCCGGTGCCGCCGCCGGTGCGGCCGGTGGTGATTTCGCCGGCGCCCGTCGCCATGGCGCCGCCGCCCACGCGCCCCGAGCCGGTCGTGCAGTACGTGCAGCCCGAGCCGACAAAGTAAGGCGCCACGGAGCGACGCATGCGTAGATGTGCTGTGTCTCACCCACTGCCATGATTGACGCGTTGGTTTGTAGCTTGATGCTGATTTTTCACACGGAGTGTTTTCAGAGCACACCAGCATGGGACAGACATCTTCTTTGAAGAAATGTTTGCCTTCGATGCGGAAAGTGCACGTTTCAGATTTTCGAGAAAATCGCTTGCACGACATGTTTGCATGGCTTTGAGCGTTTTGGACATCTGCGGTGACCTTGGAACTGCTGACTTTTTGAAGTGTTCTTTACAGGTGGCATGTGAACCACAAGAGGTTTTGTTTTGTCGTGACGAGATCGTGTGTTCTTTCACAGATGCACTGGTGAACTGCATGTTGTTGCACGACGTTCCAGCATTGTCAAGTTGTTTGTGGAACATGATTATTTCCGATCGATGTGGCAAAAATTGTGGAAAATCACATTTGCTACTGCAGAAAATTAGCTAAACACGAGGCTTAATCACAGCATTGTTGTTTGCAGGCCGGCTGAGGTGCCACCGCACTACGTCAGGTGGGAAGAGAGGACTGTGTGCTGTGATCTTATTGCCGAGTTCCCCCCCCCCTCCCAGTTTCATTTTGCCTGCGATCACTTCGTGTTCCCTTCACATCGTGTACCACCTCATGACCAGAGAACCACACATAGAGTGAATTTTCAGTTGTCGTGAGCTGTGAATTTCCTTTCTGATGTTTCTGTTCATTCTTTTCTATTTTCTTTTTCCGTTGCTCTATTTTTGGAAGCTGTTCGCATGTTGGATCTTTTGAAAAAGTTTGATAGCTTTGCTGCTGTACATTTTGTCAGTCTCCTTTCCCGTGTAAGATCAACCCGTTCAAGGCCACGCTTTTGCCACCAAAGGAAAACTTCACATTCAGTTCTCGTTGACCAAAGAGAAAAATGTCAACACTTGTCTCGGTATTCAACAGCAACATATTTTATCAGTGACATCATTAAAATCTGTAAAAGTTCACGAAACATACACTGTCACGCTCCTACAGGGGTAGTGGGCTCAACAAAGTTTGAAAATGTTTTGCTTCTCCGCTGCAGTGAGATCACGGTTCGGCCGTCGACGCGCGAGCTGATCCAGCGCGGCATCGAGCCCGAGCCCGCGACGGAGGACCTGTGGAGCGCCGACCAGGCGCGCCCGCCGCACTTCAAGACGCCCATCAAGCCGCAGCTGCACCTGCTCGAGGCGCAGCCCGCGCACTTCGAGTGCCGCCTCGTGCCCATCAACGACCCGACCATGGAGGTGAGTCCCAGTGGCGCTGTACTCCGAGGTCGAACATGCAGGTTGTGAAGGGTCAACAACGGATCTGTGGTGAGGGCAGGCAGCTTTGCGAGGCCGTCACTGTGGTGGTGCGTTGGGGTATGGTGCACCAAACCCGAATTCGAATTGGTTTGACAGGCTCAAATTTCCCCAATCAAGTCGAATCCGAATAAGTTGAGCTTGGCTGTGTTATTCTCTTGTCCAACGCTTGAGTCTCAGCAGTGCTTGGGATCACACACACGCGTTTTTGTCACCATCATGACCCAAAAGTTCTGATTCAATCAACGAATTGCCGCGAAATGTTTGAACCTGTGCCTTGTGCTGCAGGTGGAGTGGTTCAAGGACGGGCAGCCCCTGCGGGTCGGATCCCGCTTCAAGACGACGTACGACTTCGGCTACGTGGCGCTCGACATCCTGTGGACGTACCCCGAGGACAACGGGCTCTACATGGTGCGAGCCACCAACAAGTACGGCACCGACCACACGCAGGCCGAACTCAAGTGCAAACGTAAGTGGACTGTCCGTGCGTAATGCTTTGAGAAAGATTTGGACCATGGTCCAAGATTTGCAATTTGATCATTTCCTGTGGAACTGAAGTTTGACATGGCTGGTGCTTGTTCTGTGTCTGGCGGCTTGAATCTGCCAAAAATGTCACTCACCTGAGGTTGTGATGTTGAATGTTTTTGGTGCCCTTTGAACGGACGGTTCCTTTTCCAGTGTGGACAAAGCTCTTGTTTTGTTTTCAGCCAAGAAGTCTGTGATCACGCACACTCAGCTTCCAGCCGGAGTCGAGAGCGTCCGTCACATCCAGGTGTTGGAGGAGAGCATGAGAAGGTGAGTGCACCTTTTCTCTGAATGCAGACCCACTGTGCGAAACTTGTTCTCATGGAACAGGGAATAGTTGTTCAGAGCAACAAGAGATGTTTTGCAGTCTGTTGAAAACATTGTGCGTGATGTTTGCAGGGAACATGACAGACTCGTAGAAGTCAGGTACAAAAGTGTTTGACAATTGCAAACTGCATGGTAGAATTATTTCAACAGCTTTGTTGTCTTATGTGCGTCAATTCAAGTGCATCACAATGATTTCGAGTCGAGGTTCTGTTCGGGAGTAAAATTAACGTCGATTTGTTTCAGTTTCACTCACTGTGTACTGTGAAATTAGATTTTTATTTGTTTGCAGTCAATCAAGATTTTTCTCGGTTGTATGAAGTACAGTTTCCCAATGTGCCATTCTCACTGTCACCGATTATTCATCCCATCAGTTGGTTGTTCCTCTCCATTCTTTCTCATCGTGTGTATTTTGGTCACCCCATTTTGTTTGCAGCTTCTTGCAGTGGAGATGGTGGTGTTGGACGTTTTTGAATAACACACGAGAAAAGAAACGTGAAGCCCTTCATTCAGACTTGACCCAACCAGGAAACAGGTTTCCTTGCAAGCCAAGAGAGCAGCTCCTTGAGTGAATCTCAAATCCGTGTGTTGTCTGTTGAAACTCTCAAATTCCTCTATGCCCTGAAATATCCACTCAGCATGTTAGTGTCCGATCCCAGAAGTAAAGAAAACGCCTTTTCCTCGTCCCAACACCAGGCGGGCCATTGACGTTTCTCTCCTTCTCCGCAGGGAGCGCGAGCCGAAGCGGGCGCCGCCGCCAGAGGAGGAGGAGCAGGACCAGGCGCCGCCCACGTTCGAGCGCACGCCGGAAGCGGTGCGCGTGGAAGAGGGCGACACTGCCAAGTTCCTCGTCAAGGTGAACGGGTACCCGCGACCACGCCTCACGTGGTGGGTCAACGGCGCCATCGTCGTCAACGTGAGTCGCGTTTTTCACTTCTGTTGATTCTCAATTCAAACAAATTGTTCCTTGATGAACGACGGTCAAGCTGCGGCAAAATTCCAGCAAGTGATGTGCTGGTCCTGAATTGCTTGAAAGTTTCCATTTTACGCGCACGGCGTCTAAATAAGAATGCCTGCCTGTGTTTGACTCTGATTGGTCGCTGTGAATATGGTGCTCAATGTGGAATATCATTGCTGCACGCAGAGCCACCGCTTCAAGCTGCGATACGACGGGATGATCCACATCCTCGAGATGCCGCGCGTGCGCGAGTACGACAACGGCACGGTGCGCGTCGTCGCCAAGAACCCGCTGGGCGAGGCCGAGTGCGCGACGACCATGTCCGTCATCCCGCGCGAGGACTGGAGGGCGCGTCTCAAACAGGCGCCGCAGAGTGAGTCTTGTTGAATGCTTAAAGTTCACTTTGTTTTCACGCATCAAGGAACACGAGGCAGAGCTTGTCTCAAGCATGCATTTTTAAGAGTTGAATTTTTTTTTGTTTCGTAGAGTTACTTTTTCAACTTTGGTTTACACACACGGGTTTTTCAATAATTTCACCCACTCCTCACAAATTTTCATCTCGAATTGAACCCCATCCCCAAATGAAAGCTTGTTTGTTTTGTTTTCGAAATTAAATGCAGTTGACAGAAAAACACATTTCTTTGTTTTGTACGTTTTATTTTTGTGTTGAGATTATTTCTTGGTTGTTTAGCACAATAACTTTTGTAAAAGTTTTATAATTTTGGAAACCAGTTGTTCTTGTTTTCACACGTTTGCGTTTGTGTTTTGCATGCCATTTTATCTTTGAGTTGTTCACGCATTGCAGCGATCGCTCAGATGGAGTTGGAAAAACGAAGACCCGATGCGTATCGGTACCTAGAACAGAAAACAGCCATTGAACAAAGAAAGACAAGTAAGACACGATGCCCAGTCGTAATCCTTAGTCAAGTGGCAAATCACTTTTCCTCCTTGATTCCTGAGTCCACGACGTGTTGTCCCCATCCATCGAGTTTTTGTGGCGGACGGGAGTTTCAGGAGCGCCTTCTCCCATGAACTTCTCCGGTTCCTCTCAGGTCGGGTCAGAACAGTTGACTTTGTGACTTGAAGGCTGCAGTCTCGTGTTTGGCACTGAAACAGAGCTTGTTCGTTTGTGTCCAATGTGTTTTGTGTTTTCCTGACGTTTTCATCGCGAATCTGTCAAACTACGCTGCGTATCAAGAACTTCCACGAACTTCGCAACAGTTCCACATCACGAAATATGCATGGCTTCGCAGGATAACATTTTTGTCGAAAGTTAAATCTGAAAGTTAGTCCAATAAAATGTGCCTCGTGTCTGTTTCCAGTCGAACCTGCGATGCACTTCCGCCAGGACGAACACGTGCAGCTACAGGTACGTGACGCTCGTTGAGATGTTCGAGTAACTTACAGCAATTCACAGCAAAATCTCGTTGCTATAGTCTTCTTATTTGTTCACACTGTTCACAGTTTTGTTTTTTGATGCTTGCATTCAATATTTTATGAACTTGCATTCAATATTTTATGAACTTTAACCTACACTTTTTCCCTCAACAATTTTTGTTGTCAGTAGATTTGGCTTTTTACGGCCAAACAAGACACCCAATTTTGCCAGATTTACTACGCTTTGAATCTAAAATTTTTGACAAAAGTTCCGTTGCAACTTTTTCCTGAACTCTTATCAAATCTTCCTTTGCGTCCATTTAAATATTTTTGCATGCATTTTTTAGCAGCCACAGACAGCTAAAAATTGCAATGACTGCCATGCATCATCGCTGGGAAGTTCATTGCAATTCTCTCTCTATCTCTATGCTCGGTTGTTACTCACGTATTTTCCTGCACAGCATGCACCTCCGCCAGTCCCGGCCAAACCTCGCATTGCTGCGCAGCCGGCGCCGCAGCTGGAGAGAGCTAACATCCAGGTAATGACGATACCGGCAGATCTTTTCGTCCAATTGCACGATGGCGCATGTTCACAAAACAATATTTCTTGCAACTACATGAGATCTGAAGAATCACAGTTTTATTCCTTTGGGAGGGAGAATCGTGTCCTGTTTTGTCTGACTGAAATTTTGTTTCTGCCAAATCTGCCTGACCTTTGATTGCAATGTGGTCCACTTGTCGCGCCTTGGGAGTCCCACTCGTGTGAGTTCCACAGAAGCGACACGAGTGACAGGTTTGTAAAACAAACGTTGCTATTGGTTGCAGATGCAGCGCGACCTGGAGGCGCAGCGCCACATCAGCCGCATCTCGCACGAGCGCAAAGAGCCGCCGACCTTCACCAACCCGATCCAACCCGTCATCGTCAAGGAGGGACACGCAGCCAAGTGAGCGCTTCTTCTGATTGGTCGCACACTCTGTGTCGCGGCGTAGAATTGATGTCGACATCCTAAAGTTGTGTTTTGGTGCACTGAGGTCATCGTGAGCAAGCGCTTCTGTGCGCGGACACACTCTGGTATTGGTGTCGAAAAGTGTTGGGCGACACGGCACAATAGTGCTCTACGCTGCAGTTGTCATTTGTGCTTCATCTCGTGTGTTGGAGAGGTTGAGAGTTGACACCTGGTCGCTGTTCCATGCAGGTTCTCAGTGGAGTTCACGGGCTACCCTCCGCCGGTGATCCAGTGGTTCCGCGAAGGCTTCGAGATCCAGACGTCGCGCGACTTCCAGATCATGACGACCCCGACGCGCAGCACGCTCTACATCCCCGAGGTGTTCCCCGAGGACACGGGCATCTTCACCGTCAAGATCCACAACCCGCACGGCATGGCGCAGTGCAAGGCCAACCTGCAGGTGCAAGGTGCGTTGCGTTGGGCGATCAAGGTTCATTGTTGTCTTCTAGATTTTCACAAGAAGGTCCAGTTGGAAATGTCCAAGCGAGAAACTCAATGGTTTGGTGAATGAAACAACACTGGACGCACCCATTTGTGTGGCCGTTCTTGCTTGCACAGGTCTGCACTCGTGTTCAGCAAACTCGCATTGCCTCTCGCGCGTTTTGTACTCGCGTGGTAATCACGTGCGTTTTCGTGTTTGCAGAAGACGTGATGCGCGAGCGCGAGACGCCGCCCGAGTTCCGCGTCCAGATGCGCGACATCGCGACGCGCGTCGGCGAGCCCGCGACGTTCGACTGTCAGATCATGGGCCACCCGAAGCCCGACGTGTACTGGACCAAGGACGGGCTGCGGCTCCCGGAGAGTCCGCGCTGGAAGTTCATCATCGAGGATGACCACTACACTCTCCTCATCTACGAGGTCAGTGTGGAAAACGAGCTTGACATTCTGTTGTCTTCAAACGCTGTTTTTCAATTGACTTCACGTGGGCCCAATTGGCGTTTCTTTCACTTGGAATGGCAGTTCGTGTGTAAATGAAACTGGTGGAAATACGTTTCTGACGTGGATACCTTTTCTGCACTGCAGGTCAAAGAACAAGACCGAGGCACCTACGAGTGTGTCGTGACGAACAAGATGGGGAAAGCGACGTGCTCCGCCAAGCTGACGGTGCAGGGTCAGGTGCCGCCGCCGGCCAAGCCGGCTGCGCCGATCGCCGGGCTCCAGGCGCCGCAGCTGATCGAGCCAATGAGAGACCAGTTCGTGGATGAAGGCAGCCCGACTACCTTCTCCTGCAAGATCATGGCGAACCCCGCACCAGTGATTCAGGTGAGAAGAAGCCGGCAAATTGTGTGTGAGTGTGTGTGGGAGTGCATGCGCGCACACATGTGAGTGTGCGCGTGCAGTGTGCGCGTGTGTGCGTGTGTGCGTGTGTGCTGGAAAGCAACCCAACAGGTCGAAAGCCTTCTGGAAAGCTTTCTGCTTCCTTTCATTACACATTGTTTCTTCATTTCCAGTGGTACTACAACAACCAAGCCATCAAACCATCCAAGTACTTCCGCATGACGTCGGAGAACGGCGTCCACACGCTGCACATCACAGGCGCCTTCCCCGAGGACCAGGGCGTCTACAAGTGCCAGGCTCTGAACCAGGCCGGAGAGGTCACGTGCATCGCGCACCTCAAGGTCAACGGTGAGTCAGATCCAAGGTCACCGAGTCGCAGTCTCAATTGCATGGTGAATTGGTTCGTTGTGTTTCCTTGGCAACGTCCATTGGATTTCACTGACGCGAACTACATTTTCTTTTTTCAGTTGTGTCGAGCGAACCCGAGCCGGACCTACAGAAACAGATGCGTCCGCCGCGCTTTGTGAAGCCCATCACCAACTGCGACGTGGCGGAGAGCACGCCGGCGCGCTTCGAGACGATCGTCGAGGGCACGCCCAAACCGCAGATCACGTGGTTCCGCGAGGGACACCAGATCATGCCGAGCAACGACTTCCAGGTGCGTCATCAACGGACAACAGAAAATTTTCTGTGGAGCTGGCGATCTGGGTTGGATTGGCTGGCAGCTTGTGAAATGACTTTGCCTCCGTCGTTGCGCAAGAAACAGTATGTCACGGAGGTAACCAGCGGCCACTTGCGTGCAGTGGAGGTTGACGGAGCAGTCGATTTGCTCACTGCGCCTGGCGTTCAATGTCATTCACTTGACGCAGGCAAAGACGGAGGGACCGAAGCACGTGCTGCTCATCCCGAAGGTGATGCTGGCCGACACCGGCGTCTTCACGTGCCGCGCCAACAACCCGGCCGGCGTCGCCGAGTGCTCCGCAGAGCTCTACGTGGAAGGTACGTGCGACGGGCGTCAGGCTCGCGTCACGCAAACTGAAGGGGTGCAGTGAAGTTGTTTTGCAGTGAAAAGCAGCATGCCATTGAACAGATTTTGATGTTTTTTTATCAGAAAGTTGTTTCACCTGTTTTGAAGTGTTGTTGTTGAGACCCTTTTCTGCTGACAAGACCCACAACCCGACTTGACAAAAGACTGTTGAACTGCATGAGTGATTGTTGTTGCGCATGCGTGTGTGACTTGTTGATGGTGTGTTAGTGCGAGAAATTTTAACACTGTTGTGCCTTTGTTGTTATTGAGTTCTTGCAGGAATTTTTGCTTGGTGTGTGATGACCTTCTCCAGAATGTTCCTGCAGCGCGTTTTGCTGCGTTGTTTTGCTCCAAAGAAGTGAGACACGTGTGGCTGCATTTGAAGAGGTTTTTTGCGTGTTTTCGTGACTTCCATTCGAAGCGTCTGTGCTGCTGAGTTATGGAAGTTTTGCTTTTTTTCCTGCACGCTGCGAAGATGACATTCTCAAGGTAACGCACCGACTTTGAATGAAGTTCAGAATGGATATTGTCTCGAATCAAAAAGAAAGAAAATCCACAAACATTGTCGGTTTGTCGTCAGCAATGTTATTTTCTCCAACAGACCCGAGGAAGGCAGCGCAACGCAGACCGCCCCAGATCATCAAGGGTCCTTCTCCTGTCAGGGAACTCACCCAGGGAAACACCACCAAGTGAGGAACATACTGCTGTTGTTCTCAGTTCGTGATTTGAGCTCAACTGCATGCAGACCAATTTTGGACAAGAAATTGTCAGAAAGGAATCTTCATGGGGAGAAGCATCAAACAAGCCCAAAGTCTGAATCCCATCGTGCACTTTCCTTCTCAGGATTGTGGTTCAGATTGAGGCGTACCCTCCGCCCAAGTTCAGCTGGTACATGAACGGGCGGCCGGTGCTGCCCTCGCAGCGCTTCAAGATCAACTACGAGAACAACCTCATCACGCTCGTCATCTTCAACGTGCAGCCCGAGGACTCGGGAGACTACGTGCTCAAGGCGTCCAACGACATGGGCGAGTGCACGTGGAAAACCACTCTCAACGTCAGACGTGAGTATCCCTGTGGCCACGTTTCTTTTGAGATTGAAGCTGTGACAAGAATTAGACTCACGAGAGTTCACGTAGGAAGTACACGTCTTTGTCGTTGCATGGCAAAAGGAGCTTGTGATGCCAGTACTCAGTGAATTTCATCACGCTCAAAAGCCAGATAAAACTGAGGGCGACTGCAGTTGTTTGACGTTTTCTTGTGAACATTGCAGCGTCAGAGAAGGTGGTGCAGCTGCCGACGGGCACGACAGACGTGTCCATCACGTCCACGCAGAAGCAGGTGGTGCGCAAGGAGCTGACGCCCACGTTCGTCCGACCACTGCAGACCGAGTTCAAGGTCAAGGAGAACACGGTTGCCAGGTAACGACAGCTGTTCCTAGGGGGGGGGGGGTTGTGAAGGGGGTACGTAACTTAATGACTGCAGCCTGTATGTCGGTGGACTTCGCCGTGTTGTCGGTCCTGATTTTGTGCTTCACTTTCGCATCCACGAAGAGCGCCGTCACTCACTTTGCTGCGTCTTTTCTTTTCAGAATGGAGGCTCAGGTACAGGCATACCCGGCTCCCAAGATCACGTGGCACGTGAACGGGACCGAGATCAAGCCGTCCAACAAGCACCGCATGACGTACCAGAACAACGTGAGCGTGCTCGAGGTGCACAACGTGACGCCAGCAGACGTCGGCACGTACACGTGCCGCGCTGTGTCCGACATAGGCGAGGCCGTGTCCAGCACGACGCTTTACGTCATCCGTGAGTATAAACGCGATTTTTCACGAGTTTGAAAAAACACCCCGCCGTACCACCGGCGTCCAAATGTCACGTTGGGAATGGGATTTTTACGTTTGATCCTCATGTGGACGACATGATGTTGGCGCGGTGGGGTGTTTCAAACGCCGTGCTTGAATTCCCCTCTCTTTGATGAATACGCAGGTTTTCATATTGGTGACGTGTGGATGTCACGTGATGTGTAAAATGGCGCCCTTCTTCCAGCTGCCCAAGAGGCGAAGGTGACGCCACCGCAGTTCACGACGCCGCTGCGCGACACGAGCGCCACCGACGGCGACGAGCTGGTGCTGAGCGCCGTCGTGAGCGGCTTCCCGCAGCCGCACGTCTCCTGGTTCCACAACAACGAGAACATCGACAAGTCCGAGGACTTCGTGCTCAACTTCGACCCGAAGACCGGGCGCTGCGAGTGCGTCATCGTCGAGTGTCTCCCCGATGATCAGGGAACCTTCAGGTCTGTATCGCGCGGGATACCAAGTTTGGTGTGGCGAACAACTTGGTCTGGGCCAGCAGCGTGATTTCAAGAGATTCTGGGCTTGAACATGCAATTCGAAATTCTTTGTGTTTCAACTGATGGTGGAAATTATCCGGCGCCATTCCGATGATTCATGATCCTTGTTTTGCGTTTGTTGAATGGAAAAACTCCAGCTCACTCACTGCACTGTCTCTTGTCTCCAGATGTGTGGCTGAGAACGCCGGCGGTCGCGTGGAGACCCGCTGTAACCTGGTGATCAAACCTCTGACGAAGCCTCCGGGAGCCGAGGACCTCATCCAGCCTGAGGTCGTGGAGCGCGCGCACGCTCCGCCGCCCAAACCCCCGTCTGAGGTGCGCTCATCTGTCTTTTGCCTATCTCGTGGCTCAATGCGTGTGCAAATTTTCTTCACCATCAACGCTGCAGCAGAGCCGAGATTGTCTTTATGTGGGCTGATCAATACGTGGTCAACTTGTCTCTGTGCAATGAAGCGACAGGCCTTTTGGAGCCTTGATGTACGCCTGGTCCTTTCAGGTTTATTTCGAAATGACCAGACATTTAGTGTCTGGTTTGTGGTGTCTGGCGTTTTCTTGACACCGGTTTGTTTTCGAGACTATGAAACGTCAAAATGTGACTGTTTCGCGTAGGTGAAAGATCCTTCGCCGAAGACGGTGGAGCAGCCGGAGCTGCCCGGACAACCGGAGGAGAAACCTGTGTCCGAGGACATGATCGTCCCCGTCCCGAAGGATGGAGCCGAGAAACCGCCTCCCAAGGTGCGGGAACTCACTGCGTTGTGGAGCTGTGTGTTCAGACACCTACTGCCCATGGCGCTCTTCAGTGGATAGCACGTTGTGCTTGCAGAAACGAAATCGTTCAACAGGCCTGGCGAATTGTGATGGCACAAGCCAAATATTTTACACGTTCTGTGTTTGCCCGCAGGTTGTGAAGAAGCAGGAGGTGACGGTCGAGGGACAGAACCTGCTCGAGCAGGAGACGGACCACATCAAGGAGGTCAAGGTCGTCAAGAAGGTCGTCAAGAAGGAGAGCGGGGAGCCGCCGCGCTTCTCCAGACCCATCCAGCCTCAGGTGAGGCGCAGTTTGTTTGGCTCTTCAGTTGCGGAGTGTTGGTTTTCCACAGCCACCAAACGTTTCTTAGTTGAATCATTCCTGCGACCACAAAGGCGTACCATAGTACAACAGTTCCGTGTGAAAGACGCACTCACGCAAAAGACCCCCACGCCACTTTTGCCCTTGCAATCTGGTGCCAGGGGACCATTGAAACCGTAACTCAGATCCATGTACCTCACCTCTGCTTTGGATGCTCATTTTTTGGTGAAAAGGTGTGTCAATAGAAGGAACTTTTCGACATGATGTACGTGATCACACATTTCGTTTCGTTTCCTGTATTCCGCATCGTTCACTCGTTGTGCAGGTTGTGAAGGAGGGAGAGGACGCCGTCTTCACCGCCGTCGTGTCGGGCGCGCCGACGCCCGAGATCGCCTGGCTCAAGGACAAGAAGACGATCGCGCCGTCCGACCGCCTCAAGATGGACTACAACCCCGACACGCACACGTGCACCATGCGCATCGTCAAGGCGACGCAGGACGACATCGGCGTCTACTCGTGCCGCGCCAGCAACCCGGCCGGCAAGGCCACGTGCACCGCGAACGTCGTCGTCGTGCGTGAGTATCCGCGACAGTTATTGTGGCGACACTTTGGCATTAAGAGCAAAAAGACGTACGAGGATGTTTCAAGTCAAAGTGTCTCTGCATGTTCAGCGATGTACACCCATTTGGACACAGATGAGTACATTCTTTGTTTGCGACAAAGGAATTGCATAAGTGGACAAGAACATGCACAGTGACACTTAGACTTGAAACATCCTCTACCCTTATTGTTCTACTTTCTGGTCATCATTGGATATTCTGCACCAGGAGATACCTTTGTGTTTGCCGCTGCGCATAAGTGCTGTGTCATGTCTGTCACTCCAAACTCAACCCTGGGACTTTCTGTTATTCAGCTCCTGACGCGGAGGTGACGGTGACGGAGAAAACGGTGTCTGTGAAGAAGGAGAAGGTGACGATCGTGGGCGAGTCAGAGACGCGCGTCGTCGAGATGTCGCCACAGTTCACGACGCCGCTGCCACCCAACACCAACGCCAACGTCGGAGACACCATCAAGTGAGTTGGCGATTTGGGTTTGCTTGAGATGACCTGACTTCTACTCTTCAGAACGCAAAGTGTTGATGTGTTTTGAAGAAAGTGGTACGTGTCTTATTTTGGGGGTGGGCTCGGCTTCCTGAACCTACCAACATCCTGTGCGTCCGCAAAATTTTGATTTTTGTGTCAGCCAGGGAGACACATTTCACCCACTCGACATGATACCGTGTTCGATCACCGATTGAATGGCAATACTGTGACAAAACGTCTCTTCGTGTTGGGTTCAACGTGTTTTTCTTTCACCCAGTCTGGAGTGTCACGTTGCGGGCGAACCCGAGCCGAAGGTCACGTGGTTCAAGGACGGGCGCGAGCTGTGCCCGACCAAGCACATCGGCATCAAGCACGAGAAGGAGCTCTGCGTGCTCACCATCTTCAACGCGGGTCCCGAGGACTCCGGGGAATACGTCAGCAACGCGCACAACATGCTCGGGGAAGCGACCACCAAGACTTTGCTGTTGGTCAGCGGTGAGTATTCAGAATTGACGTGCTTGCAACTTGTGCTGAGAAGACCACAAACCAAGGCAACTTTTGTGTGTTGATGTGTGAGGGAAATTCACAAAATCCTGTTCAGCTTCGTCAGTGTTCAAAACATCTCGCTCCAAGTCAAAACAAACACATGCACCACATGGACGGATTCTCTTTTGTTTCCCTTCGGTGGCGAAAAATCAACACACACACTACATGTTCCTTTTTTGCAGCCAAAGACAAGCAGCCGGTGGCGCAGCCGCCGCTTCAGGAGCCGGCCGTGGCCCCGGAGAAGGTGCCGCAGGCGCAGACCGCCCCGCCGGGCGCGCCGCCGCGGCCGCGCGAGGAGCCGCCGCCGGTCGAGGTGCCGCCGCAGCCGCTCACCGAGCCCTGCGCCGTCATTTCCATGACGCACCAACAGGTACACGCGTCGTGAACGTGCTGACAGTGGAGAGACAAAGCATGGTACTGTTGGAAAGTTAGAGGCGTGGAAATTGACAAAGGCTTTGCACATCTATAAGTTGCACGGAACTCCACAATGATGAAAGCGTCGTGCTTGATCTCTCTTTTTGGTGCGTTGGTGTCAAGGCATCTCTGCTCTCACGAGTAAACTGACCCAGCCCAGACTGTCGTCTTCCTCTCCAGTTTGTGTCCGTGTGTTAGTAATGTCCATGTTCGCACTGTCATTTGCAGATGAGTTTCCAGGTGACGCAGCAGGAGCAGGAGGCGCCGCGCTTCACGCTCCCGCTGCACGACCAGGGCGTCGACGACGGCGACCGCGTCCTCATGAAGGTCATGTTCCGCGGGAACCCGGCGCCCACTGTCACGTGGTACTTCAACTCACAGCCCATCCAGCCGAGCGCAGACTTCCAGATCAACGTCGACTTCCAGCGTCAAGAGAGCACGCTCACCATTGTGGAGGTGCGTTTGAACTTTCACGCTTCATTTAAACCTTCTCGCTTCTTGAACGAACTGTGTCCTCAAGATGTGCACAGCAGTTACCCATTGAGTGTGATTTTATGACTGCAGGTCTTCCCAGACGACGAGGGGGAGTACATCTGCAAGGCAGAGAACCCTCTCGGCACAGCTGTCACCCACTGCCATCTTTTCGTCAAACGTGAGTCTCACTGTCGTTGGCAGCACATTGCCACAAATCTCGCCCCAGGCGAACTACTTGAAACTTGACATTGCATGGGGAACTTTTCACACTGTGGTCTCATGCTTTGTTTAGTGCCATCGTCCTCTGATGATGAAGTGGAGAAGATTGTGAGCAAAACAGTGGAAACCGTAACGACGAAGGAACCAGTCAAAGTGAAGGAAAAATCACAGTTCAAGGAAACTATCTCACTCGAACACAAAGGTGAGTGCCATCCCGGTCTGAAGCAACGGAAATTGTCTGGTGAATGCAGTTCAGAGAGTTCCCGTTGTTTGGTTCAAGAGCACAAAAGGATATCCAGCTCAGTCAAACGTAAGTGCGTGAAGCAACAGCAAGGACCAAACACAAGAATTCCGTTGTGTGGTTCAAAACCAACAAAAAGAAACGAAAGTCAAAGCAGTCGAACAAAAGCACGCTTGTTGCTCAGTTGATCAGTAAGAGCCGCAGACGAAGTTCTCACGGGCGAAACAAGGAAAGCTACAGAACCTTTTCATGGTCAAAAATACACCATTTGCAGGCAAGTTCCAGCCGTACCAGATGCAGTTCCGGCTGCCGGAGCCGAAGCGCGAGCGGACCGAGTTCTACGCGCGGCAGGAGAGCGCGCCGCGCGGCTACCGCATGGAGTGGGAGGTGCCGCGGACCCAGGTCGAGACGAGGCATCTCCACCTCAAACAGACCATCATGGCGCAGGCGCAGCCCACCATGAGGCAGCAGCTCAGCGTGAGTGTCTGAAAATAAAAAGGGTTTTCACACCCTGCACACACTTTAGTCTGATCAGGAATTGAGAAAGAACCGGTCCGCTTTCGTTATTCTGCTCAAATTTGAGAACGCACCTGTTGATGAGTCACTGATTTGTTTGCAGTTGCCGCTGATTCAACAAAGACGCTTTTCTGAGACGATCGCAATTGACAACCGCCCGACTCCCAAGGAGTACCAGGTGGAGTTCAAGCTGCCCGAGCCCAAGCGAGAGGTAACGTCTCTCATGTTTCTTGAAGGCATTTTGCGGGTTTTGGTGTAAATGTTGTGACAGTCTTCACAGCAGGGTTCCCACTCGGTCTGAAAAACTTAAAAATTTGTGAAGGCCTCTCTCTTGTCACAGAAAAGTCAGGGCAAATGAGCAATTTGACAAGAAGCTGAAAATGTAAGGGCAAAATATTGTGGGGCAAAAGCAGGAACCCTGTCACAAGAACTTGAAAGGGTCATTTCCCCGTATTGTAAGAAGGGTCTGCAGACACTGGCACATTGACTACTTTTAGATCTTACATAGATGTGAAGCTGATCTCTGCCGCGTCAAACACATTGTCAAAGTATGAATTCACTGTTTTCTTTTCCGTGTTCAGATCTCGAAGCTGAACGTGAACCAGCAGGCGGCGCTGCGCGGGATGCGCATGGAGGTGGAGATCGCCGCCGAGAAGAAGCAGATATCGACGACGTCGCTCATCACGAAGCGTCGCGCCACGGCGCTGGGGACCGAGCGGCGTCAGATCACCGTGCAGCTCGAGGGGTCCCCGCCCAAGTACATCGTCAACCTCAAGTCCTTCAGGGTGAGTACACGCACACACGACACCACACACATGCGCTCAGGCACACACACACACACACACACACACACACACGCACGCGCGCGCGCACACACAGACACACACACACACACACACACACACACACACACACACACCACAAACACTGCTGCAGCTGCCGCTGAATTCACGCATTTTCTGCCTGAGGAAACTGGGGCAAAAAGACGTCTGAAGCGTTGACACATTTCTTGCTGCCGGTGCGTTTTGCTCGAGCTCTCTAAAATTGAATCTGAACGTCCTGTATCTGCAGGTGATGGACGGGGAGGAGGTGCGCTTCAGAGCCGAAGTGACCGGGAACCCGATGCCCGAGATCACGTGGTTCCGCAACGGGCGTCTCGTCGAGGAGAACCCGGATTTCCGCACCTACTACGACCGCAAGACGGGCGAGATCATGCTGCACATCGTCGAGGTGTTCCCGCAGGACACCGGCGAGTACATGGCCGTCGCTGCCAACAAGTACGGCCGCGCCGTCACCACCGCCAACCTCCAGGTCGACGGTACGTGTCCTTGGCTCTCACTGCAGATCGTCCAAAGTCCTTTCAGTGAACACTGACCTTGTAGACGAAAATGTTTTCTTCTGGATGGTCTGTTGTTCGGGTCAGTCTGGCACGTGTGTCTGCTTGACGTTTGTCACGTCTGCGTTCCTTCGCTCATTGCAGTGTTCGAGTACGTGCCCGACTCTGAGGAGGCTTCGCAGTCTCAGACCGAGTCGGTCATGTCGAGCGGCAAGGACGACAAGAAGGACGTGTCCGAGGACGAGCTCGAGTTCCTCGAGCGCACGCAGGCCTTCATCGCCAACATGCAGAAGCTGCGGCAGGAGATCCGCGACGAGCAGGTCGAGGAGGAGGAGGTCGAGATGACCGAGCACTTCCAGGTGCGTGCAAATCGGTCACGGATGTGTTGTCAGCAGCAATAGCCGTAAGCTGCAGCAGAACTCAGTCACGCATGTGTTCGCGAATTGGTCTTCAGTTACTGCTGTGTTCGAGTACTGCGTGGAAACCGGTCACGGACGCAGCCAGTCTGCAGTCACGACTGTGTACATGCGGTGAAACTTGTGTAAATTCGCCTCCTTTCGCGTTGCAGGAGGAAGTTGTCGCCATGGCTGACGTCAAGTGGCAGATCCCGAAGAAAGCCGAGGAGAAACCGATCGAGGTCTCCGAGGAAATCATCGAGGAGATCGCCACCACTGTGAGTACCAAACCAACGGACAAATAGTTACCGTATTCAACCGTGTGTGGGACTAATTGAGCACATGCGTGTTGGTCAACGTTTGGGGATCTCAGGACCAGAATGTGAAGGTCAGATTAGGGGGAGGGGCCTTCTTGAATACGACTCGCACAAGGGTACACACGGTTGGTTCTCCTTGGTGCGAAACAACCCAATCATCCTCTTCACTCTTGGCGTCTGTGATGCCAATTCGTCACAAATATGCGAAAACAGCCTCTGATGTACCTCTTTCCCCAGGCGTTCGCGGAGCAGCCTCGGCAGCAGCAGGTGACGGAGGCGCCGCTCGCGCAGCCGCGCGTCCTCCCGGTGCCGACGCACCGCGCGCAGACGCAGGAGACGGTCGTCGCCCAGGAGACGTTCGAGGAGGTGGACGCGCCCGTCGCGCCCGAACAGCCGCAGGAGCAGCAGATCGTCGTGAGTACCACGTTTTGATTGCGTTGTGTTGGTTTGAGTGTTTTTGGAGACGGGGCGGCTCTCAGAATGATCCAGATTGGGGCATCGCAGCAGGAGATGTTTGTTAGTTTCAATGGGGGGGGGAGATGCTGGGAAAATTCTTGTTTGTTGGGAAAACTCCTTGTCGGAGAAAGAGTTTAGTTTAGTTAAGTTTAGTTCCATGAAGTTCATTTCCCTTTTCTGTAACATTTCAGGGATGTGCAAAATATTCGGACACCCCGTTCCTTTTCAGCCTGTTGACATATATTCTTGTGTTTGGTTGAAACGTTCAGGTTGATTTCTGTTGAAACCATACCTGTTGAAACAGTACCACCCTCCAGCTTAGATTGCAGTGGTGTTATTTTCAAAACTGACGAAACAGACAACTTCACAAATTTTGTTCCGTTTCTGAGCATGTCGCCCGGATATTTTCTGCCCATCCAGTGAACATTTCATTTGCCCAGTGCAAAGTGTGCACACCAGACACAAGCGTTTTATCCATGTGGAAGCACCTTTCCTTGTTTGTGAAGTCTTCTTTTGGTGCACGCGGAGAAACAAGCGTTGTGTCTGGTTGACAGCTTTGTGCTGGTCGTGGGTGTGCAGTGCTCGACCCGCCCATGGTCGGCCACTGGGCGGGAGGGAGAGCAGCGCGTTGAGTGAGTGTGTCGGGTTGTTTGGCCACCAGGTGGAGTTGGCGCAGCACCGCATGGCGGAGGCGCCCACCACCCGCGTGCAGGCGGTGGTGGAGAAAACTCACGAGGAGATCACCAGCGAGTTCGTATCCGAGGTCTCCGAGATCTCAGAGGAACAGCACGTGCAGGTATTTACACGCACAAGCATTGACCGTCGCGCCGACCAGTTCCGTTTTGTTTCACAAACGTCTCCATGGCAACGCTGAGAAAGTTGGAAGTGACTGCAGTGACTGCAGAAACTTCACTTCCTGGATTAGGTCGACTGTTCTTTTAGTTATAGTGATGATCTTGCGCACGAGTTGCACGAGATGAACACTGTAAAGAGATGTGAACTGTAAAACTTGTTTGACAAGTTCAGAGTAGAGAGTAGATCCTTCGTATTTGTAATTCAGTTACGTTACAAAAGATCGAATTGTTTTATGAAAATAGTGATTAACCTCCCGCTTGATTATTGTCTGGAACTTTCCGATCCCGTAGTGGTTAGTTCCCGTTTCCATGCCCTTTGTTGGGTGTTTCCCATTGTAGTAGTGTATCAAACCAGGAATGGTTGTGGTGGTAGCTTCTCCCTGAAGTTTGCTTGAAGGAAGCATCGTTTCCCAGAGGCAGTAGAGCTGTGGTAATGCCACAGGATTGCTTGCAAAGTCTGAATTGCTGCCTGAAAAAATCTTTGTTCTTCGTTGAACATAACAAGTACTCACACTTTGAACTAACCGCAAAACTTTTTGAACTGTTCTGTTTCTTGAACTGCTTTTAGAATTTTGACTTTATTTTCCTTTAAACTTTTTGCAGACTTTGAAGTTTCTTTTGACTTTTGCACATTTTGTAAATGACTTTCAAATACATGTTTCCTTGCAGAGGTGTCTTGCGATTTTCTTCCACCACATGTCTTCGAAAGATCTCGTGGTTGTTTTATCTCTATTGTCGCTGTCATGTCCACACGAGTCGTCATTATTGTGACCGCAGGGCTGATGTTGTGGCTGTGAAACACTCGGCGAAACTTCAGATTCAACCTTGGGCCGCACCCCAAGCTTTCGTGTGACCAATGCAGTGTGAACTACCGAACCATGACATCAGTCCTACGTGTGTTCACCAACTTCGTCTCCACACGTCATAAAATCAACTAACTGCACTGAACGAAGAAGTCGTGAGTCGTGTTCTTGGGATCGTTGTCTGTGTCTCCGACGTTGGTTCCGTCACTGTCACTCTTTGCATCATCGCTCAACGGCGGGAGAAAGTAAGTACAAATGTACTCGTTCCACGTCGTGTCTCGACGCCTTGTACTTGTGGCGTTCTGCTTGGACCAGCTTCCTGTGGAAGTGGACTGACTTGTTGTGGAGAAAGATGGATGCTGGATTTCGTGTCCAACCTTCGCGTGGTGTTTGGTTGCTGTCTCTGTTGGAATGTCAGTGGAATGGAAACCAGTTAGCCAACACTTGTCTGGCCTGGTAGAGTGAAAATGGAGCCTGTTCGTCGTCATCTGCTGTCCGACCGCCATCAGTCCATCCACACACTCGCCCCTTTTCATCGGCCGATTCATCCGCTCATCTGTCCCCACTATCATTCATTTCTTTCTGTCGTTTCTACAGATTGCTTTAGTGCAGACTGGTCCCAAACCCAAGCCCGAGAGCCAGGCTCAAGTGGTCGAGGAGAGAGTGACAGAGGACGTGACGGCAGATATCACTGCAGTGGTGGAGGAGGTAGGCCAAGAGCAGCAGATCGTGGTGCAACTGACGCAGCCCACGGAGCCCAAACAGGCGCAGTATGAGGTGCGGCCCACCGAGGAGAAAGTGACGGAGGAAAAAGTGTACGACCAAGTGGAGTCCACCATCGAGGAGAAGACACAAGAGGAAGACTACAGAGTGGAGCTGGCACAATCTGTGAAAGAAGGCGCGAAACAAACGGTGGTGCAGGAGGTCGTGGAAAAGGTGCCGGAAGGTCAAACGGAAGAAATCACAACAGCTCCAGAAGAAGTTGGAAAGCAACAGGAAATCGTTGTGGAATTGTCTCAACCGACACAACCTGAGCAGGCCCAGTATGTTGTTCAGCCCACGGAAGAAAAGGTATCGGAAGAGAATGTTTACGATCAAGTGGAATCATCCGTTGAAGAGAAGACACAGCAAGAGGAATACGCAGTGGATCTGGCTCAACCCGTCAAGGAGCCAGCGCAACAAACAGTTGTTCAACCCGTGGAAGAGAAAGTTCACGAAGGTGAAACAACAGAGATAGTGACGGCGACTGAAGAGGTTGGCAAGGAGGAAGAGATCGTGTTGCAGCTGACGCAGCCTTCAGAGCCGAAGCAGCCGGAGTTCAGTGTTCAGCCCACAGAGGAGAAAGTGACGGAGGAAAAAGTCTTCGACCAGGTAGAGTCAACCAGCGAAGAGAAGACGCAACAGGAAGACTACGAGGTCGAGCTGGCGCAGTCGGTCAAAGAAGACGCCAAGCAAACTGTGGTTCAAGAGGTCGAAGAGAAGGTTTCGGAAGATGAGGTCACAGAAATCACAGAAGCCAAAGAAGAAGTTGGCAAGGAGGAGCAGACTGTTGTTGAACTGGCGCAACCAGAACCAAAACGAGCCGAGTACGTTGTGCAACCAACAGAAGAGCAAGTCAAAGAAGAGCTCGTCTACGATCAGGTAGAAAGTACGAGTGAAGAAAAGACGCAACAAGAAGACTACAAAGTCGAACTTTCGCAGTCAGTCAAGGAACAAGCTCCTCAGACGGTGGTGCAAGAAGTTGAAGAGAAGGTGCTGGAAGACACGACGGGAGAAATTTCGCTGACAGCTGAGGAAGAAGGCAAAGAAGAACAAATCAATGTGCAGTTGTCCGAGCCTTCCAAGCCAGACCAACCTCAATACGTGGTTCAGCCGAGTGAAGAGAAGGTTTCGGAAGAGAACGTTTACGACCAAGTTGAGTCGACAGTTGAAGAGAAGACACAGCAAGAAGAGTACAAAGTCGAGCTGGCCCAACCCACGAAACAGGAAGCACCTCAAACGGTTGTGCTGGAAGTCGAGGAGAAAGTCGCCGAAGACGTCACCACTGAGCTGACGCAGACGGTGGAAGAGGTGGGTGAGGAGCAGCAGATCATCGTTGAGATGGTCGAGTCCACCAAGGAAGCAGCGCCTCAGAGCATGGTGCACGCTGTCGAGGAGAAGGTCACAGAAGACATCACCGCAGAGATCGTGCAGACGGTGGAGGAAGTCGGGCAGGAGCAGGAGACGGTCGTGGAGATGGCGGAACCGAGCAAAGAAGCCGCGCCGCAGACCATGGTCCACGTCGTTGAGGAGAAAGTTTCGGAGGATCTGACGGCGGAAATTAGCCAGGAAATCACAGAGGAAACCCCGCCGGAAGCGATTCAGGTATATGACGTCACGCAGGGCCAGTGCCTTTCGTTCGCCTGGACGTATCGGAACGCGTTCACTGTTGGAACAGTTCTTCCTGTCTCTTTCCTCTATCTGCGCGTTGCGCTGTGTTCAAACCTCTTCTGAATCACCCTTTGACAGTTGTACACACCTTGAGTTAGTTAGACACTCTTTGCAGAAAGGCAAGGGCCATTTTTCAGCACAGCGCTTTTTCTTGCTCTGCATGGTGTTTTCGCTTCTGCCTGCTTGCGTCTGAGTGCATTTTGTTTGGTTCTGTGCGAGGACACTTTTCACAGACGCACCATCACACTGCCACTTTGCAATGTTGAGCAGTGCAGATTCACACACGCAGGAGCGCACTCGCACTCCCACGTGCACAGACACACGCATACACAGAAATCATGTAATCAGGGTTTCGGTCGATTGCCATGATGCCTTCTTGTGTATGTTGTCAGGTTGAACACGTGTTTTCCAATCTTCTGGTTGTCGCACATGTTTCTCTCTGTGCGTTCCTTTTCTGTGGTTTCATTTTCAGTGGTCTTTGTTTCCTTCATTTCAGTCTTCTCTCTTCTCTCCTTGGTTTGAAGACATATCGAGTCTGTTTCTGTTTCAGCGGCAACTTTTTTGTGTTTCTTTGTGTTTTCTCGTTTGAAGATAAGTTCTCTCTTGTTCGTACTTTCTCTTTTTCTGTTCGTTCTGTTCTCTGTTTCATCGTGATGCAGCACATCTCAAACCACAAAAACACACAAGTGTGATATGGGTGCCATCTGGAAAAAAAGGCCAGAACTTTCTACTCTCAGTGCATCATGACCTAACAGCATAGTAGTTGGCATACGGCATCATGGTTATCTATATCTGTGTTTTTTGAGTCATACATATAGATTCACCGTCGCTTACCTGAGCTCCTATTCACACAACACACACCGCGTGCCCGTCCCTAACGCCCACCGTGTCCAACTGTACCAGAGCCAGACAATAGCGACTAATTTGATCCTCAAACCTTTCATCGCCTTTAACTGTTCTGTAGATCTGTACTAAAACTATAGGGTTCTAATTCTATCCAGTATTCATTTTCATTCCTTCCCTTTCTTTTCTCTTTTTTCCACACATCAGGTTTTCCTGACCCAAAGTACCTCTGAAGCTAAACCCTCGACTCTAGCTCAGCCAGTGGAGGAGAGGCTTTCAGTCGAGGATCTCAGGGACATTAGGGTCATTCCGTCAGAGTCGACTCAGCCAGAAGAGATCCGAGTTCAGTATCAGCATCCCGAGCACAGTCGTGCTCCCGAGGCTAAAGTTCAGCCCAGTCAGGAGCTGGTTCGGGAGGAGGTCACAGCTGTGATCACGACCCCCGTGGACGAAGTGTCCACAGAGGAGGAGATCGTGGTCGAGCTCTCCAAATCCACCAAGCAGCAGGCCCCAGAATCTGTTGTTCAACCCGCAGTTGAGACGGTTTCAGAGGAATTTACCTCTGAAATCATGGTGTTGGTGGATGAAAAATCCAGACAGCAAGAAGTTCTCATGGAGTTCGCGAAACCGCTCAAGGAACACGCGAAGCCTGTCAGCGTGGTGCCGGTAGAAGAAAGCATCGATGAAGGGTACACCTCGGAGATCCACATCACGATAGAGGAGATCCCGCGTCAGGAGATCATCGTCCTGTACGCGCAGTCCACGACACACGATGCTCCTCAAACCGAAGTGCAGCCCATACACGAAACGGTATCCGAGGAGTTCGCTTCAGAGATGCAGGTGACGGTCGAGGAGGAGACGAAACAGAAGGATACGATCGTTGAACTGAGAAGACCTTCCATGGGGGAGAAACCAACCACAGCCACGCAGCCTGTGGAGGAGAAAGTTGCGGAAGAAGACACCACAGACATCTTCGCAGTTCCAGACGCGGTTCCTCAAGAGGAGTCGATCATCGTGGAGCTGGAGAAATCGAGCAAGGAACAACCCAAGGAGACGCTGGTCGGAACCAGAGAGGAGGCCGTGACAGAGGAAGACACCAGAGCGCTGTCACCCATGACGGAAGAAACCAGCTCTCAGTTCACAGAAAAAGCTGTTGTCTACGCGCAGTCGAGAAAGACGGATCAAAAGCAATCTCGTGTTCTTACCCAATCAGAGCACCTCACTGAAGAGGTCGCTCACGACATCGCAGCCCCAGTCGAAGAAATTGGGCGAGAGCGGGTTATTGTTTTGGATCTGGGTCAGTCTGAGAGGCAGAGGCCTCTCGAGATGATGGTGGACACGGTTCAGGAGCAGATCACTGAAGAACTGACGCAGACCGTCCTGGAAGTGTCTGAGGAGAGCACTGAGGAAAAACGCATTGTGGTGGAGCTGGCAGAGTCCACCAAGGCAGCGCCAAAACCATCCGCTGTGCTCCCAGTGACGGAAGCGGTCTCAGAGGAGAGTCTGTCCGAGCTGACTGCTCCCATGGAGGAGACATCCACTGAGCTGAAGACTCTGTACGACCTCATGCTGTCGGAGAAACAGTACCCCAAGGAGTCACTGGTGCTGACCCAGCAGGAGGAGGTGACTGAAGAGGCGGCTGGCTACGTGTCCCCGACCCACGAGGAGAGTGGGAGCCAGGCCACGGAGCGCGGGTCTGTCTACGCCAGGTCATTGCCCGTGGTGCGCAAGCAAACCCGAGTCCAGCCCCAGGCGGAGCAGGTCCCGGCCGAAGCGACGTTCGAGATCGAGGCTCAAGTCGAGCACAGCGGCGAAGAACGTGAAATCATCGTTGAGCTCCGCAAAACCACAACCAAAGAACAGACGAGGATGATGGTGGAAACCATGCAAGAACACATCACTGAAGAACTGGTGCAGGATGTCCACATGGTGCAAGAGGAAGTCAGCAAAGAACAGCAAATAACAGTGGAAATGTCAACACCCACCGTCAAGGATGAAACTTTGACGGCCATACAACCTATTGAAGAGGCCGTATCAGCGGAGAGTCTGTTTGAAATGGAAACGCCGTCTGAAGAGAGTGGAGTGGAAGAGGAAATCCCGTTTGTGCTCAGCTGGTCAGAAAAGCAGCTTCCGGATGCGTCAATGACGCTTGTTCAAGAGGAGGATGTGACGGTCGAAGCAGCAGGTCACGTGTCGCCGACCTCTGAACAAGTCAGCTCATTGCACACAGAGAGAGGCACAATGTACGCTACGAACAGACCCACAGAACAGAAGCCATCAAGAGTTGTACCAATGGCTGAGGAAACGCCAATAGAACCAGTCTTTGAGATTGAGGCTCATTCTGAACAGACTGGAACAGAACAGCAAATCGTTGTTGACATGGAAGTTTCCAAGAAAGAGGAGCTGCTCCAGATGATGACTCAAACTGTCCAAGAGGTGGTGTCTGAGGAACTGACATATGAAGTCGAAAGAGTTGTTGAAGAAACTGGCCAAGAAGAACAGATCATTGTGGAACTGTCTCAGAGCACCAAAGAGAGTGAGAAGATGACAGCAGTGGAACCAGTTCAGGAAGCTGTATCTGAAGAGAGCTTGTATGAGCTGATTATGCCAGAAGAAGAAATCAGCACAGAGCAAGAAATATTCCTTGAATTGGTGAGATCTGAGAAGGAACATCCTCAAGCATCTGCAGTTGAGCCACTTCAAGAAGATGTTGAAGTTGAAGCAGCTGGAAACATCTCACCAACCCATGAAGAGATGACTCAACAGTTCACAGAAAGAGGAACCATGTATGCCAAAACCAAGCCAGAG
>JAAUXT010097049.1_pt1 | contig 29593 bp, 24 predicted proteins | sample 7278171 | NCBI WGS metagenome assembly JAAUXT01 (sample SAMN14350112, study PRJNA611818) | marine sediment metagenome | isolation source: surface marine sediment (1.8m) | place: French Polynesia: Moorea | collected 2018-08
CAGAGGGGGAGGGGGGTCTGGCAGAGGGGGAGGGGGGATCTGGAGAGGGGTGGTTACATTCCAAAGTGTGGACAGATGTACACATGAATGCTAAGGGTTTTTAAGCCGTCAGCGGCACCTAGATGGCCGGCTACGCGACCATCAATGAGGTGGTTCACAGTTGCAACATGTAAACTTGATGTTGAAACACCAGTGATGTGAAGGAAGCCAAATTCCTCTGGACTTCCGTACTCACCACCTCTGAATGATGTACTTGTGGCCGCTGTTGACGACATTGGCCCTGTGCACCGACAGCGGGTCGCAGACGCCGCTCGAGTCCATGTTGTTCCAGACCAGGGCGCTGCCCGCCTTGGGTTTCATCGAAATTCCGAGCTCTGCAGTGCATTGAAATTCCACAAGAAAAGTCAATCGAAGAATTGTTGCCGATGTTGTCAAGAATCACAGGTGCAAACTTGTGCAGAGAACATCAAAATAATTTTGTCGAGTGCACCCACAACACCACAAGTGAGAAGTCCATGTTGTTGCCGCACAGAAATGCACACAGCCTGAACTTGGGTTTGGGATTTGGAGTGAGCTTTGGTGTGACACATGCACTCGACATCTTTGTCTCCTTGTGAGTGAATACGACGTACATGTGGATTTTCGCTTAGTTTGGACACGAAATAACGCACCCGGAAACTCAGTTTCGCCTCCGCTGTGCACGTCCCTCAGGTACACGAGGATGGTGGCGAAGCGGTCTCGGAGGTCCGAGCTGTCCAGCAGGCAGTCCGTGTGACTCTTGTAACCTGGTGGGGATACGGAAAGTCGAGTAGAAACATTCAAATGCCATGAGAAGCGGTCCGTTTTTACATGTGTCCTTGAAGCATTGGCTGCATCAGAAGTCACGGACCTATTCCCTGTGGGTATGACGTGAGCTGGAACTTTCCCCCGTGTTGCGCGGTGAGTCCCGTGGCTCTGAACACTCGCTCGGTGAAGGTGTGTGAGAACGGGCTCTCGCCCGGGTAGAAAGCCGTGCTGTAGCTCCAGTTGGAGTCCATCCATTCTTGAAGGTCCGCAGAGAAGCTTTCATTCACGCACATGGTACCTGCAAGTGGAGATTTGAGAACAGAGTCCAGTCGCATGAAATCAACACAAAACACAAGCTGCTTGTTCCAGAAGCCTGTTTACGGTCGTTTGCCTGTGCATACAATATTGTTTGTGGGATCATGGTGCACGATGCATGGTTCTAAGAAAAAGTACTCGTATGTTGGGAAGGGCTCTTGGACCCACAAAAAATTTGGTTTGGGCGTCAATGCGTCAACGAGCAAACTTGTAGCTCACTGACACTGTGTCCTCACCTGAAGAAGGGTCGCGACTGCACACCAAGTCTCAGGAATTGCTTCGAAACTCGAGGAGTCTGCTCAGTATCTCAAGAGAAACACGACCTTGCGTAAAGTCGCTGGTGGTGACGACGACGCCACTTCGGCCCACGTCGTTCAGGTGGCGTCGCAGGGTGTCGACGCCGTCAAAGCAGAGGCGCGGCGGATGATGACGTCGCTCGGCCACGTGCAGCTCGTGCGCCTTCACCAAACCGTCGCACTCCCGTTGGCTGAGGAATTCCTCGAATACGTAGACCCTGGACGGACGAAAGTCGGACAACGTAACAGATTGTGAAGAACGAGTTTCACCTGAATTTCCTGTGGAACCAAGTTCTGATCAGGGAAATCTGATGTCACCAGACGAGACGACAAAGATTTACTGTGAATCTGCGTGCGCCCTGAACAGTCTCGGCAAAAAAGCGATCTCGTCAAACAAAAGCACCCTTGGTTTTCAAAGTCACTCTTCGGGAATATCTGCAGCATGAAGAAACTGCGAGCAAGCGTGCGTCCCTAAATCATTGAGGAAGCACACCTTGACACGCTTTGGATTCCCTCCAGCTTTACAAGAGGAAGGCCATTTTTCACCAGGCTCTTAAATGTCTATTCGGCCCATTTGTCGATCCTTTCACGACCAACTTAAGTGGCAAATCACTTGTGAGGCCAAAAGCAGTTTAACTTTTGAATTCATCAATCAAACTATTGCATTGGTTGAATGGGTGACTTTTACACACATTTTTATGACTTTGCGCAAGTTTTCTCGCCAAACACAGAACTTGTTCAGAGACCACACCTTTGTGTCATCGATTGTTGGCTTTGCAACATGTTCTCAGCTGAGACCGACCTGACGGAGCTGTTGTTGGGTCGCGAGTGAGGAATCTCTCTGGGCGTCACCGTGCGTCCATCCACATCAATCTCACGAACCGTCACTTCATCCTGGATTGTTGCTCGAAAATTTCTCACTTCCTCCGGAATCTTCTGGTTTTGGTCTGACAAAGGACATGCATGTAGAACTTGCTGAACATATTTTTGTGACGCTTTTCCCACATTCTGCGCAATTGACTGCATCACAGAAAACCTTTCAAAGGTGTGCCAATGTTTGAAGCTCTATGTTGTTTTTGATGCAGTTGTGTTTGTGGTTTGCATGTTTGAAAACCTCACAGGTTTATGCTGTTTTGCATGTGCATTCCCCCATCCAAACATCGATCAAAACGTGCATGTTACCAAAAAATCACAAAAATGAAGCAAATACAATTGATTACACAAGCATTAAAATATTGATACTCCACTGCGCTTTGTTTGATCTTTTCGACTGCGGTTGATTGGTTGTTTGTTTAAACTTCAGGTTTATCAGCTGACAAAAGGCACATGTACTCGCGAAAGATTTTGAGCAGCTGTCCGTGCCTCGGAACTGGTAATAGAACAATAATGAGCTCGTATTTGGTATTGATTTTGGTGGATTTGGGTGCATTGAAGGTGCGGGATCAAGTTTGAGATGAACAAAATTTTGGTACGCACGCACACACACACACACACACACACACACACACACACACACACACACACACACACACACCATAAAACACGCGAACTCTGTGGAAGAAGTTTTCGCTGCTGCATATAGTCTTCAATCGAATCTTGCAATGTTTTCGCCGTTGCAAATTTTGTGATGAAAATTAATTCATGAAACTCTCAATTTTGCACAAGTTCACACAGGTTTCAAACTTTTTCTCCCCATGCGGCGTGCATTTGGCATTGGCAAGCAGTTCATTTCCTTTCATCCCGTCCTTGTTTTAATATTTGCATTGAAAATCAAATGTTCTTACCTGTTCTTTTGGCAAGGCGTGAATGTGTCTTGATCGACGTTGCTGCAGGGCTTTGGCTCTTTTCAGCTGATGACTCTGTCTGGTATTGCGCGGAAGTCTGTTTGTATTTTGAGTTCTCTGTTGACTTGTGCAGGACCTCATGCAGCAAACTTTCCAGGCGTGTGTGGAAGCAAAATGTCAAAAGCACCAAAAGGAAACAAAGGCCACCAACGTTCCTTGATGAAAGAAGTTTACCGGCAGATTTTTGTGCTGTTTCATCTTTTCTCCGGGCTGCTGTGTCCAGTTGTTTCGTCCCAAACTGATCTTTATGTTTTGGGGCTTTCTTCCCGTTCTGCTGCAAATGGTCGTTTCTGTCGTCACAGAGGCGGTTGTTGCCATTGATATCGTCATTGTTTCGCCGGCATCTTGGTCTCCGTTGATTGTTTCTCCCCATCACAGCGACGCGTGGATACTTTCTTGTGCAGCAACTGGACTGTTTTCAGCGACTGTTCTCCTTGAACAAATAAATGCCGCAGGTGACGCTTGACGAGACCTGTGTGAGAAAGGGCTGTTTTTAGTGATCGTCAGAAAGGCGCACAATCCTGCATGCAACTGTGCGCCAACTGCGCCTGCAACCTGAGATAGATTGGAGCACTTTCTTGCATTCACACGAGCCTATACAATTACACCTCAACAAAACAGTGTAGCTGGGTCTGGGTATCGTGCAGACAATGTACTCGATCAGTACTCATGCAGGGATTTCTTGTTATTGTCCCACAGTTCTTGTTGCTTTGGTGGGGGCTGAATGAGCCAGATTTTGCCTTTTATCCCTTCCCAGCCCCTGCACCTCCTCAGGGGCAAATGTTGTCCATTTGAGATGATAACCCACACTTATCAAATTTCCAAATTTCAAGAAAGTTTGCAAGAGTCTCCCCGGAGCAGACTTCTTTGTTTGACACAAAAGGTGATGAGAGCTGCAGTGCATGTGCCAGTGACAAGGAAACGATTTTGGCTGACCAGTGGGTGCTGAAGTTGTCAACAAGAGAGGCAGACACTGCATGATGGTGCAAAACAGACAGAGAACTAAAACAGAGACCCAGTCATTGGGACAACATCACCAGTTGGAGAATCACAATGAGCGATTCCATGCAGATTGGTGGTGTTTTTGTTCCACCCCTTGAACGAAATGGTTCGACGTTTTAACTTTTGTTTGATTTGAACGAATTCGTAACCTCTGTCTTTTTTCTCAGAAGTACAGGAACGCACAAGGACTATGGGTGTGAACGTCACTTCCAAATTCACTTTGGTATCATGCGTGAAGGTGAATCTTGGAACATTCACACTCAACAACAGAACCCGCGGGAATCCATCCACAAGGTGTACACATCGTACGTATCAAGGAAACAGCGTGACAACAACGAAAGACCCAAATCTTGCCCCGTACACTTGAAAGGATGAAGTGGACATGAATTTGGATTGAGGTATACTGGAAGACAATTAGAATCTTATGTTCCCTGGAGACTTGGGGTGTATGTTTTGTTGGAAGCACATGCAATTCTGCAATTTGGCTACAAGAGTTTCACCGTGAGTTCAAACATGCAGCCTGGATCAATTCAGTGAGCCCTGCCAAATGAAGCCTGTCTATTGCAGAAATTTATCCCAAGTAGATCTAGAATTCGTGTTGGATTGGCACATTCCTGAAGTGTTTCGTGTTGAGCACATCAAAAGAAATCAAAGTCAGATTCACAAACACACATTCTCTTACATTGCATATTTATGAGTGTTTTTATACTGTCCATTTGGAAATGTACATTTGCATTTGCGAGAACAATTTGAATGCATTTGGGTGTGCTCGAAGAAACAAAAGTGTACTCAGGGTGCAGCCAGCGTCCGTGGCGGCGCAACTGGTGCACCCACTACCCAAAGTTGGTCTGTTTTCTGACTGTAGTTGGTGCACCAGGTTTCACTGAACGTGAAGGAAACCATGCAGGCTGAACTTCTGTCTCTGCTCTGCTGCGAATTACACACTGAGTTACTGATGGAGTTTCATGCACCGGATTCGTCCGTGACAAGGCGCCATGCACTTTTGCACCCGCAAATTGACAACAAAAGGAAAGGTTGCGTCTTTGTCTGGGAAGAACGCCATTTCAGAAAACAAAGGAAAAAGTTGGGGTGCGACTTTGGGTGACCATGGTACTTACTGTGGAGCGAGTAGTTCCAAATGTCCTTTGCAATTTTCCATGCTGACACAGAGACTGCGAATCTTACTCAGTGCGACACAAAATTTGTCGTCAGCGCTTTCTTTGCACGGATCTCTACAGCTGGCAAACTTTTTGTTGCTGGGATACAACGTAAAAGGCTGGTCTGCGTTTCGTTGTTATTCTTTTCGTGTACGTATTCTGCAAATGTCGACTCACAATGTAACATCTGTTACCTTGCATGGGCTTCGTGAACAAACAAGTGAAACCACTTTCAAAACTGCATAAATGCCATTACGTTCTACGTTGTTCACCCATGCATTGCAGAACCCCACACATTATGATTTCCCGATAAGTATTGACAGGTCTGCAATCAGAGTCATCTGGAATGTGGTTTTGTTCAAACTCCAGTGGGTCTATTCACTTGCAAACAAGACTGCACGAGGCAATTCAGAACTTCAGAACACCACAAGCTCAATGCGTCACCATTGTGTACGGCCTTTTCTGGTTTGCTTTAGGCATTCGACGCAGTAGACAACGTCTTGTAGGCGGACAGTTCGCCGCAAACTCGAACCTGTGTTTAGCTTTCATGGCACAAAGAAATTTGGACTGGGATTCGTGAACAAAAATCTTGTTTTGTTGGGACGCAAAGACCACAGGGCACAAGGACCTGTACGAGGTGGACATTGCAGCACCTGGGCCACATGCAGTGTCTATTGCAGGTTGTGTTGACCTTTGCTGTAGTGTGTAGGTTGATTTGTACATTTGTGGAACTCACATTTCAGAGTCTGTTTTGCATCACATATGCAAGCAACAACTAACTGTCAAACCAGCTTTTGAGAAAACAAAAAAGACTGATTCAGACTCAGCTGTACTGATCGTGTGTGCGTGTGTGCATCGCTCTTCGACAGAAATCAGATCTGCAGCTGTACGACCAATTTGACTCGTCCAACATTGGTTCCGTTGGCCCCAGCGTGTTGATCGACTTGACCAAATTCCATTGAACCAAGAGAATCAAAACCAAAACAGAACACTCACTCACCTTTCGTCACCATCTGTCATCTGGATGTGAGTACAGAGAGCGGCAGCGGATACATGAGCTCGACCAGTCTGTGTTTGGTACCAGAAGAAGTTGCCGCAGCCAGAAATCAATAATCCAATCTATAGGCGATCAAACACGAAGCTTTTACAGTTGTAATGCAGCTCCTTGGCGTGCAGTGTGAAACTGAGTGAACTGGTTCAACTGCAGCGATGTAGACCTTTTTCAGTGGCCAATATTAGCCAATTGCACTGGTGTTGAGAGCAGCACACAAACGAACAACGAAGCCTGTTTCAAAACCTCGCAACCTGGACAAAATTGAAGTTCTTGCAGCCTAGTTTCGCTTTCAAGCGAAAATATATTTCAATTTGACATATTTGTCCGCAAAACTCTTTTGCGTTCTTTTGTATGAAAACTTTTCACGCAAGTTGCACTCACCTAAAGATGGTTCTCAGGTCTTTCGCACAAACGCGCTGCATAAATCTGAAAGCACCATTAACTTTCAGTGATACAAAGAAAAGTTGTGTTTCCTCCATTGAAACACAGTTTGTTGAGCAAATTTTGTGACACATGACAGAGTAACTCGATCTGTGTACGCTGTGTGGTAATGACCTTTCCCTTCGTACCTCACGCTGTTCACCTTGCAGTCGCCTCTGCACGTGAAACAAGCCCTGAAGACAGTCATATATGCGCCTGTCATTTTTATGCAAAACGTTGGTCTGCGACGTGACTTTGTGCGTGTGTCCAGTCAAAGCTTTGCAAATGTGCGCATTGTGCGCGTTTGTGTGCTTGCTACTGTGGCTGCATCAGACACCATCAATTGAGCTGAGCAGTCGGACACGAGTGACGATGGGATCGTCGTTTGTGAGACGACCTGTCGAGTGGACATCTGTAGATCCTGGTTTCACTGTCAGCAGCTTCGTCAGACACCCCCACAGAGGTTTACAGTTTCCGACGCGATATCGCGACTTGAAAGTCTTGAAGACACAACACACTGAGGAACAACACCGGAATTGTGAGTGTTGTGCACGTACTAAGTGAGGAGGAGGCAAAAGCTATGCATGTCATGGTTCTGGGCCAGCGTGGTGACTTTTGGAGTCAAGCGCGTGAGGTGTAACTGAAGCCCTTGAGCACACATGGCGGGACGTCTCAATGTGGTGGGTTAGTTCACAGTCAGCACGCAAACCAGTGCCAAGTTTTGGCTCCTTTCGTGTCCGGCAGCAACGAAAAATCACCCACGCATGTTGTTGTTCGCTGGTCAATGAAATTGAGTAGACGGACTCCACTACAGGCGAAAAATTCTGTTATTCAACTTTGTTGCAATACAGAAGACCTTCAAAAGTTTCGCCTTTGTGAACTCTTCTTTTTTCCATTTCCCCAGGGTAAGAATTGCTCGCTCCCGTCTCCAGAAGAGACCAAGGTGAGCCCACCCAAATGTCTGACATGAGGGGAGAACAGACACGTGCATGAATTCAGGAAAGGCACGTCGTCATGCAGGAGATTCGCACCAAGTAATCTGCAGTTGTCAGTCAAATGCATGGTCTGACGGTTTTACACTTTTGGTTGCCCCGACTTATGCCTTCAAGAGAAGCATGGAGACAGAAGAAAACTATTCAAATCCGAGCCGAAGGTGAGGATTCATAAAATCTCACCTCCAACCCAAATGTCATATGAGGGGAGAACAGACTCTTGAAGTTGTTTTGCCCATACGAGACACTTCCAACTGCGAAAAGGTGGCGGGGGTTGCGGAGGGGAGGGGGGCGGCGTGGTCCCGCCCCCTGAAATATTCATTTTCTCCCCTTGTTTTGCAGCACAAGCACAAAATTGGCTGATTCCAATTGTTTTCGAAATTTCTGTCCACCAGAATGACTTCCTGCAATATTCATCAAATGCTGGATGGGTGCATGACATTTGTTGTGAAATCTGAACCCATTCAAACCAGATCTTTTGCATGGCTGAAGAATATCATAATTTCAGCAATTCGCCTGACCTGTGGGCATGACTGGCCAAAAGCATATCAGAGCAAAATCACTCAACAGACTCACTGGGTCGCGTGTGCGGTGTATTTCCAATTTACCTCAGGTACGAAGGACTCGTCAGCTTCAGGGTTCCACCCAACCTGCTGGAGGTTCGTCAGGACACACGCACTAACCAAGGCAAAAACCACGAACTGAGGCAGGAAGCTCCATTAGTACCAATTACCTGCAGGAGTGAGCAACTTCCTTGACAAGGTAGCAATGATTGTTCGAGCCAAAACCAGTCCAGCACGTGTTTCCTGTTGGGCCAGCGTTCCCAGGCGAACACTTGATGAACACGATTTCCTTGGGGCCTGGACACACCGAATCCAAGTCTTTGCTCTGTCGAGAACGATCTGGGACGTACTCGCATGGTAATTCTCGAGAGAACATCCAATTCAGTTCAACACTGCCTGAAATGTACCAGTGTCCATCGCTCGTATGAAACATTCTCGAGAATAATCGTTCTTGAGAAGGTCAGCGTTTCGCACTGGAGATCGATTCGGTGTGTCCAGGCTCTGATTTTTGCAAACAGCAAAACAGTGTTTGGGTCTTCACCTGCAGTGGACATGTTTCTTGCGTTCCAGAAATTTCCTTGTCAGCTCAAAGAACTCCCCCTCTCCTTGCATCTCTGCTTTACGCACTTGGCACCCGACCCGGCAATTCTTGTTTGCGGCCATGCGCAGATAGGCATGCGTAGCTGTTCGTTCAACTGGATCCAAATTTTGTTTATGGCTTGTTTCGCCTTTGGTTTGTGCCCTCTTCAACACTGAGCGGAAGCTCCACAGCGAACTGGTGAATTCTTCTGCATTTCGCGATTATGTTTTCAGTTGGTCAGCAATCACGTTTGGAGTTTCGATGAAATTTATTCACACACAAAAATCGAAGTTTCGTGACAGTTTACACATATGCACAGAAATTTGAAACGGTGACATGAAAGACAAGAGACACGATTGTTCATTTGCGTTTCTGATGCTGCAAACGACAATTGCATCTTTCTAATTGTCGAGCTTCTGTAGCAAAAATAATCTGCCTCAAACACCAAACTGAAGATACAAAAGATGGCTCGGCTCATGACATCATCACATGGTACACAAGACACGTAACGATTCTGGATTCTGCACAAAATCCCATCAATTGGAAGTGAATCCGACAAAAAAGTGATCTTTCCTGCATTGCCATGTACTCAAGTACTTGCAGGTTTGATTGCAACGCTTGTCAGTTTGACGTATTACAACTAGTTTCCGGTCGAACACTTCAGAAGTTGGATGAATCTGTTGTACGACGTGAAAACAACACGAATCACAAGAACATGTCTTTGGTTTTGTCCGAAACCGTGGAAGTTCTTCAGGAGAAAAAATGCTGCAGCAAATTTGACCCCCCCCCCAAAAAAAAAACATCAACCAGATACAAAAATGTTCAAGAAAAAAACAAGCACGAGCCCCCTCGCAACGCTTGAAAAAAACACGCTTCAGCTTTCTTCTTCCTGGTTTACAGGTCCAGTTTCTCTCCCAATCTGTTCTTTCCGCCCGAACTGCGCGACGAGGCTTGTGGAGCCACTGAAAGACTATTTGGCACGCAATTGCTTGCTGTCATGAAAATCTCACTGCGTGGAATGTTGTTTCTCAATTCATCCCAATGACTCATTGCATCAAGTCAATTTTGATCAGAACTGACCTGGACAGGTCTGCAAATTCTGCACTCTGAAGCGCACGCTCCTGAGTGTTTCGATGCATCGCGGACAAAACAGGCGACTGGACTTCACACTGGACACAGTTTTGGCATCTGCGCTCACTCATTCCACTTCACTCGAGAAATGCCGTGAACACCCAAGAATGTGCACTCACGTGCAATGTACCCCAAAATTTGCCCTTCTCTGCAGCAGTGGGGTCAAAATGAAACAATAGCGAAGTCATACTCGACATGTGCACCCTTCCTTCGATGCGATTGCACAAAGCCCGCAGCTCGCCGAAATGCCACGAGCTTGAAAAGTGCACATTTTACGTGGGCGAATACGGTACATTTGCGCATTTCCATCGTGGAACATATATTTACACACATTTGACAGTTACTCCAAACATATTGACATGCAAAAGTGCTCGCAAATCCCCCAGACAAAGCATCCCACGGAAATGTGCAGAGTGTTGTACACACAGCCGAGCTCTGGACGTCAGCGTCTTTTCTTTCTTCCGCGGGCGGAATCGGCCACACGAGTGCGACCTTGTAAACCCGAAAGGTTTGTTCAATTGTTACTCTGAAGACTTAAAATGGTCGGGGCGGAGAAACTCCTTCAAAACTGGGCCTTTTGGTGAAAAGAATACCACGCCTTGAGGATCCGCAATCGTCATGAAGGGTGACACGCCAATCTCTGAAATTTCGTTCAGGTGTGGGCAGTGAGGGTCAATCGACATCCGTGGAAGAGAAGGGACACTCCCCCCGTATGAAAACTGAGACCGGGCGGGAGGGGGGATTCTTGTCGAGAGGTGGCACTGAGTTGATCAGAATCGACCCGCAATGCCTTTGCGATCGCGAGTCTGAAAATTCAAGTTGGTTCCTATGCGACGTTTGTTCACAATTCTCAACACAGTCGTCGAAGCAAATTCAGTGTTTTCTTCCAGAGCTTTAGCAAAAACAAAAACGTCATCAAATACAAGCAAAACTGGACGTTCTGAAAAGGCACCGAGATCTGAAAAACGATGTCCAGCTCGGAGCTTCTTCTCTGTAAGCACGTCTGTCCCACAAGAAAAGCAAGTTTTGAACAGGTTCCACACGCGACTTCTTCAGCAAGTCGCGTGTCTGTGAAGGGCACATGTGAATCTTGAATCTACCCGCAGGCCACAAGGTGAACTGCCACATCGTACTCTTCACAAGTGATGCTGAGGCAATCTGAACATCAGGCACGAAGAATTCTTCCAGACAAGACCACACTGCGAGCCACAGCGCTGTGCATTTCCCTACAAGCAGTCTCTGCGCTGGAACTCTAAATCCTTTTTGGGCAATCACAACACAATTTGAATCAACAGGACTCGTACCGCACGGAAAGTTGCAACTAACAGCAATACCCGTCAACTTCACAGTGAACACACCGCCACTTCGCCCCTGACAACAAGCGACACCTGACAACAGGCGATTCGATGGACGCGATTCGTTTGAGTTCAGTGGCCGCGGGCTTGTGTTCCAAAAGCAGATGAAAAGAAATCTTATGCAAACCAACTCGAAACTGGCACCTGCGAACTGACTGAAGCCCGGATTCGGCCGTTCAGTGGAACAATTGAAATGGGTATCATTCCACACATGCGCCGTCACAAGTGTTGGCGCTGTTGGCCCCGCCAGCCTGGCGGTCGCTGAGGCGGCGCGCTACGTGAGTTTGCTCGCGTTGTTGTTCATCGATGCGGTCACGTCGTTATCCACCACCTTCCTGGAACGCAACGCCGTTCCATCCAACAGGTCTGCAATGAAAAATAGTCAATTCACCCACACGGTGGTGTTTATGTCCGCAAATTCAGCCAGGTAGAGTTGACGAAGACGAGGGATTGTTGTCAGATATCACGAAGAATACCAGAGTGCGAACGGTGCAGGGAATCTCTTCCGCGCAAGCTGAGCACCAGCAAAGAAACCACGCACACACATCCTCGCAAGACGACGCACGAGTGGTACTGACCGGCAGCCTGACCGTTGACGGCGGGGACTGAGCCGTTGTCGCCGTGGAGTATGTCCTGCTCGGCCTCGGAGTCCGAGTCCGGCTCCGTCTCGCTGCGTTCATCCTTCTCCACCTGCCGGGCGCAAAAGCAGCGTGAAGACCGGGTGACAGAGACTGCCGCGTGCACTGTGATAGGTGGGACTGCCTGGTCCATCCAAAATTTACACAGACATGTCGCAACCCCGAGAGGCTGCCCAACTTCCTGGGTAGAAATGCATTATCGACTGTTCGTTTACTTCAGGCAGGCCCACTTTATCATCTCAAACAAACGACTGTACAGCTGAGGTATTTTTTTTCTTTCTACACAACTGAGGAATTTACTTTTCTCGCTTGCTCGCCCCAAAATGGAAAAGAAATCCGAGAACGCTCACGTTTCGTTGAATTTGAGGAAGTACGATTGAAGGGATTCCACTGAATACACTTGAAACAGGGAAAGGCAAGAAGGGCTGAAATTTTAAGCCTCAGCATGCTGTGCACATGCTGCACCGAAAGCCAGGTCATTAGTAAAGCGAGACAAAAATGCAGCCTTTGCACATGTAACTACACCTGGTACCAATGAAACGTGCTTTGTTGTTGGATGATACCGACGGTTCCCTTCACCACAAACCCAGCAGTTCGGTTATGTACAGTCCTTCATCAGACGGTCTTCTACTTCCTCGTTTTGTTTCTCAAATAAAGTTAGCTTCCTGACATTTTCTTCTGGTGTGGAAACCTTCGTTGCAACAGCTTCTCAAAGCAAATGTCGACAAGACAACCCATCCAGACCTTTTGGTCGTGATCTCAAACTGCAACTTCAGGATGAACAGAAATCACTCTGCTGATCAGCGCGGAAACCCTTCTGGAGGCAAAACTTTCTGACGTTGTTATCACCCCAGTCCATTTCAACATCAAAACCATTTTGTGGCCAAAATCGTTCGCACTGCAACTCTGTCTGTGGTCGACGCCGCATGAGAAACTGAAACGGGCGCTCAGCTCACACAACATGAAAGAGGTACACTGTAGTTGGGAACACAAAGGTTCTTTTTTTTCTGCTCAGGGACCCAAGTTTCGTGCCTCAAGCTGGGAACAGCGCTGTCTGTTACTGTGACAAGAAAAACTCCTAAAGAGGTGTGTGATATGCGAGGCTCCCACTGCGATAATTTCTGAAACTAACTGAACATCTTTGCCACGAAGCTGCCACCGAAGCGTTCGCAACCATGGGACACCAGAATTGCGTTCCTATTCGGCTCACTTACACCAGAAAGGAGAACGTGTGTTACACAAGGCTTTGAAAAGACTTCGGGTTGGATATAACGCGTCGGCGTCAACTCTTGCTGTGGCCAAACGGACTGGGATGACTCAAGTGTCACCGAAAGCCACCCAAACAAGTGAAATAGAAAAACGTGGCCACAATTTGAAGAATTGAATACCCCTTTTCTGAAAGTCTTTTTTGAGCAAGACCGAGTACCCATTCCAACGTTAACAGAAACGCACACCGTTCGCGTCATTCCGCATTGTCGTTGGCAGTCAGAGCAAGAGCTGCTTGCGACTCGGTACATCAGAAAGGACAGCAACAGCGATGAAGAAGCGACGCGCAAAGTTTACCTGGCCCGTCGTCACTTTCTCGACAACGAGACGCATGACAGTAGCGAACCACATGAGGTTCAGAGTTTGCAACACATACAACAGACTGTTGAACAGGAAGGAGGCAAGGAACACCCCAGTGATTGCTGTCGCCTCGAAGGTTGTTGACCACAGAACCCTGTTGGACACAATTCGAAAGAAAAATAACTAAAAAAGAGAAAGTTCACAGGCACAAGAAAAGTTGCTTGAAAATCCAATGATCCTAAAGTGAGAGGTACACTTCACTAAAAGTCAAAAACATCGGCATCTTCAAACCTCAAAGAGAAACTGAAGCCACGGAATAACCACAAACCAAACAAAGGCTTGACACTAAATTTGAATTAAAGGAACACTCCACAAAAAAAATAACAACAAATAAACAACAAAAACCAACAAATAATACACAAAGAAACAACGGTTGCGCAGCCCCAACCGAACCCTGCAAAGCTGGATTGGATCAGTACCCATGTATGTGTGAACCTTTCACGGCAATGACACTTCGTTCTCAGCCGAACCTTTTCACACAAGCTCTGGTCTTCCTCACCGTAGTTTGGCCTTCACCAAAACCACAAACGATCCACAAGGAACATCCCGCCAAACAATCGCCATTGTACAAATTGTGCACCAGCTTGCCCCTTTTGTGTGTCAAAACTCGACGTGCGTCGCCAGTGAATAAAAATCTTGAGAATAAACGTGTGGGTTCTTGTTTCGTTCTCTCTTCAAGCAGCATCGTCAACTCCTGCAGTGAATGAACGCCAACTTCCAAAACTTTTTCTTTTTCACAAAATGACTGGCTGCGAAAGGGAAATCCCTTTCTTCCACGACAAAACAACCAACTTCATGTACAAGCAGTCAATCCACAACCAGCCTTCATACGAACTGAAAATGTGGAATCGTGAATGTGAACTCTTACTTCCCTCACTGATCCCGATGAACAAGAAAGCAAAGCTTTGGACAGTCACGTCGCAAAAGCGCGTCAAACCTTGAACACTAGTGGCCCCCCTGATGACCATTGGGTCGCTCTCACCGGAAGCAAGAAACTGTCGCAGGAAGTGAAGACTTTGTGTGTGCCCCTCGACATGTGGAGGCTACCTTGTGATTCTCTTGCACAGCAAAACAGTCCGAAATGAAGTCGACAGTACAATTTGTAACCTGGAGCATGTCTTACGCTGAATGTAGTCATGGAGGAAGTGCCAAAAATATCCCCGTCCACCTCCTGCACAGCGCAGGTAGCCGAATTTTCCACCAAGAAAGACGCGAAGGGGATCACAAGGCCACACAGAGACTTGGCATGAAACTTTCCCGCTTGTTTTCACTTGTTTGAGAACTGGAGGGCAGGCTGTCAACGGTCAGTACTTCGCGCAACGCCAACGATCAGGCAACAGAACTGAACAACCAACAACTCGAGGTAACCTGTCCCTTGATCACGTGACTCACGACCATGCGCACAATGGTCACGAACCACATGAGGTTCAGCAGTTGCAGCACACACAACAATCCCGAGGTCAGAAAACAAATGGAGTGGGGCCCAATGATGGACCACGATTCAAACATGGCCGAGTTCAGGACTCTGTCGAAACAAATTCAAACCCTGTCGTGACAAACAGAACTTTCAGGCGTAGTGTGAAGAGCCATCAAATGACCAAAAAAAAATTTCTGCTGTTGTGAAAACGTCAAACAAACAATGAAGCACTCCTTAGATCAAGTACCGGTCTTGGTTCTGTGCTTGCAATTGAGCTGGCATGCGATGTTTTCAGAAACTGACTCGTCGGCTGAACAAAAAACAAAACACCTGAAAATTCAGTGCGTGCACTGCAAAATTTCAGAAAAAGCAAGGGAGAAACAGGATCACAAGCCGTGCACAAGACAAACCCGCAGGTTGCAATGTACCGGGGAGGGGCCTGTCATCTGCTGAAACGCGCGCGGGTCCTTGTCTAGGAATTGGTGCAAATGAAAAGCGTGTGCGGCAGCAGCGCGTCGTACTGCAGGCAGTGCTTTGCCTCAGCTAAGCTCCTCGTGCAGTTCCAGCAAAACGTGAGCGAATTTTGCAAATCAGTATCGATGAATCAAAATTCGACTTCAGGAAAAACCAACCTAATTTTGGGGGTCAGGCGCATGCACAGGGAAATCATCTGGTGCAAAAGAGCAGACGGCAGGCGAGGATACGAACACGAAGATCTACACGCACATTTCCACACCCACTCAAAGTGCCTACTCCAAAGGAACACCCAGTCTGGATCAAACTGGACATCGAAATGTTCAAAGTTACATTCTGAAGACTGCTCCATTCTCGGACACTTCGACAAAGACAGAATGCTCACAATCTGTGTAAACACGCAATAGCCCATTGCGAAGAGTAATTTTGAGTCGATTGTCACCCCCCCCCCACCACACCAACCAGGACAATGAAGTGTGATTTGGAGGACTGGCCATGTAGAAGGCACATTCGAGATATGTTTAATCTATTTTGTGATCCAGACTGATTGCAAATAGCATTATTTTTGTCAAAAAAGACCCAACTATTCTAAGAAACGGAGACCATCCTTTTCGAAACAGGAATATGGGCTTGCAACTGTACAGTAAATCATTGTCAACGCGAGGCGAACTCCACGGAGGCAAACTTACACGCCGATTGAAACCTGACGAAACATGCGTATGAATACGCCACTGAATCTACCTTTCCTTGGAAGACAAACTGGAACACCATGCGCAGTATGAGAATGAACCAGAAGAGGTTCAGTAACTGCAGCATTATCAAAAGTCCATTGAAGAAATAGTTACTCCAAAACGGGGTTAAAATGGTCCAAGACTCAAAGATGGACGAGTTGAGTACTCTGCAGATAAAAACAAAACGACACGGTCAAAGCCTGCACGACCCTACGCCAACACTATCTTCAGACGATAAGATGCAGAACTGGGACCACAGGCAATACTTTCCCGAAAGTCAGGTTGTCTGTGACCCCTTTTCCTTCCTAACCGCGTCTTGTTCTGTCAATTCAAGTAACACTGGGAAGAAACCAGACTTTCCGTGTCTTTTGTTTCGGCTTCAAGCCCCACCCAACCCCCCAAAAGCGAAACGTTGTGTAGTCCACGGAACAGAAACGAGACGTTGCATTTTTTTTTCGAGCCACTCAGCACTTGTTTGATTCTGACGATCAAAACGGCCTCGGCAAGTCACTTGAACCGACAACAAACGAAACAAACACTGAGGCGCAACTGAGTCTGACCTACAGGCAACACTACAATTGAAGAAGGGAATATTAATGGGTTTAAAAAAAATGCGCCTACCAGATCTAAAATTCAAGCTGTAAAGAAAAGATATCGCGTCATCTTGGGAAAACAGGGGTGTACGATCGCAGCAGCTGCGCGGCCGAAACGCACACTGTAATCTCAAGTGGCTCGACTCACACACCGCACCCGGCGACTCGTTTCAATTGTCTTGACAGGAAGATCCAGATTCCCTCTGCTCTGAGGGAGAAGACAACGATCACCTGAACACTTCACCAGCCGACACACCGACAACAAGCAGCTTGTGATCAAAGAGAGAGAAACCGGACAACCTTGATCACCTGGTCCAATCCATCGAACTGAGTCAGTAACCATACCACAGACCTCCGAGAATCATTCTCCAAACCTTGGTTCACAAAACGTGGTCAAACCGTCGCAAGTCGGAATGCAAGATCACCAACTGCAGTGGTACACCTTTGATTTGAACTGAACTCTGAACCCAAAAGCAACGTTCCTGAAAATTGGCGCACAAAACAACTGACGTGTTTGACGTTCGTTTTAAATTTCCATGTTCTGACACGAGGCTACGGAAACTATGATGTGGCGCTCGCACGAGGGTAAGTGCAAAAAGTGGTTGTCACTAACGAGTCTAAAATTTTGTTTTTGAACAGATCTTTAGCGAGAATATTTTGCAATTTCTCGTGCAATCCAAATTTCTTTTGTAGTCGGACTACAAAAGTCAAGATCACGCAAGGCAGAGTGTTTCTGCCGAAAGTGACAAAATTAACGTTCTTTGTTATCTTCTGTTCAGTTTGTGCACGCAAGTCATGTTCTAAAGCACACCGTAGCCACATCTAGACTGTCAGCTAAAATGCACCAACGGATGCAAGCACAACCAGACATGCATCCATTCCGGGGTTAATTCCTACAACAAAAGCCTCGTTATTCACCACTATGTGCAAAGTTATCATTATCAATGTTCAAAGTGACCCGGAATTTCCTGAACTTGTTCAAACCCGACATGATAGATCTATGTTTTGTAATGTACAGCCCAATGTGAATTGATAACTTTTTGGCAAAAGATGAAGATTTCTGTAAGAAGGAAAACAAATACAAGGCATGCTGCACCACTTGAGCAGAGACACGTTTTTGAAGGCAGATGCACAAAATTGCGCATCTCTCATGCAACGCAAGTCAGAATTTGACAAAAATCGAATCCTCCCCCCTCCCCCCAACAAAGTTACAGAATGCGTTTTGTGGCTCAAAATTACCACGTCTTACAGGAAACTTCAACACTTGGCGTAAAAAGTTCACAAAACAGTAACAGGAAGTGGAAGGACAGAATATACTGGACCACCATGGTTTTAGTGCGGAGTTAGCCACACCCAAAGTCCCTTCCCTTGAGCAGTCACAATACCAAGATTTCAAAGGTACTTTAACCCTTGTAACTTTTCTCTGACAGTCTTCCAACATTCACATTCGTGGTCATGGTCAATCAACGTGCTGAACATTCGAAGGAGAACGGCAGCGCTTTTACCACGGCGGGAACGCGCACACAGGGGAGGACGAAACCTTGGGCAGGAACACCGAGTACTAAAAACTAGACGAGGGTTACGTTTGAATTTTCACACCACAGACATTTTAAGTTCAAACAGTTCAACACAGAAGGGTTGACTCGAATGGTGATTTCATTCCAGCCCACACATTTGGACCCACCAATTCTGTACACCCCCCAAGCAAAACTTTCAGGCGTGAACTACGTACACACCGGAAAAATAACACATGCACGCGTGAAAACTTGTTGGGAGCCCTGTTAGCTTTTGCGTTCAGACAGACAGATGTTCTGAATCAGGAACGTTGCCTTTGGCTTCGAAGAAATCTTCAACAAAATTTCTTGTCTTGCAGCGACTGACCAGGAAAATGTTTCACAGATCAAGCGACAAACTAACTCACGAAGTTCAGCGTCTCTTTGTGAAATAACTTGGTCTTGAAACCAACACTGTGTTGGTGCTGGACACTGACCCTGAACACAGCCCCTCACTTGTAATCCGAACGTTCACACCTCCCAAAGGGTTAAAGTACACTTGAAATCTTCTAGCGAATGGCATGAAGAGGCGATGGGTCCAGAGAGGAGGGGACAGAATGGGTAAATGTAGCAGCAGCCACTGAGAAAATATATGTCCCTGATTGGTTTGCCTGAATCATCCAAATGCAGGCAAGTTTTACAAACCTGGCCGTACAAAATGGCCAGACAGGCTGCTCGGCCAATATAATAGAACCAGGCAGCGTCGAGTAACACTAGAATCGTGAGTAACGTGTTGTACACGTAGTAACTGGGGGCCATGACGCGTAACAAATCTGTCGCCTCAAACATGGTTGACCAAACGATTCTGAAAGAAAAGGCAAGGAATTATTTTTTAACTTTTCCACTTTTGTTCGATGTTCAATGTGGACACACTGCACATCAACCAGGCCACCAGCGCATCTCCACCTACGTCAAAATACACACACCATTAATTTATATTGTACTCATGCATACACAAAAAATCACATCAACTAGAAGCGGCGAACGCAGGTCGGAATGAGTAGGATGGAATCACACAGACACAACACTTGTCTCGTGCGAGTCGGGGCCTTCAGAAACCAGAATCTCAACTTCCGCCAAACTTGACCTGTGAAACATTTCCCAATTATTCACGACACCTCTCTGCATTCCAGTGCATACCCCTTGTCGAACAAAATTGTTGAAACTGTCGCCACAACGGAAGAAAAGTTTCTTTCCAAAGAACATTTGCGTCGGACCAGCGCTTGATCAAACCAAACCCACAAAAACCGTCACATCCTCCTCGCAGCGATTTCTTTTCGCACCGTTCAGCTTTACCACTTGGCCACTTCAACATCCCTCAGACCCAGTTGTCTTCACACGTGATGAACCACGTGGCTTTCAAATCCCCACCTGCTGCGCGACAAGCCAAAGAAGAGACATCGACCCCAAAACAAAAAGAAAATTCACGAAAAATGTGTCACACCCTTTCCATAGTGCAAACAGCAGTCAGAAAACAGCTATTCACCGTAGAAAATTATCTGGGCAAAAATGGCAGAAAAGCGCAGTCTGAACACTTTCCCCGAAAGGTGTATCTGGGTCTGACTACCGGTACGTCACTCTACAGGATGTCCACGCATTTTTTCGAGGTGGGGCTATTTACACCATGCTGTGCACCTCAGTGTTTTCAACCGGTGAACACCTCGGGGTGGTACTTTACTTGTTTTCTGGTACAGATCTGTACCTACGAACGACCATGCAAACTCCCGTTTTGAGCGAACTCCAACAGATCGACTGAAGGGGATGGGGACTTGAATGAAAGCTCGCAGCAAATCTTTTGTCCCCGGTATTTGCTTAGATCCGAGTTGCCTATCTTTCTTTTCTGTTCCTTCCTTTCTTTCACAGACTGCCAATAACACAAACATTCGAAAGGAAGACAACAAGGTGTTCGATCAAGTAAAACTCCGAAACATGACACAAAATGTGGTCAGAGTTTCATGCTACAATAACTGTGTTCATAGCGATCACCTGGCTACTTGAGCTATGAACACCAGGCAAAATAACTAAACCAATGTTCACATAAAAACATTCCAACCAAAAAAACACGTGAGATGACTACACTAGCAGTTGTCCCGAAAATCCAAAGTTAGTGAAAAATTGTGAAAGCTTGCGAATACTAGCAAGGCTTTTCTTTTTTGCCCAAGTTCGAATGCCCACAGCCAGTGTCTTTCCCCATGTTGGAATTTGAACGAGACACACTCATCGGGGCAAACGTGCATCGTTTTGCTTCCAGTCAGCAGCACGAGTCTCTGCTGCTTACCGGAAATGCAACAACTACACAACAGCTGATGGTATCATCACCTCAGGCACACTGGCCTGACATTCGTACCTGGCCCGTCAACACTGCATGATACACCATTCGGCAGATGGTGTAGAACCAGAAACAATGCAGTACTTGCAGGACACACAAAAGGCCGTTAAACAGAAAATAGGCTGGGAAATTGCCGCAAATATAGTGGCCCTCGTTTAGGGTGGCTCGGACAACTCTGCAAAGATAAGCAAATGGCATATTAATGTCTCGGTGTGAAGCACTCTCAAACAGATTCTTGCACGCTCAACAGAAACACTGCAACACGACGAGTGCCTCCGATCATCCAGCGGGCATTCTCTTCGCACAACAACAATTTCATTTCTTGTCGCAGTGGTCAGTGAATGCTCCGCGGAATTTCTTGCAACACACGACCGAAGATTCAGCTGCAAGCAACACTTTGGGCCAAGTGCTTAAACATCGGTAGATCCACACACAGACACAGAGAGGAACTGAAAGTCAGTCCCGAGGGATTTCCGGTCCAGTTTGCTGGCTTGACCTGAAGCTTCAAATTTATTTTTCCGCAAGATTTGTTTCAAAGTAATTCGAAATTGTCAAGGCGACAAAAGAGATATAAGGCCTTTTGCACACACGTGTGGACCGACTTGTTTGAGCACTTGTTCCAAAGCAACAGAGAAACTTCAACGAGTTGGCTCCCACAAAAGCAACCAGCTCGTCTGAAAAAACATACCACAAATCTCGGACACTGTTTCACAAGGCACAGCACTGGCCGTTCTCAGGAATTTGCACGTTGGTTCTGTTTGCAAAACAGCTGGGACTGAGCCTTATATCTCTCGCGGGAAAATCTCTCCAAGGACTTGTGCTTGAATCCTCAGCCAAAGCTTGATTTTCTCCAACGAATCAGTGCTTGATCTTCAACCAGACAAGGTTTTCACCGCCAACAGTGGAACTGGGCACGGAGGCGCTGACCAATGAATGGCTGACCTGATCCACATCAATGGAAAACTGCACAACCAGAAGCTCTCTCCCACCCAACAACACCTGCGAGAACTGCGACATCGATAGACCAAATCAACAGCAAACCAGGAGCACCATGAGGGGGTGCGGGCCCGCAGCCGTTCGTTTTCGCAGGCACCGCCGACCTGACAACCCGACAGACACCCAGTCGATCTTTTCTGCCCCTTAGATTCTCTGCACGTGACTGAACACCAGTTGGTTTTGTGTTTTTCGCTTTACTGACACAGAAAGCAAACAGATTTCTGTCTTCGCACAGAACAACTTGCACCCCATACAAACCCAGATGTATGGTGCAGCGAAAAGTTCACGGCTGGAAGAATTGGTGCAGCAACACATAACCGTACGTGTGCAGCCGAAGACATCTGAACACAAACAAACACACGTAGAGCTTCGTGCATTCAAATGCAGAGTAGGAAAAATTTGTGCAGCTGGAGGAAATCTGAACGGAAGGAAATCAAGGCAAAGGATTTCGTTGTAAGTGCACTGTCTCTCGTGGTGCGACAAAGCGACGGTTGGTCACTTTAGGTCACATGTCCCGAAGCGAGCAAGTTCAAGGCTCGTTTGCTCGAGTCAAATGACCGTCAGATCTCGCCAGGCCTTCAGTCGAACTCGTTCTGCTTGCGACAGGGCAGTTACTCAACAAGGGAATTTTCCGAACCCCACATCCTGGCTTGCAAAAAACACCATTGTTCTGTGTTCTTTTGGAAGCGAATAGGCACAAAATATTTTCGGACACAATGGCCAAAACTGATTCCACAATGAAAGCTGCTTCTCACGAAGAAAACTGCCGGAAGAAACCCACCTCACCCCTCGGTTACTGTCCTCAATTCCACCCAAGTACCCTGCCACTCGAACCCCAACATCACCTCGCACATCCGAGAAGTATCTCGAACCAATTAAAACCTATCTGCATCAGACCCTCACAAAAGCCACGCTACATTTACACACAGGATGTGGGAAGGGAAGGACAGGAAAAATAACAATATTTTGATTAGGCGAAGGAATCAAAATGTTCAGAACTTATTGTTTCCACCTTCACCAACGGGTCGGCGGGTGAATTGCTAGCTAGGTCCATGAGCAACTCGTTTACAAACCTGGCCTTTGAGTGTGAATATTACGGCGATTCTCATGATATAATAAAACCAGACGGCATTGAGCAGAAATATGATGAGGAGCAGTCCGTTAAAAAAAAAGTAGCACGGTGCCATACCGTGCATGATATGCGCCTCGTTGAGGCTTGATGCAAGCACTCTGCAAAGACAGTGAAAAGGCACCAATCACTTCAATTAATCGTCACCGCAAATTTTCAAGATTCTGTCAGTGCACCTGAAATGCCCAGTAGACAGATTTTGAAAAGTCCTTTGCAGCTGGTGCGCGCGAAAATTTCATCGATGGTTCTCCCCTTGTTTTTTCCTTCTTTTTGCTCTTACTCAAACTCTTTGGAACTGGCAGTTTGCTTTGGAACGTTTGCTACAACTACGGTCAGTGTCCGAGATTTGTACACAAATCAGAGTATTCTGCTAAAGAGATGGCAGGCTAAAATTTGAGAAAGAAAACAAAATGGTTAATCAGTAATCAGCACGACACACAGTTCGTCAAACAAAGACACAAGACTGAACACTGTTCAAAAGCATGGTTATCGCGAGAAAATGTTCGTACGACAATAAAACATTCAGCGACAAATTGCAAACTGCAATGTAACAATTGGATTTTCGTGACAAATAACGTCTCTGATTTTTTTCAGAAATTTACTGCTTCTCTTTATATTTTTTGTAATATAAAATGGAAGACCCCGAAAAGGTTCAAATAATTACTCGGCCAAAAAGCGCATGCAAAGTTCACAGTGTGCGCAACATAAAGATCCATTTTTGATGTGCAAAGCTTCAAAAGAATCGGACTTACTTGAGCGGAAACAGGCAGATCCTTGTGATGAACCACATGACTGTGAAGATGACAAACATGACGTCGCATAGCTTGTGGTACTTGAGGTATTTGGCCAACTTTGCACCCTGCAAAATAAGTCTTTGAAGTTTCACTGGAAGCTTGTCAGAAGGACTCGAGTCTCGCCTTCAAGTTAGTTGCTGTCCACTCTCTCCAATTGTCCTACATTCATCTTGAACTAACTTCTTCAGCGTCTGGAAACAACCAACCCGTATTCAAACCTTGTCCACCCAAACCAAACCTGCAGACCCCCCTGCGAGGTTTTGGCGGAAATGCTGTCAACCAAGCAAGCCGAGGAAAATTCATTCGTGGCTCCACATCCACACGGACGTCACCACAGTCAATTAACTGCTCAGACACTGTGCATGGTCTGTCACCCAATTCAAGACAGGACAGGCAAACAGTGCAGTGAATGGAAGTTTTCACGGGAGTCTGCTGAACACAGCAATTCCCCACGTCCGCTGGACATCTCATCGTGGAGCTCGTGATACACAAGGAAGCAAGCATACCATGTGAGTCATTCTATGCAGTTTGACCTTCGCGGAAAGAAACCTGACAAGACTGTCGGAGTTTTCCGAATTTTTGTTTTTGAAGTCGCCACTTCACCCAAATCCCTTTGGTCCTCACACAAGGACGCAAACTCGACAACACAAGGGCTGCATTTTCGCAAAAGGCGGCTGCAGGCTCCACCCTAGCAGCGTGACGTCATCTCGCACCTCAAGCCAGTAGTCGACGGCGTCGTGCACGATGAGAACGAGCGTGCCGATGCGCACCATGTTGTCCGACCAGGAGAAGACCATGAGGAAGATGGTCACGAAGTGGTGCACCACATTCTCCAAGAAATCCTGCAATCAAACCAGCAAGCGTCAGCGATACGGAGACACTGCTGTTGTCTGTCGACAATTACATGTATTGCAAACACACAGTAACTGTAACACTGCACCACTTGCAAGCAGCTGCGGAATTATTTTGGTGAAGTCTCGTCCCAGAAGTAGCAACAAGAAGACACAGCATGAGCGCAAGGTGGGGAGTGAAACGTTTGACCAAACCGACTGTTTACTCACTTTCCGTCGGACGTCCTTCAGCAGGGACATGACTAGAGAAAAGTAAAACCCAAGTTCCAGCATGTAGTACCACCAGATGTCGTCAGGTACGTGCTGCAATGAAAAATTGACAAAAAAGATAATCAATGAGTTCAGCAAATACACGCAATCAATCAAATGTAAGTGCTGGCAAATGGCAGCAGACGGAAGAACGTGTGTCTGATGCTCGAATGGCTTGGCCTCTTGGTCAAATTGGAGCCAAGCAGAACACGTAAGGAAAACATGAGAGCTCCACGACCGCGAGCAGAGAACGTAGGATTGCAAGGTTGACAGGTGTGTTGCCTTTTCAGATTGATTTTTGTAAATTTAAACATTCTCTATTGTGTTGAAGGGAAATGTCTCGCATTTGTAAACTCCAAAAGACAGGTGGGTTTTTTTTTCGTTGCATTTTGCATTTGATCACACTTTGTCTACGTGGGGATGGGGAATGTTACATCCACAGTGTTGTGCGGACACTGCGGAAGCGTTTTGCCAGCACATTTTGAGTTTGAGTTGGGGTTCAGGGGTGTCCAAAGGGCAGGCCACTGGACGGCATTCTTGCCACAAGGACAAGTCACCAAATGACAAGCTCTCGCCATACCCCAGCTGTATTTTGTCCCGAGAACACGTCCAACAGAGACCATTTTCCTACAGGGGAACGTGGGGGAGGGGGAAGGAGATGTTGTGTTGTAACATGTCCTTAGAAACCCAAAAGAGAGCTTTCCATCCAGACCCGAAGGCCAAAACAACAGAACTGTCACTCAAAAACACGATGGACGGCACCCACGTTGATGACAAGGACACAAACAAACGAGAAATCTCGAGCAACTATATCTGCATAACCAGACACGAACCTGTCTTGGCCACCCGTACCAGCAGTGCTTGGTGTCGGAGAACCAGGGTTTCTGAAACAAAGCCAAATTTCTAACATAGTGATAAAAGATGCATTTACCAGTTGCGAAGTACATTTGTCGCCAAGCAACAAGTTTGATGCAACTGAATCGAAGCGGACTCACATTCCAGAGGACGGCGAGTCCGTAGTAGAAAAGGAAGAAGTAGACGACGAAGCGCCAACTCGTCTCCTTGAAGCGGGTCATCTCCGACGCCTTGCCCTGCACGCGCCGCCGCCGCCACCAGCGCTCGATCTGCCGCGTGCTCCAGTCCGTCTGCTTGCATAATGCCTGAAATGGGAGGTACCGGTACATTGTACAACGCTCACAAAATCAGCATCGTGGTGCCAAGCTATGCCGGTGATGCCGAGCTCCTGGATTTCTGCCTCCGAAAACGACAAGTGTGTGCTATTTGATCAACTGAACGCATCAAAACGGGTGTGGACCGCAAAAATGTGCGACAAGACGCGCACGTGCAAAGCGAAATTGAGAAGGAAACTCACTTGTAATTCACTGTTTTGGGGCAACACTCTGCGATGCTGTTTGTAAGCTGTTTCCAGCACTTTGTTGTGCACAGGCGGTGTGGGGGACGTCTCCCGTAGCTTGTGACGCCTTCCAATGGGCGCGGCGACAAAGCTGAAAAGGCAGAGAGCACATCGTCAATATAATTTGTCCATCTCAGGCGGGGTGCGGAAAGATTTGAGGAATGTGTCAAAAGTCAAGAAAAGGCGGACCAAGGCCACTTTCTGAGTCTGACCAATTTATTTTTGTTTTGTGCGATGCCGAATTTTTCTTGGTTTTTCATTGAAAGGTGTTTCAGAAAGCGCTTCCAGAAGTACGAGGAAGAAATGGAGGCAACCCGAAACTACTTATCACAGGCCAGTGAAATTCAGTGGGTGGAAGGTGCGTACAAACGATGCGAACAGCATCCACTTGGGCTGAACACTGAACATCATTACGAGGGAACATCAGACTGCTGTGATGTTCCACAGCTTCTCGTGTGAACAGGGGAGCAAACAGCAAATATCCACCCAAACATATCCATCCCCGAGGCCTTCTCTGAAAAGCTGATCAGTGAAGAGAAGGGGCGAATGCCCAAAATATGGACAATTAGTCAATATCAAACGTACAACTTGGGACTTCGAGCGACCAGTGCCTTGAGCACTGCATGCCTCTTGTTTTTAATCTGAAGACATCAGCACCAGCACTGCACAGCGATTTGCTCAAACTTCAGAACTTTGTGAGAGAGGATTCTCTTTCCCCTTCTCAAGGTCTGCTTTCCCAATTTACACTTGATTTCTGTCCCCTGGCCGAACTTCGCTCGAATCCGACAGACCAAGACTCACTGAACAGCTGTGAACAGCCGAGAAATGGGACGTTTCAAAAGGGTCAACCACAAAACTGTTTATCACTGTCGTCCAAGTCCAAAACAAGAGATCAAAGATCAAAGCGGGCGATCGTGTCAATCATTTTCACCTCCCTCGACCTTGACCACGGTATCAACGCCACCACTTCAGCGAAGCACAGTCTGTGCTTTTGAACACTTCGTGAACTGTTGACTTTGGAGTTATTGAGCAAAAAGCAACTTTTCGTACGAACAAGGAAGTTGTGATGAAATGTGCTCACAGCTGGATTTGGTCACAACACGACCTGTTCGAAGCGATACAGTTCTGCAGCTGCACATCTGTTACTCGGAACGTGCACGGACTCCAGATCGTACTCGTGCTTTGATTCCACGTGAAACAACGTGTGAATAAACGTTTGTTGCATTTGTGTGGAAACGTAGGCGCAGAAAACCCCCCCAGAAACACACAAGCGTCCGCAAGCCTCCAGGGATGGAGGAGCCGCCATTTCTGTTTCAGTTTTGCAGTGACGTACGTTTGTGATGTGGAAGTTGGAAGCCCCTTCCCAAACGGCATGAATCCTGCTGACACCGAGGTCGGCCCGCTTCTTCCCCGATCCTCCTCACCATGGATCCAGCAGTGTCCGAACAACAAGAGCAACTTTCATCTCACTCCCACAAGCAAAGACATGGCTCGCCCTTTGCAGGCCTTTTGATTTCTCCCTCCGCCAGTGTCCCGTCTCAGTCCACTTGACATTCTGCCTTGTTGTGCAAGTGACATGAAAGTAGCGGGCGCCTTGGACTGGCAAGTGATGTGCTCAGCTGGTCCATTGGCAAAGGCCATGTTCTTTCCCCACGCACACTGCACGGGGTATTGTGCCCAAGAGAATCAAAGCTGCATGTGCTGAAAGACCTCCAGAGGATCTGCCAGATGCGTATCTGCCAGATGCGTTTCGTGTTCAGGATCCATTTTGCGGTACATGTTTGAGGCAAACCCATGAAGTCTGGCCAAAACGTTCAGCCAAAGATTGCCAAATTTATTTCTCACGTGAACACAATCACACACTGAAAATGTGGAATCAACTGGTATTGACCACAACCTCGTACGAGTACCTTTTGTTTCATTTCAGCTGCTGCAGTGTCTACTCGCGTGTTGGGCTTGACTGTTGTGGCAATATCACAGCCACGTGATAATTTTGAAGTTTTGGGTTGCCAAAGAACTGTGGCATCAATCTTTGAAAAAGATGGAAAATTGCCAGTTGACACGTGTGTCATGTGCTGGTGATCATGGGAGCACGGGTACCATGCAATGGGACAAGCGGTCACCCCGTGGATGGACTTATCTTTGCACCTCAGGTTTTTAAAACTGAACTGTTTGCCTCAGGTTTTCAACCACAGTCACGACACACCAACCGTGGAACTGACAACGAACAGCCTGTGTTTGTTCGAAGTTCGATCCAGCTTTGTTGCTGGGAGCCTGCAGGAACAGGTGAACGCAGGGCAAAACAGAAGCAAACCATTGACCCGCGCCCTTTGAATGTGTTGGACTGTACGAGTACGAGGACGTGTATCTCGGCCACTTGACCAACTCAACGTCCCAAGTTCACCGTGAGGATCAAAGAAATGGCCAGCAACGCGCCTACGACTGAAACTACGAATTGGCCCAGCAAAAAACCTGATTGGAATGAAGTGCTGAGCATGACGGAAAAGACTTTCACGTGGGAGTATTCGACGTTTTTTCGCCTCGGGACGAAGGGCTGGCCGGACAGAAGCTTCAAAAAATGCGTTGGGACTCGGCCGTAGTTCATTTTGCTTGCCTGTTTTTTGCAGCGCAGTTCCGTTGTGGCTTCATTTGCCGTGTTGTACTGTGTTAGTTTCGAGTTTGCGCTGCACACGCTTCAGCAAACCTGAACCTGTGCCAGCATGACGCCTCGGGATGTCGGCCAAAGAACGCAACTGTCTTCAGCAGAATTCTTGGCCTGTTCAGGCACTCAGAATGCATGTTGTTGGTGCACGGTATCACAATCGTATGCACGACCTTTCGCATGTGGGCCAGGCTCACAGAAATTTTCTGGCAAAACGAGAAGACACAGCGTGATCTGCATGGTGATCATTGAGAAGGCGTGTCATTCTCATGTGGTGGGTCTGGCCTCACCAGTTGGTGTGGTGAATCTGGTCCAACCAGTTGATGTTGTGGATCTGACCTCACCAGTTGGTGTGGTGAATCTGGCCACACCAGTTATTTTGATGGCCATCGACATGATCACTTGGAAACACTCATCGTTCCGCCAGAAAAGATTTTGCCTCGAACGAGGACACTTTAACTTCTGGCTAGACTGTGCATGAGCACGATTGCGTTTTGTTTACATTCTTGACCGTGTTTTCCCCTTTGGCCAAGCTCTGATTTGGCTTGCTCTGATTTGGCTCACTCTGATTTGGCTTGCTCTGATTTGGGTTGCTTTTTTGTCAAAATTCTTACTTTTTTCACTCAATATTCACAACTTGGG
>JAAUXT010009898.1_pt1 | contig 29588 bp, 30 predicted proteins | sample 7278171 | NCBI WGS metagenome assembly JAAUXT01 (sample SAMN14350112, study PRJNA611818) | marine sediment metagenome | isolation source: surface marine sediment (1.8m) | place: French Polynesia: Moorea | collected 2018-08
ACAGACAGACAGACAGACAGACAGACAGACAGACAGACAGACAGACAGACAGACAGACAGACAGACAGACAGACAGACAGACAGACAGACAGACAGACAGACAGACTCGGGGTGACTGGGTCAGACTTCACCCGCGGCCAAACAAGGTCAGACAGGGGAAAAACTTTGTGGAGGGGCAGATTTAGGGGAGGGGTATTCTTTATCCGTCCTGATTTATTTAGGGGAGGGGTATTCTTTATCCGTCCTGGGGTTGGGAGCCCATAGATCCCAGAGGATCCACCTCTGAACATCCTCAGCTGAAAAAATGCTGAACTGCACTGAATACCTCGTTGAGTATCTGCGTCATGTGCGGTGCATAGAAAAGAATGTTTCAAGTATTTGGTTTGCTGATAACGGGGATATGAAGTTATGTTGAAAGGTACGTGGATCCAGATGGGGTGCGATGAACCACACGCTGCGTGTGCGTGTGCGTGAGTTCGTGGTAAATTGGGTATGTGTGTGAGCGTGCGTGTGTGAATGTGTGCGTGTGTGAATGTGTGCGTGTGTGAATATGTGCGTGTGTGAATGTGTGCGTGTGTGAATGTGTGCGTGTGTGAATGTGTGCGTGTGTCTGTGAATGTGGAACATTTTATTGGTGCTGGAGAAATTGCCTGTGAGTGTGATGGTGTTTGTGCTTGGGTGAGGGGGCGGGTCTTTGTGTGTATGTGTGTGTGTTTGTGTGTGTTTGTGTGTGTGTGTGAGTGTTTGTGTGTGTGTATGTGTGTAGGTGTAGGTTTGTATGTGTAGGGTGTGTGCACATCTGTGTGTGTGTGCGTGTGTGCGTGTGTGCGTGTGTTTGTGAGTGTGTGCGTGAGTGTGTGTGTGCGTGAGTGTGTGTGTGCGTGAGTGTGTGTGAGTGCGAGTTTTGACAGGGTCTCACGCGGTGTGTTTATTCACGCAATGACATCTTTGAAAGCGTGACAGGCCAGAGCGGGAGGCGGTCATGTGGAGCCGCACGAGTTTGCGATGTTGTGGCGTCTAAACAAACAACCTGTGAGTGATTCTTATCTCCACAACAATGGCGTGATGCGTTGTTATCATGTATGCACAGGTGTGGCGTGGTGGATTCAGGATTCTCTCTGAGCGGGGAGGGGCACAGAATGTGTCTCCAGCCAACACATGTGTGAGTGTGTGGGTCAGCGTGTGTGTGGGAGCCGGTTGAATCAATCTACGTGTTGCGGCTTGAACCTTGGGCGAAGTGGCGCCACCTCACGGGCGCCCAGCCGCACACGCCTGATAAACAAATGGAACGCGCCCACTGATGTTTGTTTGAGGGAAACTGCGGTTAAAAGTCTGGATCCACCTGAACTGGGAAGCTCCAGAGTGAGGAGAGTCAGAACAACACAGTGCGATCTGTTATCGCGTGTGCGATGAGAGCGCGTGTGATGTGAATGGAGCCGATGAACTTCAGCTGCAGTGCTGATTCGAACCATCGTCACCTTGACCCGTTTCGCAACAAGAAACAAAATAATTCAGCCACAATGTTCGTCTGGTGGGTCTGCTGTTTTTACGTGAGTTGAGGTGGGTCGTGCGATTTGGGAGTTCTTGGAAAAAGCGAGCCAAATCGGTGTGAGCCAAATCAAATCACCTGTAGGCTGGGTCTTCCAAAAGTATGTGTACAACAATTTTATTGTCAAGATGAGGATCAATTTGTGGTCTTTTAGGCTCTTCTGGTTCAATTTAGGGTAGAGATAATGCACCAGGAAGGATTTGGGGAACTTTGAATTTGGGGGGGGGGGGTTAAATCAAAAAGTTCAAATTTAGAAGTGCAGAAAATATGGGGTATGGATATAGAAATGACTCTACATCTGAGAAAGTACAAAAATTTGGTGAAAGAAGTATATTGATGACACATAGTCTATTGTACAAGGCGACTTCAACAAGTCTTGCGTTGGATCCGGTATGTCAGTGGGTTTCCACATCACAGAGAGGGGTCATCCAGTGCGCCTTCTTAGGTCGATCTTCCACTTAGACACTGTGGGTCGACCAGGCGTGACCTCTTTTGTGCCAGTTTTCGGTAGGTGCGGCGATGGCAAAGTTTTCGCTCATTTTCCTGCTTTTTTGTGTGCAAGTAAGTGTTGTTAGTGCTGACCCTGACAACCCTCGAATCAAGCAGCGTGCAGCAATCCAGTTTCTGGTCAGTTTGGGGATGGCAAACCCCAACATTTACCATCACCTGGTCAACAGCTTTGGTGCAGCTGCGTACTCAAGAGCCAATGCCAACCGCTGGGCATGACATTTTTGGCAAGGAGGCACATCCGTGATGAACTGCCTGCGTTCTGGGCGTCCGCCCAAGCTGACCGCAGTGAAAGTGAACCCAATTCGCAACCTTCTGCAAGGAGACAAGACTTTGAGCATCAAGGCGTTGTCCAGAATCGTTCAACTCAGTGTCAGCACAGTGCACAAGGCTGTGAGGAAGGTGCTCCAGCTCCGGAAATGCCCTGCCAAATGGGTTGCGCATCTGCTGTCCAATGCCCAAAAGCAGTGATGAGTGGCAATTTCAAGGCAAAATCTGGCTCTGGTGAGGAGGCGTGCTAACCTGATGAACTCCATCGTGACAGGAGATGAAAGTTGGATTTTTTGCTACGACCCTGCATCCCGACAGTTGACCTCTGTGTGGCTTTCCCCTGGTGACCCCCGTCCCCAGAAGGTGCGCCTGGAACGTGCAACTGTTAAGGTCATGCTCATTTTGTTCTTTGACTCACAAGGCATCATCCTGAAGCAATATGTTCCAAATGGGTGTGGCATCAATGCTGACTTTTATGCTGAAATCATGCGCCAACTGAGAAACACCGTGCACCGATGCCGTCCAAACATGTGGGCAAACAACAACTGGCTTCTGCACCACGATGGCGCACCCGCTCACCGCTCACGCCTGGTGACCAGGTACCTTCAGAGAACCAATACTCAGGTACTTGGTCACCCCCCTTATTCCCCTGACCTAGCCCCAGCAGACTTTTGGATCTTCAACCGCATCAAGAAACATCTGAAAGGCAGGCGCTTCAACAATGTGGATGAAGTCATGCAGCAGGTTGACGCCGTGATCGCTGCCATTCAACCTGACGAATTCCGACATGCTTTTGCATGCCTGGCCTTCCGTTGGTGCTCCTGTGTGCTCGCCAGAGGCAACTATTTTGAGTGAAACTGTGCTGGACTTGTTCCCAGGGATGTTGACCTCCATCAAGGCAACTTTGACCAGGATCGCCCACCGGACATTTGGGTGACGCCCATTTGACTGATTCTCTGACTTGTCAATTTTTGACATTGTTTCTTGCTGACTGGAATTGTCCAAAAAAATTGTTACTGCATTAAAAATGTTCCCAAAGCATCCAAAAACATTGTCTGTTCCTGTCAAGTCCAAACTCGAAAACACGGTCTCCATACCGGATCCGACGCAAGACTTGTTGAAGTCACCTCATATGGGGGTTTGAGAGGTGGCATTTGATGTTTGATTTTGAAAAAAATATATGGTTTTTAGATGGGGTTAAAGTAAGGGTTGAAAACTCATTTTTCATAGAAAATTTGAAAATGGATATTGGGCAATTCTTTCAGTTAACATACAGATATTGTTGTGAAACAATTTATAAAGTTTCATTTGGTAAAATTTGTTCCATTTGGGTGTGTGCTAAATGAGTTCCCAAGTTGTGAATGTTGAGTGAAACAGCAAGAAATTTAATTTAAAAAAAGCGAACTGAATCAGAGCAAGCCAAATCAGAGCAAGCCAAATCAAAGCAACCCATATCAGAGAAACCAACATTTCCTCAAATCACCGCGACCCCCATGGAGCTATTTTTGAGCGGGGGGGGGGGGCGGGGTGGTGGTTCGGGGGGAGGTTAGACCAGATAATGTTTTGGTTTTACCCCACGGAGGGAGGGGCGGATCTGGTGGGAGATGTAAAGCCTCCGGAATATTTTTCACGAAACTGATGTGTTTTTCAAATTTTCACCAGTGCAGGCAGACCCCCGCCCCCCCCCCCTCCTCGTGTGGGTCCGCCTGTCCGTGAGTTGTCTGTTTGTGATAACATTGTGATTGTTGAGTAGGAACGATGAAGCACGTTCTTCCCATTTCTTATCTGGTGCGCGGTCCCTTATCTCGTGTGTGATAACAAGCCTCACACTCACGTGAGGATGATGAACCCCAAAACGCAGCGAATTCTTCAGAGCAAAAATCGGAGTGCTACATGCTGTCCATGTCCACACGTACACACACATACACACAGGCACACACATGTACGAATACAAATTGAACCAATATGGTGCATTTCTACTTGTTCCAGACGCATTCACCTCGGCTGTTGAGGCAGACAGACGCTACGTCGCGTCCCTACCGCGTCGCCACGTGACGTCATCACCACGTCACAACGTCACGACGTCACCACGTCCCTACGTCACCACGTCAGCACGTCACTGCGTTCCCACATCCTGCGGTCGCGGTGTGGTGAGTACACGGGAGGGGTACCATGGGCGGGTAGAACAACGGGTGTTACGTGCTAGCGTCTAAGTTTGCAGGTTCTACAGCGACGTGGCTCCGCTGCGCGACATCAGTGGCCTTCACCAGCAGGAGGACACGCTTCCCAGGACCACAGGTCTGGTCCGTTGAGCTTTGAGTCTGTGACCGACCATTTTTATGTGTGACGTTGAACAATGATGTACGCGACCGAATAGCAATGTGCTTGACCTCGTTGATTTCTTTGTGGGGGTGGGTTGGGTGGGTGGGTGGGTGGGTGTCGAGGGGTGGGTTATTGTTTGGGTGTGAATACCATTGTCTTTGCCCCGTCTCAAGCAGGACAGAACGACTAGGGGCTGGTGTTCTCTCGAACCGGACTCTGCATTTGTTTCCTGTTCCTCTCGACCAGGCACGCAGTGGAGCATTCTGGGTGAGTTCAATGATGCAGCGGACAGGGTGTGCGTGCGTGTGTGTGCGTGGGGGAAGGGAGTGGGTGAATGTGTATGCGTGCAAGTGCGCGTACTGTGGCTCTGTGTGTGTGTGTGTGTGTGTCTGTGAGGTGTGTCTGTGAGGTGTGTCTGTGTCAGTTTGTGTGTGAGTGTGTGTGTGAGTGTGTGTATGTGTGTGAATAAGGTGTGTCTGTGTCAGTGTGTGTGAGGGGTCGGGTGTTTGTGCGTGCGTGTCTGTTGATGTGTGTGTGCGCGTGTGTGTGTGTGATGGTGGGAGGGCGCTGTGCATGCTGGTCATGCAGTTTGGGATGTCATAGTTAAGGAAGGAAACCATTTTCTACAACTCTGGATCACATATAACCAGTCCTATGCGCTCGCATCATGGTAGAAATGGATTCTCACCTCACAAAAACGGTTCCTGATTTATGACACAGCTCCTTTCTCGACCAAATGTCTCGACAAGTCGTGTGATTTCACAGGAACCATTTTTGTATCAGTGTGAGAACCTTGTCGTCACACACAAGCAAATACAGTAGAAGTGCCACTGTTTGAGTGAACCTGACAAGGGCAAACGGCTTATTCCCATTCAAAGTGTGAACACTGAAAGGCAGCCTCTTGCAAAAGTATGTCTACAGCAGTTTCTCCATGAAAATGGTGCTCAATTGTATTCATGTTTGGTCTGTAAATTTGTTTTTGGTCGAAGATAATGTGCCAGTAAGGAATTTGATGAAATCAATCTTCTAAGAATGTTCTTATTTGTGTTCCATTTTCCACTTGTCTGGCAATGTTTACGCAAATCACACCAAGATCCATTGCTGACTTCTTGCCCACCCTGCCCATTTGCCAGTCACTTCTAAAGTTCGAGCAAACTGCAGATTTATACTTGCCAGAGTCTAAGTCTCATGCAATCTCCAGAAGGTTTGCTATGTACTGTACAGTTATCCAAAACCTCAACTCGTCCAATCCAGCAGGTGTGACGTCATCATCAGGTCCCAGACTCAGGGAGCATCAGAAGAACAAGATGGGGACAATGCGACCCTGGGTGCTGTGTTTTCTGGGTGAGGGTTTCACTCTACCTGTTCTTCACTGCATGCTTACTCCACCCTGTGTACTTCTCAGAAAAAAATGGGCTTGTCAGGTGCAAATCACATGACCTGGCTGCATCTATTTTTTATTCCTGACCATGCTGGTTGAGTTTCCTTGCCAACAGGGACTGTTGCAACCGGGTCCCCCTCCCAACACACCTCCAAGTGATCTTCTGTATCAAGAGTCACTTACAAGAACAAATGCTGGGTCAAGGTATTTTCTCTTCCCTCTATCCTCCCTCGCACTGTGAGTCCCTTGCGTTGAGACCCCCTTGCACAAGAAAGGTCAACTTTCATTTCAGCTGGGATCTCCCAGCTTGTTTGTGATAGGTACTGGCAAGTTAATCTTTGACCTCTTGTTTTTCTGTTGAAATGAAGTGTTCCCAGAACAGTAAAGCAGAAGGCAAACCATTTTGTTTCCTTTTTGGATTTTCAGCACGTGTGCATTCGACAGTCACCAAAAAACACATGACGCATGTTTGCTTTTTCACCCTTTTCTACCCTGTTGTTTTGTCATTGAATGGACAGTGCCTCTGCATTCTAATTTTGTGTTTGTTGCAATTATTTATGGCTGGAATGTTTTATCTGGAATGAAGCGGTCTCCAAATTGTCTGAGGTTCCTTGTTTTCTTGGTGCAAGAGCAGTGTTGACAATTTTTGTTCTTTTCCACGGCACTGGTTTGGGATCCAGATGAAATATCATTGTTAATAAATTCAGCTTCAATGCTGTTGGTACTGCGACCATATGCTGCCTGCAATACCTCTGCTCTCATGAGTTGTGCAGATGCAAAGCAATTGTCCATGGAAGTGATGTATCAGTTTCAGGTTGTTTTTTTTGCAGCTGCTATGTTGGTGATCTTCCTGCCGGGAGATGATGCCGGCTGTACAGACAGCTTCTGGTGTAGAAATAAGTATGACACATCAGACAGAGGGTTCTACAGAACCCACTGTTGCCTCACTGAGGTGCCAAGTGACATTCCTGCTGAGGCTCTGGAGGTTCATCTGAGGAACAATGCCATCACCTCCATCCCTGCTGGAGTCTTCCGCCACCTGACTCAATGCACTTATCTCAACCTGGGGGATAATCAGATCTCTTCTGTTGATAAGGAAGCCTTCCAAGGCCTAAAATCACTTCAGATGCTATATCTGGCAAACAACAGCATTTCTTCTGTTTACATAGAAACCTTTCAAGCCCTCACATCGCTTCAGGTGCTCTGGCTCGGTCAGAATGATATTTCCAGTGTTGTTCTTGGTACATTTGATTCTCTTCACTCCCTGGAGTTCCTTGATTTGGAAAAAAACAAACTGAGAACACTGAGCCCTCGTCTCTTCATCAACCTGCCCCGAAAGCCTCTGAAGCTGAAGCTTGGTGGCTTCTCAAACAAATGGAACTGCAGCTCCCTCTGCTGGTTGAAACACGAGGAGCAGAAGGGAACCGTCACATGGAGAGACTGGTGGGGTGATGATGCAGCAGCACCACGATGCGCTACTGGAGGAGACTGGGCATCTCTGCAGTGCGGTGACCCAGGTGAGTAATTACATTAGGGAGTTTAAACAGCGACCTTGGGGTGATGATGTAGCAGCACCACGATGCACTACTGGAGGAGACTGGGTGTCTCTGCAGTGCGGTGACCCAGGTGAGCAATTTGAGTCCTCTCTTGTACATTTTGAAAATCCCACAATCACCTCCTTTGACTCACTGCAATGACTGTGACACTGCTTGATTTCTGACTCCATTCTCACCTGGACAGGTTTCACAATGATGATCACCACACTAGCCTCTTGGTCTGGAGAGAAATACAGCTATATGCTGGTTTTGTTGCTTTTGGTTTTTGGTGGGAAGTGAAATTTTAGTTTTCCACAAACTTTCTTGTTGAGCAAAGTTACTGCCTCAATCAGTCAATCTTGTTGCAGAACAAACTAAAAAGTGTTGAAACATCATACGTGTATGATTTCAAACCCTGTCAGAAAACAAAGCTTCATCGGAAAAATCCCATCCCAAAAATTCCCATCATTTGTATTTTCTCAGACAAACATATTTCCTGGTGGAAACTGATTCAAATGTGAAGTCCATACTTGTGAGATATAAAGAAAAATACTGATACCAGTCTTGGTTTTTTCTTTCACAATGTTTTTCATGGTTTGATCTTTTGTGAAGGTGATTGTGCTGAGCCAGGAGGTGTTCCATTCTCCACAAGAATTGGATACAGCGGTCCATACCATGTCAATCATCATGTGACCTACAATTGTCCTGGTGGTGTCAGAGCAACTATTGTGTGTCAGAGAGATGGCAGCTGGACCCCAAAGCCAACATGCACACGTGCGTCCAGTAAAAATAGCTTGCAAACATTTTTAGTCCTTTTGCGCTTGGTTTTCTTTTCACAAAATGTATCCTTGCTTGTTTGTGTTTCACCAGGTGTGTGTACAAATCTGCAAAGTGTTAAATTCTCCACTAGAACACCACCCTATGGTCCCTACCATGTGGGTGCACAGGTGACCTTGTTCTGTTTTAAAGGCACCCACTACGTTATCACATGTCAGAGTGATGGGACATGGAGTGAGACACCAACGTGCCCAGGTCTGTGCTTGTCTGTGAGTGTGTTTTTCACTGTCACTGCCTGTGTTGTTGAATCAACCTGTGTATGTGCCCCTTGCTGATCCAAACAGCCACATTTGGCAACACAACCACCATGAACCCCATTTTGAAGCAATCATTGACAGCTGCATGTTTGTCCAACTTACATGATAAATCTGTCCAAATTGTTGTTTCAGCTGCCTGTCCCAAGCCTCATGATGACCCATTATCTACCCACAATAGCAACATGGGACCCTATGATGTTGGGAAACAAGTGACATACTTCTGTGGTCATGGCATCAACTACACCATCACATGTCAGAGTGACAGCACGTGGAGTGCGGCACCAACGTGCCCAGGTTTGTGTGTCTGTGTCTGTGTGTGTGTGTGTGTGTGTGTCTGTGTCTGTATATGTGGCACTGCTTGTGTCTCTGCATCTCACTCAGTTGTGTTACCCTGTCGTCCAACTACACCATGACTCACCACAGATCGACTTTTCTCCTTGTTCAAGCACCAAACACCCCTGTTCCCATCCCATGACCACAAACAGACTCATATGACATGTGTGGCTGTTTGGCTGTTTCAGCTGCCTGCCCTGAGCCTGGTGAGATCCCCTTCTCAACCCGAACGGGGCACAAGGGACCGTATGGTGTTAGGACACAGGTGACATACTTCTGTGATCACAGCGACAGTTATGGTACCATCACATGTCAGAGTGATGGCACCTGGACAGAGAAGCCGACTTGCTCTACTGGTGTACAAGGTAGGTATTACCAAAACATGAGAGTGCTCCAAAAAGGGACAAGAGGGATCAGACAGAGAAATCAACTTGCCACTGTTTGACATTTGAGAACTTTGTTCAGTATATCAAAAAGGCAAATGGTATCCATGTTACTGTGACAGGTATTTTTGATGCACCTCTAGTTTGATATGACTGCAACTGTTTCACTGGTTCAATGCCAACCAAACTTGAAATTCACTGGAAATTTGTGGCAGACCAAAAGCAACCTAGTTAGTCACATGGATGGTTCAGGAACATAACCCACAGTTCATGGTACACCTCCATTGAGCCAACAATTAATTCTTTGTGTATGATCAACTTGAAAATCTTCAACAAGACTTTCATTGTTTTTGGGTGTCCTGGATTCCAGGGAAAAGAGAACGCTTGCAGAAAAGCACCTGGATATTGAACATTTGGTTTTGGTTGGCCAGGTCAGATTACACAAAGAAGGAAATTAAAATATATACATTCTGAACGATGAAAAATCCAGGCAGTACTTGGATATTGACAAACAGATTTTCAATACATTTTTCAAATTTTGGGCTTGTTGCTTTGACCTGGTCCAGCAGATCCATTTGAAGTGGGTTGCAATGTCATGACTGACTTGCAGTGCCACTGTGACAATTCAATTGAGTTGGTTGGTATCACTGACAATCCATCCGAAACTTAATTTTCTAAATTTACTTCTGGAGGAACATGTAGTGTTGCCCTTCCAATCAAGGGAAGAACTGTTTTTGGCCAATATCAAATGGCATTGACTTTTCTTTGCAGAAAAGCCAGAAGACAATAATTTTCCCTGGTATGTTAAGCCAGAAGACAATAATTTTCCCTGGTATGTTGGAGTTGGAGTCACAATTCTCTTCCTTACTGGTGTGTTTGTTGCTGTTGTAATCTGCTGTAAGAAGAGAAAAGCCTCCAGAGCAACTCAAAAAACACCTGATCCTGCTACTGTTGACACAGAACTTTATCCTCTGAGACCTGTTGATTATGAGGATACAGTGTGTGACCCAGATGTTGACAAACATGTTGAGCAGATATTGGTTCATAAGTGTGATGAACACATTGAGCTAGTGGGTACAGAAGGCCGTGATGTGTACATTGAACAAGTGGCGACCCACAACTCTGAGGGGTGCCTTGAACCTGCAGAAACCCCAGGCTCCGACAAGTTTGTTTATCAAGTTGGTGCCGAAGGCTCTGGTGAGCCCATTCAACCCATGGGTACCCAAGGCATGGATGCACAATTTGTGGCAACCCAAGACTCTGACGGGCACTTTGAGGCAGTGGGCAGTCCAGGCTCTGATGGGCACCCAGAACAACAGTTTGGTGACACTCAACACATAGATAGTGACAGTGACTGTGAGGTTCATGGTCCTGCAGAAGAGAATGAGCCCAACTACAAAGCACGCATGCACCATGTGATTCCTGAACAACAGGTCCAACCACTAATGCACCTGAAGCTACTGGGCTCATCTGAACCCCAGGCTGCGGAAGGAAGTTCAGAGTTTTCACAGTCCCAACCACAATTGCATCAAAGTCCACCAGGCTCATTTGATTACCAGGCCACAGAGGAAATTTCTGAGTTCCCACAGGTTCAACCATCACTTGACCCAGATTCACCTGGTTCATTTGATCCCCAGGCTCCTGCTTTGACCACTGTCCCTTCATTGACATCACTGGCTTCAGGTATTTTTTCTACTTGTATTTGCAATTTGTATATTCTGCTGCCCAGCTTGCCCAAATTCTTGTTTGTTTGGTTCTGACATGCTTTTCTTTCAGCTGCAGGATCCAACATGGACCATCATGGCAAAACAACCTGGGGGACCTGTCCAGCCACATTACACAAAGCTTATCAGAAGCTGGTCACCACAGTCTCTCTGGGAGAGGCCAGAACTCTGCAGGCTCCTCATTCTGATGTCTCTCTTGATGTTCCTGAGAATTCTCCTGGTATTTACACCATGCAGATTCAGACAAACATCACCAGATCATCAGCTGATATGCCAGACTCAGAGTGTCTAATTTCACCAATTGTGGAACTGGTATTTGAGAAGTTGGATTCCAGAAGCCATTTACCTGAGAAAATGGGCATGTGTGCAGTGAACATTCCCCACTGTCTGACAGACAGTTCTCAATGGTCATGGGCAAAAGTACATCACATTTCCTCAAAGACCCAGCCCCACAAGAATGATGAGTTCAGCAGAACACAAACCACACCAGTCCATGGAACATTTGACATTCACGAGAAGAACATCAGTGTTTACACCACGAGCTTTAGCAAGTTTGTCTGTACAAGCTGCAAGAATGTGTGTGAGGGAGCAATTCTTAGCTTCATCTTTGGCAGATTGACACCATTGCCTGGAGAGGACAAATCCACAGTTGATTTGAAGATGTTCATGGGCAGTCCTCTTTTTGCCATTGCAGACTTTGAGAATGTAAGAAAGCAATTGTTGACTGAAAGTCAAAACAAGAACAAGGTTTGTTCATTGAGGAAAAGACATGCTCATTGTCAATGCTTTCAAATATATTTTCAGCATCTGAAGGAATCAATGCAGGATGTTGGTATGACACTTGCAGAGAAGGGTGGAATTTGCATCACTCAAAAGTCAACTGATCTTGAGGCTTCTTTTCTCACATCAACAGTGGGACCTGGCTCACAAGCATTTGGTCCAGAAGTACCAGACACATTGTGGGTGGATGAGAAAGGTATTTTCACCAAGGTGTGTACACAATTTATCAGACTACTTTTAATTTGCAAAAGAGTGATATCAATAGAAATGCAGACATTTTGAGCCAAAAATACTGTGTTTGTTTCTTTATATCAGAAAATTTGTTTCTATGTATCAGAAAATGAGCCTCTGTGAGGCTCTATCTCTTGATGGGTGTCACAGCTGCAGGCCTCAACCATCCACAATCCCTGCCATGACTGTGCATCTTTGTGCTGATGGCATTCAGCATGAGTTCAGAGGCTGGTACACGGTGGTGGTACATGCTGCAGAAGAGCAAAATCAAGACACTGAAAGTGGTGAAGAGGATGGACACTCATTGCAAGATTTCATTCAAGACAAAACCTATTTTGTTCTTAATGAACATCAGGTATTGAATTTGCCCTAAAAATTGTTGCTTCTTTGACTCAACAACCTGATTCAAATTGTGTAAATTTGCTGTGATACACCAGAGACTCTTCTCACGAGTAAATTCTCTCAGCAATCTGTCTCATTCCAGAACACAAGCAAAGTTCAGCATGGCAAGACATCTGTTCCAAGTGTTGTGACATAGTCTGAGGAAACAACTGTCACTGAGGTATATATTTTAACTATGGCCAGTTTGCTTCTATTCTTGTCACACTGCAACCATCAACTGATCAGATGATCAGGTGATTTTTGATTTGAGCAAAGGCAATACTGCTTTGAATGTCCTACATTTCATCTTTGCAGAGGCCACTGCACCCATTGGACCTGATCAGTGTGTCTGAGAGGCTCACCTGTGCTGCCCATATCAGGAGGCTGGACTACCACTTAAGGGTACCTGACCACAAGATTCAGACGGCCCTGTATGACCATCGCTTCATCAATGAGGCTGGATTTCAGGTGCTTCAGTCCTTCATAAAGGTTGTTGCTAATGAGACAGAAGCCTTTGTACAGCTGAAGGATGCTCTGATGCTCGCTGGATTTCAAGACATTGTCATGGAGGTCTTGGCCAGGAGGCAAGACTGAGCAACAGGAGTGGACTTTGGGCTCGCTTGGTTTGTTGTGGTTGGGCTGTCTTTGCTGAACAATTTTGTTTTTCCAATGGCTATATGTAAACGAAATGCCTTTAAGCTTGTTTGTGTGTGTTTTCGTGTTTGCTTGCACAAGACATAACAAATACGCGGCTTTGGTCATTGCATCTGGAGACTTGGACAAAAGGGTGGCGATTGTGTCTGGCCGAGGACGATACGTGTCTGTTCGAACGAGGAGCAGATGTGAAAACTCTGCAGATGAAAAACGAACGGCACCTCTGCGCAAGACAACAATGGACTTCGTCACTTTGTACTTTTGTGTCCAGCAAGGTGGAGGGAGGGAAAGGAACTACAGCCCTTGATTGTCCGAATGTTGACTCTCTTATTCCATGGAAGTGTTGAACATGGCAGACAGTGAAGGCTCCACACCTCTCTGCTTGGCCGCTTGGAAGACACACACTTGTGCTTGGAAACCGTGATGGTGGTTGAGAGCGAACCGGACATCACGTGACACTGGCCTGGAGCTAGGGGCGCCGCATCCCATCCTTATATAACTGATGGAGACCAGCGGACAGAGTTCTCCCGTCACACAAGACGAGAAGCTCCGAGGAGCTGGACCCAACTTGCAGACTCCACAGCAATGAACAACATAAATTTTTTTTTGCAGGTCAGAGGGAAAGTTTTGCTCATTCAGCATGGTGCAGATGCATTGTCTCTTGGAATTAACCTCTGCAAGCCCAGGCACTTGTCAGGGCAGGAGCTGTAATGAGAACAGAACATTGTGCACAGAAATCAATGGGTTCAGCAACAGCTCTACCAGAATGGCACCAACCATACCAAAGTGATGAAAACCGAAGTGTTGCGTTGTTCGCATGTCTATCTTGAATAAGTTTGACAACGTGTAGTAAACATTGAGCCACATAGGACTTGGCCTTTGTGAAGAATTCAAACAATTGCCTCTTCTGGCAGTTCTCATTCAGTCTGGCATGTCATTGAAATGTTCTTTGTACTTTATAAATCGTGTCTTTTCTTGCAATGAAGGATTCATTTTTCTCCTTGTCTTTGTGTGGTTTTGTGGTTGCATGTAAATTTGCATTCATTGTCACAATGTTTAATTGTCTAACATGCCATTGTGCTTTTTATGAAAATGGCTATAAAATTGGTCCAAAATAAAGGCATAATTCAAATTGAGAACTTGATGGTTGCTCAGGGAACACCCAACATCTGACTGCACATCTTTCGTGAGATGGGAGACGTGAAACTGGGAAATGTGACAGGCAGTACATGAATGGGCTGGAACAAAATTCGTGCTCCCTGTGATGTTGCTTGCATCCGGGACAACAAGAGAAAGGGAAACATTCACCACACACGCTCACACACATTTACATGCACACACACACACTCACTCACATACAGACACATCGTACATGCACCACACACACACACACACACACACACACACACACACACACACACACACACACACAAAGAGTCTCAATCACCGCATCAAGGCGACACCAGGCGGAGAACACGCTTGAGCCTAACACAACAAATGTGACCAGTGACAACAACGAAGAAAATGTAGGGTAGTTGATGTTGCGATGGAACGTGTGACAAGACAACATGGGAACGATGAGTATCTGAAATGTGGGACGACACTGGCAATGTTGCAGTTTGATGCAGAGGACAGAAAAGACAACGAGCTGGGTGAGTCACACACAAACACAGACACACAAACACACGCACACACGCACACATACACACACACCTAGACACAAAAAGACGCACGTGCACACATACACAGACACACAACACAACGGACAAACACAACACGCACGCCCACACACACACACATACACACACACACACACGCTGTGCACCACACAGACTATGCTACAGACACAACGACCCAGGCAGGAACACCACACAACATGGACACACCCAACTTTCTTTCGCCTTCACTCGATGTGGCCTTTTCCGCGCGCCACAAACGCGCCGTCCTCTCCATAACAACGCAAATAATTTTCCATCATCAAACGATGAACATTGGGAATCCTCAACCAATTGGTCCTCAGATGTGATCAAATAGACAATTCAACCTGACTGGCTGTGTGGGCACAAACACCTCAAGAGGGGATCCAAATTCAAAACAACAGGTGCAAAACCAATCCGAACAACGTGGAAAATTCTGACAAATGTGAACAGGACACCAACACTGAAACAGGGACTTAAACTCCGAGACGGCCAAAGCAAGTTAAACATTTGAAAAGAGACAGAATCACGATCAAACCTACAGGCAAGATCCTTTGAGGAGTCCCAAATACAAGCACCTGATGGTCGCACGCCATCTTGCCCAAACTGCGTGTCAATGGGGGTGGGTAATGGCCCAAGCGGGGGTGGTGATAGGGTGATGGCTCGTGGAAAGGGGGGGGGGGAAACAAAATATTGACAGACGCACTCTTGAATGCCACTGGTTTTCAACCGTTTGGTTTTTAGGTGATTTGGGGAAGGTCGCTCAGTTCAGAGCGACCAAAATATGGCAACCGAAACAAATCACCTACAGGCAGCCATTTCATCTCCAGATACAAATGTCCATGTTGGTTGCAGAAATTGATTACAGACCTGTTCATTTGAGGTTTGGTATGACAGCGGATCATGAAGAGTGCATGCAAGGTGGTAAATGAGTAATGGTTCCATAAAAAGAGAAGAAACCCAGACCCAAACATAGAAGCCATGGGGTGCAGTAAGTGTCCAGATGAATGAGGGTGAACCAAGAGTGCGGCTGTTGTTGGCACAGAGCTGGTTCTCATCTGTGGCACTCAGACTGAGACTGAGACTGAGACCCAATTGTCTTGTGTGGTTGCTGGACCCCAATACCATGCACTACATGTCCGGCAGATGAGGACAACTACAGGCCACGTGACAGTTGCTCTCAAGGTGGAGTGAAGAAGGCACAGACTTGAGAGGATAGAACAGTCATTTTCAGCCATTTTCACATCAGTGCTGTCCACATCAAAGTTCATCTGAATTTCTCATTTGGAACAAAGAGTCTTTTTGAATTTGTACGGGTCAAGGGTCATGCAAGTCAAGGAATTTGTCAAGTTTGCATTTTTAGATTTTTGAGGGCAAAAAGTTGAAATTTGTGGGGTTTCTAAATTTTGGACTTCACTGTGCAAAGTACACAATATGTCAAAAAATTTAAACATTTGATGAAGGATGTATTTGGATGAAATGTAGTGCATTGATCACATGTAGGACTGGTGTCATTTTTTTTTCATTTTCAAAAATGTGTACATGGTTTTGAGGGCGAAATTTTGGGTACAAATTTGGGACTCTTAGATGAGTTCACAAAGATTTTGGCAAGCTTTATGTGTAATCAGGTGACAAGTTTCAATTACAGATAATTTTGGTAGATTTGGGAACATTCTCAGTGATAACAATAACATTTTTTCCCCATTGAAATTGAAAATAAGTGCATCCACTTGTTTTGCCTTTTCGTCACTGTGTTTCGGCTGCTTCTCAAATCACCGGGAGCTCCATGGAGGCAAGAAAATGTTGTAAGGAGTCAAGGAAATAAATGTTTGTTGTCACAACTCAAAGAAACATGTGATGAAGTTAAAGTCTCACCCTCCTGCTGGTTTTGGCCACACTGGTTTTGTTCCTGAAGTGGATGAGTAGCTCCCTTTTGTAGCCAGCTGTGTTCCCAATATTGTTCTGCCTCATGGTGCTGGCATCAGCATAGCTGATCCCGAAGTGGGTCAAAGCCAGAGTCTCCAGAGTCTGGGGACTGAAGAATGTGGCCAGGAGTGCAAAGTCCTGATCAGTCAGCTGTGGAAGCTGAAACACAAACTTTGAGAAGAATCTCACTAATGATGAGAACAAACAATGATAATGACTCTACAGTAACCTTCTTCCAAAAGTTCTCACCTCATCCAACCCAGCAGCTTGAACTTTCTTCTCAATGTTTGAATGATGCACCTTTGATCTTTTCTGATCCTTCAAGCATACAAGAATCATGTCTTTTGTTTTGTTCAAAAATTTGGAAGTGCATTTCTATGAAGAAAGGGTCTTTAGTTTCTCACCTGGACAGTGAAGTTGTCCCCAGTTGGTCGTCCTTTTCTCTTCTCTGCTCTTGAAGGTGGCTCCTGCAATGTCGGCCATCAAGACAATCTGATGATCTTGACATCCACAAGACCCATCTTCCCAGTTTGTTTCAACATCGAAAACATGATCATTGTGACATTTACTTCTCAGTTTGTTCTTGACAAGTGGTAAGGCCTGCTTTGCAACAACATATGGGAATATGTTCACAGTGGGAGGTGAAAGTGTTTCTACGCAATTTGCTGAGAACCCAAGAAAATGTGCCAATTTGGTTGGGTGCAACAAGGATGGGATGCGGTGATAGTCAAAAAAAACTTATCTTTCATTTTGCAATGTTTCACTTGTGAAACAGTGGTGAGGCAAATCTTGCCACAAACCTGCATCAGATCCTGAGAAACCTGCAGAGTCAGCTCCAGGGAAGGGGGATCAGGAATGGATGCAGTTCCTGCTTCTGGGGGGATCTCAGTTTGGTGCAAGAATGACATCTTTGCACTGAAATTTGCCACAAATGTATTGTTGTCCTCTCCTGTTGCTCTCAGACTATAGACTGCAGCCTCAAAGGGAGGAGCTCTGCATCTGTGACCATTTACCACTCCCAGGAACTGTTTCTTCTGCAATGGTGCACAGACTAAATGTGTGAATGACAGAAGTGGATGGATTTCAGAATGAGCAGGGCAATAATGAGGGGTGTGGACTGTATTCTGTGCAAATCAACAAACAAACCTCCAGGAAGGATCTGGTTGTCTGGTTCCATCTTTTGCTCACAAGTGGAGGCTCCCACCCTTCTTGAGCAGAAAAACACAGTTCAACTGCTGTTGAGCTTGGATTAAAGTGCTCCTCTGAGATGTGGAGACTGGCATGGTTCACACACTTCAGATTCAGATCTATCACAGACCTTTCTACATCCTATGTCAAGACAAAAAATTGTTTGTGATCTGATTCTCAACAAAAAGGAAATGTGTGCTGGACCACAAAAGGAATTTATATCACCAACTTACCTGCCTCAGGTCAACAATTTCATGAACCTGACTGCAGAAAAATGGTCTCACTTCCACTTGATTGAAATGTTGACTGGTGTTGGTTGGTGCTTCAAATTTTGCAAAACAGAAGTTGATCACTCTTCTCAAACAATGCAGAGGGTTTTGGCAAATGGTACAGATGACCTTGCAGAAGTGTGGAGTATGAAGTTTGATGCATGTTTCATCAACATCATAGAAAAGTATGCCATCAGAGCATTTGTCTCTGGGTGGTACCCCAACCAGACCATTGGGTGCAGGCCAGTTGTCATTGCACATTCTGACCTTCAAGTTGTTTCTGTCATCAGTTTTGTTCAAACAGTGAGGGATTCTCAGCAGGTAGGCTGAAGTCTCAGTTTTCGCAGGAGCCAGAACATCCACCACAGGAGCAATAAAGCACTCATCATCTGGGATGATAGAAGCAAAGCTGGACAGGTCAGTCCTGACCTCCATCAGGTGAGGTCTCCTGGGACAGCCAGCTGTGATCTGCAGCTGGACATCTGACTTGTCTCCTTGAAGACAGGTGGTTTCTCCCTTGGCAACTGTTGCCATGTATGTCCTTCCATTCCTCACTGTTGTCATTGGGCAGGTTGTATGAAGTGGGATGATGTCTTGAGCACCTGCCAAAATAATTTTCTCTGAACAGGGAGTTGTGTTTGGCCAACCAAAAGACCAGAACCATAGCAAAACGACATGAAATAAACTGTTACAAATTTGTCCTGTCACCAACAAATAAACCACCTCACCTTTGGCCAATGCGTTCCTTGACAACACCGACAATGGAAGTGGGAAGTCAGAAAAGTCTTCCAACAAGGACAGGTTTGGTGCGGTCGTTACTGCTTCTCTTTGTAGTTTGCTTCGAGTTATTCCAGCTGTGACGCACATGTGAACTGCTTTAGAATAACGGTCTTCCACAGCATCAGTGAATTTTGCAGTCTGTATCATCAAGGCCATCGGCAAACCAGACATGTCACTTTGTTTGCTCACAGAGACAATAATCAACGTGTACACAGAGGATATGTTCACAACAGCTCCTGCCTCCCATAGCGCACTAAAGGACTGTCTTTTGAGATGAGCACAAGCGAAGTCCATTGCTGTATGTCCCGCTGCATCCTTGGTGTTGAGATCAGCTCCAGCCCAGATCAGCTCTTTCACACAGTCTACATCATTGTGCTTAGCTGCAATATGCAAGGCTGTTCCTCCACCACAGTCCTGAGCATTCACTTCAGCACCAAATTGGACGAGCATTCCGATGACGCTGTTCTGTCCATTTTGTGTTGCAAGGTGCAACGCAGTTGTTCCGTACTTTCTCCCTCTGCTGTTGACATCAGCACCCGATTGAAGCAGGGTCTGAAGGCAGGTCTTGTTATTTGCATGGCAAGCAGCCTGATGCAACGCTGTCCATTCATTTTTGTCCTGTGCATGGATGTCTGCTTCAGCATTGACCAGCAGCTCCACAATGTCCACACGGCTTATCCTTGTTGCAGCCATCAAAGGTGTGATTCCCATGGTATTTCCCTTGTTTTTGTCAGCCCTTATTTCAAGAAGGTACTGTACACATTCTTTGTGACCATTCTGTGAAGCCAGCAAAAGTGCTGTCTCACCATTCCAGTTTGCTGCATTGACATCAGCTCCTTCTGCCAGTGTTGATCTGATTCCCAGAACATCCCCTTTGTAAGAATATTGCAACAGGGCTTTGTCCCTCTCATTGCAAGTGGTATCTCTTTCATCCATACCCACAAAATACAAGAGAAAGGAATGGACTGCAGGAGGAAGAGGAAGTTTCAATACCATGTGAAACAGGTTCCAAGAGCGGTGAACTTTTCTCAGGTGATGTCTGATGCTTTCTCTGCAGATATGAGTCAACAACAAGTCACAATCTTGTTGAACAGACTCCTCTGCTTTTGTGTGATTGTCAGTCTGGCCTTTTCGTGCTCTCAAGTCTCTCCAAATAGCATGACAGCCAGAGTTTGGCATAACTACTCCTGCAGCAAGCAATATGGTAACAACTTCAACATCTGAGCTGTACTGGGCAACTCTGAGCACATTAAGTTCAGCCCCAGCTTTGAGAAGCTCAAGAAGCACCAACTGGTGCTCTGAGTGTTCCTGACTCAAACTTGAAGACCCTTTGTTGCAGAGAACCAGGGCCTGACTCAGAGCGGTTGATCCATCCTCGGTTTTTGCATTGACATTGGCACCTGCTGCCAGCATCTGCCGGACAGCGACTATGTTGCTGGTGGCCAACAGCAAAGGTGTGGCGCCGTGTGCATTATGTGCATTGACATTGGCTCCTGCAGCAATAAGTTCAGCGATGCTGTCCACATGACCCATCATAATCGCAGCGTGCAAAGCTTCCTTTGTTGGCAGAAATTGTTTGCGGTAATCTACTTCAGTCAGTGCATTGAAAGCACGGAATCTGCACACTCCGTGAAAGGGACAGGTGGCCTCATCCAAACCTAAAGCACGGTTCGGAGCTAAAGCACTGCGAAAAGTTTGCTGCAATGTGGAGACAATGTGTCGCACTTTGGCCAAAGGATCATGGCCGTTTTCCCTGGGGGCAGGGTTGTGACTGTCATTGGCAAAGTGTTGTTTCTGCGAAATCAGCTCGAACGTGAGATGAGACATATGCTCTCCAAAAAACGGTGTCTGAGTAACAAGGTCCTTGGACCAGTAGCTCTTCAGGTTTGGTTTATGGACGAGCCCCATGGCCACATGTAATGCAAAGAACACTTTCAAGTCCCCTGGCTGCACGTCCTTCCACCACTTCTGTCGTTTGGAGTTCTCCACTGCAAAGACAGAAAAACAACAATTATGAGGACAGAAACATACATTACAAGACTTGTGAGTAACAAAAAAGGTCAGCAGAAAAATAAAAAAAAGAATCATAGCATTTTGATTTGTTCTCAACATGCGCTGCCAACCGGTGAGCGAGTATATCGAGAATCCATACATATTTATTCGGTTGCCAATGCATGCCAAGACGAAGAGCATTGGACCAACCCGAATTTATCTATTTTCACATCAGTGCCTAATTACTGGTGTCTCTTTGAAGTACGTAATGATTACGTATGCAATTTTTGGATAAAAGCGGATAAGCCTCCAGGGCCATGGTTTTAGGTACACATGGCAATTTCAGGCCTCAATCTCGCGACTGAGTGTGGCGAAGGCGGGAAAACATGATCACAACAGCTTGAACTGATCACTAAGAAACTGCTTCTTCGATGTCGCGCCAGCTTCAGTTTCGCGCCCGGAAGTGATGACACTCGCTTGCGTCATGCGCGTCCATTTTTGAATTTGCACTGCAGCTGGGTCGATTTGAGATCAACTGTATCCCGCAACATCGCGGAACATTGAACATCGGGAAAAAGAGCACAAGTGTCCCAAGCGATAGTGAAACTTTGGGGAACCAGCATTCAGTTTTATTTGCCATACGCAGTAGTGAATCTTTGTCCTGTGCAGATCTACCATTTTCACACATGTTCAGTTTGTGGCCCGATTTCGCCCTTTACCCTTTGCTTTGACCATCTGAGACCCATCCTGTGACCCCTGCATGAACTAGCCGCCCGACTGAAAGATGCTTCCTCGCCCTCTTCCCCCACCAGTGAAGATTATTCAACATGTTCAACAGAGCATCCAGTGACCCTTGCATCAACTCGCTTCCCGACTCAGAGATGCTTCCTTGGCATCTTCTCCCCCTGACTTGCGCGAGCGAGCTTGATTGTGCGGCTGCCAAACATGATAAATTGACCCTTGACCAAATAACTCGAACGAGCATCTCATTGACTTTGAATGCGGGCAGCAAGCATTGCCACAGACCGACTCTGAACATGATAAATTGGCCATTGAACCCATTGCCACAATGTCCAAGTCAAGCGAAGTGCCCAGTCATCTTGTGAGATTTGATTTTGAGCCATACAACACCAAACGGTTTTGCGACTTGGACTTGGTGCAACAATGGAATGAGTGCTGCTCGCTAATCAACGAACTGTCTGTAAAACTTCTTGAAATGGACATGTATGATGGTCTGGAGAAAGACTCGTATGATTACCGCAAATACAAGTGGAAATTGACACAAGAGAGGTGGTGGCACAGACGTGTGTCTCAAGAAATACAGAAAGAACTGAGAATTTTTGAAAACATGTAAGCTTATCTTGACTTTGTGAGTGCCATGTAATCATCGTCATGTCTGCCCTGACATTTCTTGCAGTAAATTTCAAATATGTACCTGTTCCTTTTTCAGAGTACCAGCCAGTGGCCCAACGGCAAAACCAAATGCTACGCACAGACGATAGACGAGCGGTTTTGCTCATTCACTGCCATCATGAGCAACCATGACGGGGATAATCTCCTGCCGGCGGCAGTGAAATGGCCGAAAATCTTTCCTGACACACCCACACCAAAGTGGCACTTGATTCCAGCCGAGGCGAACCAACGCACAAATCTTCCTGAGAACAAGTTAGTGTACGGCAGCAAACGTGAGGCTGTTTTGGCCAGGTACTTTGGCCAGAATTTGCTGTCCGCCACCGGTGCTTTGAATGGCCACTTGGAAGACGGGGCTATCTCTGTCCCAGTTGCCGAGGGCAGTTCCCAGGGACTGCGTCCCCAGTTTACAAAGGATGCGAGGGCAGCTCTGGAGGTGCCATTGAAAGTGCCTGAGTACGACACCACAATCAAGTACCTGACAGACAAGGGGTGGTGGAACATCGCCAGACCAGTTGACACAGCTGAGGATATGATGGATCTCCTGCAGCCCCTGCTTGCTTGCCAGTCCTGGGACTGGCACGGCGCTGCCACAGCTAAGGTCCTTATGCATTGGGCAGGTCTCTTGTCCATTGTGGGCCTTGAGGAGAATGCCAACGTAGGCCACTTCCAAGGCCATGTGGGACAGCCTGAGTGCTGGCAAAAGCAGGGCAGCGATTACCTGTGCTACGTCCCACTTGCTCGCACCTTGGAAGGATCCCCCTGCGGCCACCTGAGCAATGTCAATGTGCGGTACCTCAAGGGCAACAAGGACTGGCTGACTGTTGAGAACATTGAACGCGATGGTGCGAAACTGGATGAAATGTTCCAGAACCTGCTCGATGATGCAAAAACGCCCACCAGACAAACAACTGCGGATGGCTGTGCCACTCTCAACGGCATGCAAGTTGCTTCTGCCGAGGTGAAAACGTCATGGGATGCAACCAATGCGGGTTTCGACCAGCAGGTGATCCTGCTCACTGACTTCTTTTCGTGTCACAATTTCAAGTATGAGAAACTGGAATTTCCTATTGGCATTCATTTCAACAGCAATCAGATCAAAATTCAAACCTTGCAGCTTGATTACAATGAGGACTCCAGCGAGGACGAGGACTCCCGCAAGAGCGGGGACTCCCGTGAGCCTCTGACGCTGATGTCTCGATATGTTTTTGAGAGCAGGCTGTATACCCTAAGATTTTCCAAAGCCAGCGCAGACAAACAGAAAGGGGCAACCATGCCGGCGATTGTGTACCTTGAGGGGGGCACTGAGAAGGCCGTGCCTGCCTTGGAATGGGGGAAAGTGAAGCCCAGATTCCGAGAGTATTTGGTCGCAATCATGCAGGTCATGTGCAAGCTTCGTGCCTTGTATGCCGAGAACAACTACGGCCTTCAGGTGAATACATATGGCGAACCACAACAAATGGTCAAATTGCACACAGCTGGCCCATCAAATGCCCAAGGGGGACACACTTCCACAGAGTGTGCAAAATTGTTTCTACGACAAAGGATGGCAGGTTTACAAAAGAGTTCCAAAGCGCACGCACTCTGATTCCGAGTCCTCCGACTCTGACTCCTGGGTGACCGCGACGGCCTCAGGGGCGACTGGTGTGGGCTCAGGGGCACCTGGGACGGGCTCAGGGGCCACTGCGACAGACTCGTAACGTATTGCACAATGCCGGGCAGTGAACAAAGGGGTTGCGTAACAACCCACGCGCTGAATTTGAAAAGTTATGTAATGTAATGATACTTTGTGCCACGTGCATTCGTCTTTCGGCTGAGTTTGCAGCCTGCGTTTGTATTGTACATATCTTCTTGTAAATCTCTGCATATTAGCTGCTTTGTACATTACTTTCCAGTGTGGAACTTGTACTGTTAGTGTACCGATACATTTTTTGACCAATGCATGGCGAAAGTGAAAACTGTTTGTAAGGTCAGATATAGTGCAAATAAGAAACGCAGAAGTGATACACTACGTGAAAAAAGTGTGAAATGCGCCGCCGCTTGTCCTGGTGGAGTAAAGAAGCCAAAGACACATCATATGATACTACGCCCCAGAAATACACCTTTGTGAACTGTGTTGAGTACTTTGCGAATATGGAATGCAAACTGTGCATGTGCATTGTGTGCAAGTGTGAGTTCTGCCGACAGTTCTACTGCCGAAAATTCAAGTTTGTTCCCGAAATTCAAAATGAGATGTTTTGGAGACTCAGTGTTTGTCAACAGGTGGAGAAATTGTCTCAATGTATCGATGTACGTAAGAAGGATCGTGCATGTGTGAGAAAGGAGGCGTACAACATTTGCCAACCTCCAGCTTGTGACATTCTGCGCATCATGGATCATCATATATGGTTGTTAGACAAAGTGCGGGAAACTATAATCTTGAATGACACTGACCAAACTACCAAATGCGACCCAAAATGACCTCGGGATAAGGCCACAAACGGTACCAGTTTACATGTGGACACGCTTGTACTGTTGTTTTTACGTAACGGGCCCTGCGAGGCCCAAGCAGAACTCGACAACTGCCGCCAACTTGTACGTAGATGTGTACCCGTATGCCTAGAAATATCAATAAAGTGATCAAACTCACCATATCGGTTGTTATGACCCTCTGTTGCACGTCGATCGTAGTGCCTGTTCGTCTCTGCTGAGATGTGGTCGAAAAGCTTGCGAGGCCACATCTTGTAGAAAAAGTCAAGGGGGGACATTCCGGTGGGGTCAAACAATAACCCATCAGCACGATTGGAAGCGGGGGATCGGGTGAATGGCAAATCAGGTTGCTTTACATTGTCCATAGGGTACGTAGCAGTCGGCTTCCAGATACCAACATCCTCAGGATAGTCGGTTTCAATAAAGTTCTTGATCCCTTCTTGGAGGCAGGGGCCCGCTTCCTTGTAGACCCTGGTCCCTCTGTTAGGGGGGTGGGGGGGAGAAGCATCGGCGGCGTGGTCGGAATCGTCGTTGGGGCGCTCCAGGACGTCTCTTTCTACATCACCTTGATGTTGCTCTGGCTCCAACCCGAAGGATCCGGCATATAGAAAACATGGACACCTCCCGTCATGGGCGTCGTCTTCATCATCAGCGTCATCTGGGTCGTCACCCAGTGATCGCATTTGTTGATTGAGGTCAGAAGCGTTCATAGTGTCAGAGTCAGAGTCAGAGTCACCACTGGTGAAGTTTTGTGGCACGGGCTGCTGACCCATGGTAATGACATCGTCGTCAGACAAGTCCCCCAAATCCACACTTCCCTCAACGGTGTCATCCATAGAGCCAGGAGGATCGAACGCGGCCGAAACAGCACCAGGACTGTTTGGGGTGCTGGTTCGGATCATGGAAGAGGTGCCTGGGACGGGACTCAATGCAGGCGCTTTGGCAGAACCGTGTGCAGGCGGACTCGGGCTACACGCCCTTTTCTTCCCTCTGAGTTGCTGCAGAGTCTGTGGTGGAGACATTTCGTCTTCTGCAAACTCTTTTGAGTGATCCAGTGAGGAATCGCTGTCATGACCACTGCGCCCATGTCGATGTGCTTCCACCCGTACCGCGGCATCCTGTTTGATCACCCTGTCCACATAGTCAGTGTTCTCAGGTCTCTCCAAGATGTTTCTGTCACCTTCATCCTGACTTTCCAGAGCCGATGTGTCACCTTCATCCTCAATGGCTGAGCCAGGGTCCCAATCACTGTCCATAATCCTGTCCACAGTCTCTTTCATGGTAAATTTCCTGGCCATGCCACTCGATTTGCAAGAAAACGTCCGACACGTCCAAGTGAAATGAAACGATTGAAAGATCGCACCGAAAAAGGCCGTTTTTGTAATGTTTCAGCGTCATGTGGGATGAATTGGTAGGAATCATGGATTTGCAGCATTCATGGAAATGCGAGAAACACAAGGCAAACATAATTTCTCCAAAGGACAAAGTGTGCGAAATGGAAGGGAGACAGTTGCACACTTTGTAAATATTCTGAAGTTGAGGAAAGTCGCAGTTGTAATGGAATTAGGCTCTCAAAATTACTCCAACAACAGCGACACGCCCTTTGAGATGTTCACCTCAATTGCAGTTGTGGAGACGCAAATAATTAGCGCAACTGGCTAAACTGATTTGCGCACTTTGTAACCCAGATAACTTCTCCCGCCGAAAAGTAAGCCCCGCCCTGGAAGAAACTGCGTGAAAAGCACCGAGCTCCCATCCAAGCTGGTGACACCAAAGCTCGGGAATCGTTGATGCTCCGTACGGAGCCAGTGCCACCAAATCATGCCCAGTCCAATTTGCTCCGATAGGAGTCAGTTACGCTCCCCTTACAATCGCCGTCTGAGTGCCTGAGCACGGCTAGTGTTAAGTCAGCCCCTGCAGCTATCAAAACCTTCAAACAGTCAACATGGCCCCCTGTAACCGCTGATGTCAGGGCTGTGTCTCCCATCTTGCTTTGCTTGTTGACATCGGCTCCACTGGCAATAAGTTCCTTCATGCAACCCAGATGATCCACTTCACGATCCGGATCCAAACACACCAAACCCCGGGCTGTCCTCAAGTGTTCCTGCATTTCTTTGACAATATCATCACTTTGTTTCTTTTTTAACTTGTCTGCCACAGGAAACCCCTGTAGTCCTTCTGTGCTCGATCGCAGCAAGGTGGATAGTTCATTCAAAGGCTCACGTGCTTTCTTGACAGCAGCTTTCATGAGAGGTGTGCATCCTTCTTCGTCTGCCAAGTTCACGTCTGCTCCTTTTTCGATCAACAGTTTGACAATTTGAATGTCCCCGTATTCAGCTGCAGCCAGCAGAGCTGTGTACTGTTGTCGCATCCTAAAGTTGACATCTGCCCCATATTGAATGAGCAAGTTTACAATGTCAACATGTCCACGATTACATCCAGCTGCCAGTGCATGTACACATGTTTGTGTGTCCAAGTTGGGATCAGCACCACTGGAAAGTAGCGTGCTCACACATTGGGTGTGTCCTTCCATTACTGCAAATACAAGGGGAGTCAAGCCATTTTTACCTGCTGCGTTCACATCTGCTCCATTTTGAATCAGCATCTCTACCACCTTGTCGTGCCCCTTTCCAGCAGCTGTGGTAAGTGCTGTCCATGGCTGTTCTCCTTTGCCCTCAGGATCAGCACCAGCAGAGAGCAGTATGGCCACACACTCTGACTGTCCTGCCATTGCTGCTCTGTAGACAGGTGTAAATCCTTGTTTGTCTGCTGCATTTAACTCTGCTCCTTGTCTCAGGATAGTTTTAACAACCATTTCATGACCTTCCTGTGACGCAGCAGCCAAAGCGGAGGATATTTCGTGTGGTTTTGTGTGGGTACCAGGTCCTCCCACACAGAGTAACTCTACACACTCTGCATGTCCTCTCACAGCAGCTAAGAACAGTGCAGTATGTCCACTTTGGGTTTTCAAGTTCAAATCTCCTCCAGACATGAGAAGTGTTTCCACACATTGTACGTGTCCATGCCTTGCAGCAAAGTGAAGAGAGGTCCATCTATCCTCATCTGCTGAGTTCACATCTGCTCCTTGTTGAATCAGAAAGGCCACGATCCTGTCTTCACCAAGGGATGAGTGCCAAGCCAAGGACCTGTTCATGTCCATCTGTACATCCCATTTTCTGTGTCTCATACCTGAGGAGGTGGAATGTGAATGCCCAATTTTGCCACTTTTGTGTACATCCTGATGTTTTTCTGAAGAGGACTTGTTTGTTCCACTGTTCTGAAGCAACTTGACACCACTTTTATGCATTGTGTTCTCAGCAAGTTTCAAAGATGTGTGTTTCCTCTGGTTCTGCTTGTTTGCCCGTGCACCACACTTTGTCAATTCCTTTGCACAGTCATCATTTCCAGCATCGGTAGCCCACATCAGACCAGTCCAGCCATTTCTATTGTGGATGTTCACATCTGCTCCACAATGAATCAGATGTTTCACACTGTCCAGGTCTCCTTTGATGCAAGCCCACATCAAAGCAGTGAATCCATCAGGACTTTTCAAATTCACATTTGCACCATTGTCAGTCAATATCCTGATGCAATCATGCTGTTTTCCCATTGCTGCACAAATAAGAGCTGAGTCACCATCCTTGTCAGTGTGGTTTGTCTGACATCCAGCTTCCACAAGCAATTCAATTATTTCAGTTTGTCCTTGAAATGCTGCCACTGACAATGGTGAGACTCCATGATTATCTGCTTGGTCTATATCAACACCTGCTCTTATCAATGATGTGATGCATTGCTTGTCAGCTTGATGGGTAGCAATCAGTAATATTGTTCTACCCTGGCTATTTTGTTTTGTAAGATCAGCACCAGCTTGGATAAGCACATCCATGCACTCCAGATGACCTCCCAAAGTTGCTGCCATGAGAGCAGTCCAACCCTGAAGGCCAACCATGTTCATATCAGATCCAGATTGAATCAACTCTTGAACCACATTTAGGTGGCCTTTGTAGCTGGTATGCATGAGAGCTGTCCAGCCATACACACTCTTGGTGTTCACATCAGCTCCATTCTTGATCAGTTCCTTCACACACTCAATATGTCCACTGTCAGCTGCCCAGAACAGAGCAGTCCAGCCCTGTCTGTCCTTTCTATTTGTATTGGATGTGTCATTCTCTGGTTTGTTCTGTGTGTTGTCACTGTCACAATGTTCTCTGTGGTTTGCACTGGTGTTGCAATCAAAACTGTTTTGCTCCAGCAGCAGCCCCATCTCACAGTCAGTTTCTGCTGGATTTTGTCTTTGTGTCAGAAGACTTCTCAGGCAATCTGTTTTTCCATTCTTTGCAGCCAGGCTCAAAGCTGTGCAACCTTCACTGTTTTCAATACCCACATCTGCACCACCATTCACCAGCTCACTAACACAGTCTGCATGATCATTGATAGCAGCATACATCAGAGCAGTATCTCCCCTGGAATTTCTCACATCCACATCAATACAGTCGTCCCCCCTTAATTTGACAGGGTTGTTGCACGGGAAAACCAACTGATTAAGCGGGGCGACGTACTAACGGGGGTCCTCTTAATCCAACAAAAGCCTGTTTGGGCCAGATGTGTCGGATTAAAAGGTCAGTCACAATAGTCGCAAAAGGCTGTTGAATTATGAGGACATGGATCTCTCAGATGTTGAAATAAAGGGACCCCCCTTAATTTGACAGCCGC
>JAAUXT010042097.1_pt1 | contig 29577 bp, 28 predicted proteins | sample 7278171 | NCBI WGS metagenome assembly JAAUXT01 (sample SAMN14350112, study PRJNA611818) | marine sediment metagenome | isolation source: surface marine sediment (1.8m) | place: French Polynesia: Moorea | collected 2018-08
ATCACCAAAAAAATTTTTTTTCTTAAAATGGGCTGAAAATGATTCTGACAAAATTTACCCCACCACCACTTGGTCAATGCACAACCTATTGTCTGTACAAGCTCCAATCTAACCACTTTGCAAACTACACTTCCACTCCTTTCATGTTTACAAGTATCATCCTGCTCTCTTCACCTTGCCTATGTACAACAAAGAAATCCTAATTCTGTCAATAAATACCACCAGCTAAAAATATCCTGAAATTATGGTCACTTCCACGTATTCATCAACTGTGAACGTTTCTATGGACCACACGCTTTTTAGGCGTAGCCTTCTTGTTTGCTGATTCATCACAAACACTACAAGGTCTGTCATTTAAGAAACAATGTTCTAAAATGACAAGCCTCTTATTGTGGTTTTTCTATTTTTGACAAATTTCACATGAAGAACGACAAGTTCGAATTGCCATCTACTCGTAATGCGCTCCCAGGTTTCTCCAGGATCCTTGTGGATGGTTCACTGTGTTGGACTTTGTTGCTCACAACGGCCAGATGATCTTCCTCTTCTCCTTTTGAGTGAGAGCCCGGATCTGTTGCACTTGGTCACCGGAACTCAGGGACAATCAACCTGCGTGTCTTTGGCCACTGACAGATGTTCCCCCTTCTCCGAACTACGAATTTTCCACGCTCGCATGCCGAAGACATTTTGTGGAGACTCCCAAGGTTCGATGGCCAATTTTCTCGCTCTCATCACAAATTTGACAATTACCCTCCACTTTTATCTTCTTCTGCGTCCCTCGATAAGGGATAAATTGAGTTAGTCTGGACAAAAATGGTTAAAAAGCACCCAGAGGTTGTGTCTGAGTCTATCTTCTCTGCTCTCATTGTCCAAAGACTGACCCTACAGGACGTGGTTGCAAATCAACAGCTGGGGCTTATGTTGACACGTCCAATGATGACCGTGCAGAGTTGGAAAGACAATGTCCAAGACAGAACAATGAATCAGTACTCTTCTGTCAAAATTGGCATTGAATGAGGCATCATTCGGACTGCCACACTGTCACAGAATCCCAACAAAAATCTTGTGACACAGCGTGCTGATTTTCAAAGAGCAAGGGTCCAACAAACAAGCAGTGAACGGCAGGGTGTTCTGTTCGTGATTTGCTTATTCCCGACGCGAGTGTTCTTTTCGCTTTTTGAAACGACTGTGCTCGTGTTCCAGAAAATCCTCAAAAATACAGAAATCAAACGAGAACTACAGGTCACATTGGAAGCATTAGTGCTGGGTTGACTCGTGTCGTGGCGGAACATGAATTCAGAACAAATCTATCACTCCAACAGCTCTTGTCTTGCGACGAAGATCTTTCCTGGCATCCAATATTTGCATCATTATCTTGATCTAGGGACACCCAAGACCCATCTGTATCAGCTCGATCTTCCACAGGTAAAGGCTTCACTGCGTGTCTCTTACGGTACATTACCCAGCGTCTTGGTCCGATAAAAACACTGAGAGTACGATTATGCATCACCAGTGTTTGCCTGTCTGAATCTGAATTTTGTTGGACTTCAGCACGTGGCGCGAACATCTTGAGGCAACCTGGGCGTAGAACAACAAAACTTTTTCGAATCTGAGTTGGAAGGGAGGGGGGCTTGCACTCCCGACAACAAATGCTCAAAAGATAATCCTTCTTCAGAGACGGCCCAAGAAAAGTTTTGCTTTCGGGGCAAGAGAATCCATGAAGATTTGAATTGGTGCCTAAATTGACTGTCACCGGCGTCGTCAACACGCAGATCTGGTCATCTCTTCCAGAGTCACACACGATTTAGTGTCGCTGTCATGTGACTGAACCAAAATTGATTTTTTTACATGAGTTCACCTTGGTTGATGTTCCTTTTCCATCATTCGACGGAGAGTTAGAATGCGGCTGAATAGTTGCGCAACCGTGCGATCCACTAGGCAGCCAGACAGCTTGAACCTGAGCTTCCTTGAGCCTTGGTTTCCTCATCAAAACCTAATAAGCCTTCAATTGAGCGAAATTAATTCTCTTTCTGATAGGACAATCTTGCGTGGTTGTGAGTTTTTTTTTTACCATCCAGGACTGTTTCCTGCACTGTCTGTCTGCCAGTGTTTGTACTGAGCTAATGAATTTCCTCCTCGCTGTCCCCAGGCTGCAATGAATCCCCTGTTTTGCCCCTGCATCCAGCTTATCTCTCTGGAAACACACCTTAAAATGTTCCTTTTCTCTGTCCTCACATTCCATTAGGCTTACTATTCAAACTCATAAATCGCAAGAAAAGTGTCAGGTTATTTCGTGAGGTCACAGATTACCGTCAGAATATTGACCCGTCTATCCAATGACTTTGGTGAGGATGTCTGCATTCAAACAATGGCAAAATAAGATACTCGATTTGTACTTGTCACAGTAAAAGCACGTGAGATCCACTTTGCCTTGTCTGCGCCCCTTGCCGAGTACCAAATGTTTGTTTCATGCCTATGAATGGCTTGGATCGCCGCTCACCGTGCTGCAGGACGACTAAATACACCGAGTTGTTGAAGTTCCTTCCGAGGTGCATACACGTCTGTCTGTGTTCGAGTTCATAGAAATCTGTCTCTGGCCATTCGGAACAAGCCCAAAGAGTACACGACATCAGTCTTCCTTGGTGTGTTCAGAATGGAAATGTAGGGGTGTTCAAATTCCATGCCCTTTTCTAAGCAGCCTGTCATTCACAGGTAACATATTGTGGCGAGCACGGGAATCTACGAGATTTCCTGCAAGGATTTATGTGCTCGAAAAATCATTTGTTGCCGGTTGTTCGGTCCCGGATGGATATCCTCGCAGACGCGATGGATTTCCTGAGTTGGTCTCCAGGCCCCTTGAAAGGCATCACAAGCATTCTTCAAAATGTCTTCGTCAGTGCCTTCAAACGATTCCGAGTTAAAGCAGCAAACAAAATGCGTCATTTTCGTCGTTTATTTTTTCGGTGTCACCAACCGTACGATTTTTATTCTCATATTTTTTAACATTCACAACAAAGTTCTCTGATTGGCAAGCTCAAAACAAATCTTGCTGTCTTGTCATCGTTTGCGATTCGCACCAACATCTCCCGGAACATTTTTGACATGTCACCTACCTCATAACAATTTGACCAAAATGTGAATGAAAGGCTCCTTAGCACTCGACCAGACGGAATAATCGTCGGAATCATGCAAGTACGTTTCATGCAAAAACAGGATCGTGTCTATTGTACCATTGTTCATTTTGTACTTTCGTTTGTCCTGTGAATCAAACAGAACTTTTGATGGGAAGCCAAACCAACGTCAACGAAGTGCAACATTTTCAATGCATTTATCTACTACCCCTGCTGAAGTGCGTGTGCACAAAGGAATTGTGCAGTGTGAGACCAAACAGATCTCAGATTTGTACGTTTGTGGACGTTCGGCATCCGTGCGTCTTCGTCATGGCTCCTTCAACAGAAATGCCCAAACAGTGTTTTGTTTCAGAAATTATTGAATGCTCACGAACAGCTTTTGGTGGAATCACCGGTCAAAATCTTCTGACAATTGAAAAGACTTGGTGTCCGCCCCCAATTGGGTTTCCATGCTCAAAGTGTTGATTCCCGATGCCCACGCGAAACACACACCACTCAAAGAACACCAACACTCATTCGATTTGGTGTATCACAACAGACGGCAGTGACTGGACAAGGTCCAAACAATCGCACTGATACGAGCGGTTCAATGTTGCAATGTGCGGAACAAATCAACGTCAAAGAGAATCATCTGCTCGCATCTGCAGTGTCACACAATTTCCTGCTGACAACACTTCATAAAATTTGCAAAAGAAAATTGGAAAAGAAGACACCAACTGTCAAAATGTCTGGCAGAGGCAAACCAGGTGACCAGCTCCAGCGCCGAACCTGTACAGCTGAGGAGAAAAATATGCGAGAAATAAATACTTGTGAAGAACAACCGTATGTACACAAAAACACAGTACATCGTGGTTCCAACTGAAACGGTTTTGTCATCAGAGCCACCTGGTTTTGGTGAGGAAGTGTCTGTGCAAAACAAGAATGATTTGAGGTGCGTGTGCTGCTGTACATTTTTCGTGGAAAATGAACAAACCTCACATCGCTTGGCGGTCCACCGAAGTTGGGGTTCAAAAACAGACACTTCGACACTATCTTCCTCTTGGAAACATGACCACTTGTCAGAGCAGGCACTAGGCACGTGCCTCAGAAATCTTTGTCACAGCACCTGGCTGCAAACGCACACCAGGTCCTGACAACGTTTTTGCTTCAGGAATGTGTGTCTGTGTATTTTTGTGGGGGGTCGGAAACATTAAAATCCGTGAACTGAACCAAAACAAGACAATTCTCATCACGTCCTTTTCCTCGGCTAATTTTGTTGTTCGGTTTCGTGTGGTGAGCTTTCTGGCAGGGCTGTTTGGCTTGTGTGCACCCCGAGCCTTGCAGTTGCGGAGTTGACCGAAACCTCAGCCTGTGACCTCCGGAAACTGCTTCGCGTGAGGAGAAGCCGCGCAGTCTCATCGTGCTGCCCTTTTGTAGCCTTGACCCGAAAGTTCGAGTGCAACAACAATACTACACGTGCACAATTGTGTCAAAAATATGTTTGACCCTCAACAAGAGCACACTGCGTTCAAGCGTACACCCTAAGTATCCCAATATTTGTGGAAATGTCCTCTATGACATGCGTGTACTGTGTTCCCAGATCAGACCAAAGCTGAGCCCGGAGCGAACCTGCTTGCCGCAAGATGTTTTTATCTGGGTCTCATCTTGTCAAAACAGAAAAATCTGAAAGTTTGTATCGCAAGAAAAAACCGACAAAGCAGATTGGTTTCGAGCTGCACAACGTGTGTGTCATGTCCACGTCTCGAAAGTGCTTCTGTACATGACTAGTGTTCACCTGGGTCTTGTTAACATGGTATGGGATGAGCTCTACATCAATGTAAAACATGACATAAAGAAATCCCACAACACCAATGGACATGTCAGTGCAGTCAGGTGGGGGATTATTTGATGTACGCTTTCCTTGGATGGGAGGAGTATTGATGTACAAAGGATGGGGATCTTTATCTGGGCCTATTGACTGCGCAACGTCCTGCCACGACGCGTATCAACAATCCAACGCTCTGCTGGTGCAGACCAACCGTCTATTCATGCACGTCGTGTTCTCGATTGACAGAATGACAACTACAGTCAACGGTCGCCCTGGACATATCAGAATGTCCTTCGCTGGATCTTGTTCGTGAATCAATAGATGTCCTCTCTGAACACCCAGCTGCCTTGACACGGCGTCAACAAAATATTTCCCAGCTCAAACACACAGCCTGGGTCTGCCGTGCACTGACCAACGCAACGCGACTCTCTGACGAACAGAAACCCTCTTCAGAAAATGCGTTGTGGCGTCCAACAAACCACAAGAAGATTGAACACACTTGATAAAGCTACGATCACGTTTCTGTGACTTGCGTGTCATGTGAGTCCGTGTCTCCGAGACCGGCTCTTGAGATCGACATCGACCAGGCCACTCGTCATGTCCTCCTGTCGGGGACACAGTCCAGTCCGCACGCTCTCCTCCGTAAATGGTCCGAACCGACATCTCGGTCTTTGGCATTTGTCTTCCTTGATGCATCTGCAACCAACACAAACATGACTTCCAGTCCATTGACTTTTTCTGCAACATCAACTACGCTCAGTGGCAAAGTCATTCATCAACGCAAATGTGATTCTTCCGAGGGTTACAGCTTCATCCAGACAGAATCCGTCTGGTTTAAGACCGCCAAATTTTCTGACCTCCGCCTCTGTGGTTCCCGGTCTTTGGTTGCATCATCGCTGGCGTAAATTGGTGTTTTAAATCATGCAAAGTTCCCAGCACTTTCAAAGAACATAAGATAATCGAACAACAAAACTGAACAACGGTGACGTACTTGAGAGCATCTTCTTCAAGTGGCTGTCGTCCCTTCTTGATGCGCACGCAGCGACTGTCTCCGTCGAAGCACTCGCACGAACAGTCGGTTGTGTTCTCGCGGCGCAGGAAGAAAGGGTCGGGACACGGCTTGCACCTGCAAGACAACCGTTGGTTGTACCGTCAGGATGTGGCGGTTCTCGGGTGGTGCATCAGAAGAATCTGGGGAAGGTCTCGAACCAAAAAGGGAAAGGCGTCACATTTGACACATCTGTTGTGTGCGTAAAAGTGCTGTTGTTTGGGTCTGGAGTCACAAATCATGAATCCTTGGTCAGGAAAGGAGGATTTGTTGAAGTTTGGGATTATTCGACAACAAAAACGATGCGATCACCTCATCTGTAAGTCAAGGCAATTTGCGTGACACGAATCAGTGTTCTCAAAGTTTTGCTACCAGAGAAGTTTCAACACCTTGCAAACAAAGTCTCAATCTGATAACAAACGTGAAAAGATGTTCACCTCTTGCAAAGTTGTCAAACCCCAGCGCACGCACCGTTCGGGGGAAGGGGGTTCCGTCTGTAGTTTCAGGACATCTCTTGGTATCAGAGAATCGCCAATGCATTGGCAGATCAAAATTAGGCGAAAATGCGCGGCACTTTTTCTTTTCTATTCGGGAACATTCTTCAGGGCCCCCTGGATCTGACCGAGGTGCACTACTTTTTCTGATTTTTAGAAATAAACGCCCACTCACTCGGGCAGCTGCTCGAGCGGCTCGCACGCGCACTCCGTGTGGTTCTCAAACGTGAACGATTCGACGCCGTTGAAGGAAACCATGTGCGCCTTGCCGAACGTCACCACCTGCAGCAAAAAAAATCGTTTGCTTGGCTGATACAGAGCGGTCAGCAGTTTAGGGCAAAGCTCGGACACGCAAACAGGAAACACACAAGACGACACAGCATGCCAATCACCTCGACTACCTTGAACCAAGATCCTGGAACGGTCGTGTCGGTGTTTCCAATTTGTGAAACTCAGATGTTTGATGTCAGTGCATGAAGCTTTTCTGATACGAGGGAACCACATCCGATAGATTGATCGACAGGCAATCTTCTCGGGGTTTTCATTTTCCCAACAGTCAAAACATGAGAACTGGGAATTCTCACATTGTTTCGAAAAGTCCGATTGACGGATACCAGAAGAGTGAAAATGGTCGACTTATGCACAGAAACACGAAAACCTGGCATCTCGTTGATTTGTTGTGGTTTCATAGAGAGGGTTGAAGTTTCCCAGGTGGCACGTCACAAAGTGAATGGGTGCGATCGTTTCTTCAAATGTTGACCCGCACAAGCCACAGTCAACGCCCACAAACGAAACTGACAACGATCAGCCGATGCCTTCAATTTTCTTTGGTTGAACAGGCCAATTACTGCACCCGGGCTGGGTGTTGTTGTGCTCACCAAACCACCAAGTATCTCGTGCATTCCAGCAGCGATTCGTAAACCTTTTCGATGTCTTGGTCAACAGAAACTTCCATTTGACCCCAAAATGCAACTACGAGCGGCCAAGAAAAGAGGTCTTACTTTTTTCTGACATTTCATATTGAAAAGCTTGAGAAATAAAACGCCCTGTCCAGATGTGTGCCATTTTGAGCTGCGGAGTTCTTGAGTACTCACGAAGAAGGAGCGCTTGATCTTCTCCGAGCGCTTGACGCCGCACACGAACGCGGCGTCGCGGCAGCAGCCACTGTCGGCGCGGCACTTGTACAGCGTCGTGCAGTGCGGGTAGTACTCCTTGTCGGCCGCCGTCGTGTAGTCTCGGATCGACACGACGACGGGCGTCGGGTCGCGACACTCGCCGCGCATCTCCATCTGCTTCAGGTGCGCCGTGGCCGCCGCCAACTCTGCAGAGACGGTGAGCAGTCAGCATTGAGCGATCAAGTGACCAAATGCAGGGGACTTCCGAGTTTGTCATTAATTTTTTTCTGCAAACACAACTGGAAGAAAGCAGATGTTCAGACAGGTTGCGAGTTATCTGTCAACAAAACAGACAACCCATGTTCAAACAAAACGAGTGAAAATTGAAAACAAAAGCAGACAGAAGGAAAATTAATTCACATCGAAACAGCAACTCGCAAAGTGCAGTCTTAAAACACACGCCGAAAGAACTCCAATTTGCAATATGTTTCTGTGAAATGTTGCGTGATCAAAATGTCAGCAAAAGTCCAACCAGTGAGAAGCCTGACAAAAGCTTGACATCCCAATTCCACGTCGCCGTATCAAACTGCGAGTGGAATGAGGAGTGTCGGTTGAACAGACCGCGTGCCGTCTGTCCCCACCTGATAACGAGCATCTGGCTTCCTTCCTCACACCGCTTATCAGGGATCGGGCGAAAATGCGAGCTGTTTATTGGTATCAGAAATGTGAAGTGCTGGCATTGGGTCATGGTGCGATCTACCATTTGATCCCTGATGCCGTGGTAAGAAGGAAAAGCCATCGTGCAGTTTTTACTGGATACTTTCCATTGTGTGAAGACAAAAAAACACAAGAGACGACATGCTGAAATCGAACAAAGCTGCAGAGACTTGTGTTCACCGTGCGGAGCCGTGCACGATTGACTCAAAAGGCACTCTTTTTTTCAAACAAACAGTGAAAGTGTCGCTGAACAGCGAACAAACCAATAAAGCAGACAAAGGGCAACTGTGCAAACCAAAGCCACAGAACTGGAGAAAACACTGTGCCAGAAAAGAGAAGAAAATGAACAAAATAGGAACAAAAGGCTGCAGCGATTGAACGTATCAAACCCGTCTTACCTTTCTTGTATCGCTTCCTGCCCTTGCCCTTCTTTCTCTTCCTTCCGCGCCCTTTACTTTTGCGGCGTCTCCGGCGAGACTTGTGATGATGCGCCGCGCTCGCAGTCCGTGTTTTGTGATCGGCGCGCCGCGCGGGCGCCGCCGCAGCGCCATCACTCAACATAATGTCAGACGCAGCTGAGCCTTTACTTGTGGACATCACAGAAGAGGAAGATGGAGAGTAGTGACTGTCATGCACTAGCACATGATGCTTATCAGTACCTTCTCCCACGTATCGAGTATGAAATACAGTGGAATAATAATCCGAGTCTCTGTCTCCGATGCGCGGCCTCCTGACTGGGGAGAAGCCGACCATGGTGCCGTACGGCGTGTTGTACGGCTCCGCGTTGTTCTCCATCACACTGTCGATGATGTCGTTCGTGAGAACGTGGTTCCCGTAAAATATCCGCAGCACATCGTGGTACGTCCGCACGGATTGAATCTTCTCTTGGAACACGTCGAACGGGACGGCGTGCAGGGACACCGGCTGAAAACAAAACAAAAAACACTCAGCTGTTTCTTCTGTAACGTTGTGCGGTCGAACTTTCAGACCAACTATCGTAAAGACTCAATGATGGAATCGGAGCACTCTATGAACTCTTTCAATCTATTCAAATTGCGAGAAAAGTACACTCGTATGTCAAAGGGTCAAGACGTGCAAGGTCAACTGCGCACGATTCACGACGCCAGCTTGTTCTGAGTGGACCTGTACAAAGCTGAACCACTCTCGTACAACAGCGATTGAACCAACACGAAATGACTTCACCTATTCGCATCCATTTACCTGAGCCATGGGCTTTTTGTCGGCAAGAATAAATCGCTGCTGGTTTTCGTCTGTTTGCGAGAACAAGTGCTCTAATCGAGCATCAAAGGCAAAGGTCGTGTACTCCGGCTCGGTCAATGTCATCAGGAGCGGTAAAGACGCTCTGTGTAATCTCAAGACAGAAAACGCAAGAAGAGCCAAGCCTCCGCGTAGTGGTTATGAGATCAGGGTTAATCAACAAGAAACACTCACACAGACGAGGACGAGGAAAGCTTTGCGGGGATCAAGTTGTTCGGAACAACAAATCCTCTGGAAGTTGAGTTCAGATTACTTGTACAAGCTCGCTTTATGAGCTCAGAGCAAGTGAGGCAGTCGTGATTTGGAGACGATTCTGGACATTTTGGGGAACAGTTCCGTTTCAGCATGAGACGTCACCGACATGCACACAAAACAAAAATCGACGTTTCTCCGCAAAGTCTCGGTGGCGGACACCCCTGATCGCCACTGAGTGATGGTCACACCCGTCCGTGGTGAGCAGGGTGCTCACTTCTGCCTCAACGTATCACAATGAAAAGTCAAAGCATTTGTCAATGGGCATGGGGGTTTTTTCGTTTGCAGTTTGCAGCAACAGTGGCCGAAAGTCCAACAAAGCTGAGCAGCTTGGTGACACGGACACGAGAAAAAGCCCGAGTCTTTGGCTCGTCCTGCATTCAGAAGCTTCTGTCCAGTTGAGAACCTCTCCGGCTGAGGCAGCTTCAGACTTTTATTGAATAGGAAATACCTCCGCGAAGCAAATGGATGTTGCCATCTAAGGTTTGACTGGAACAAGCCAAACAAATTGAAATGTCAAATTCCATAAGAGGAAAAGTATGTTGTGCAGTCAGTCGCTGAGCAAATTGCGACTTCGGTCTTTCTACTTTTCTCTCTTTGCACCGGGTGAAAGACGGAATGGGAGGAAACAGTGCAGGGAGAGAGAATAATGTCGAGGAGACTCGAGACGACAAAGGTGAACTCTGGTCCGTTTCCGCACACGCTGCAGTGCTGAGGACAATCCATCCAAACTTCGCGTTCAAGAAACACTGCAAAACAATTTTTGGTGAAAAATGGGGGTGAAGACTGAGGCAAATCTGGCAAAAGACTGCAGGCAGTCGCCATGGTAAGGTTCACGTCGACTGGGTTGTTTGCATTCCACAGAACTGCACCATGTCCGTCGCGCAGGTGATTTCAGCCGAGCATCTGTGTTTTCCAGAACAAGAAGAACCTCCGACTTCACTTCCCTTGAGACCACAAACATTCAGAAATGCATTCATCTTCAAATACTGACAGGCCACAAAAAGGAACAAATGGATTTTCTCAATAAATCATGGAATTTTATCGCAAAAGACAACATAAAAGGAAGAGCATAGTGAATCATCATGTTGGCTGTTCAGTGCAGTGGGATTACAAAAGATCAGCTTTGGGTTTTAGGAGTCATTCTTGGCTTGGATTTGTGGAGTTGTCCTCGGTTTTCTTCGTGGATTGTCCACTCGCCTTTTCACCGGTTTTGCACACACGCGCACACGCAACTTGCCGAGAAAGAGGGTGAAACAGACCCGACAAGTGTGTATGAGTATTCTCCCGTCAGCAGATTTCTGAAAGTCTTGCGCTCAGAAAGGTCAAAAACTTCGGCGAATGCGCCCTGTCCTTGCATCTGGCTTTGTGAAGCATCAGCTCTGCATGTCCAATGTCATTCAAGCATTGGCTCACTTTGACTGGGATTGTTTCTCTTTTGAACATCAGCCGACATCGCACGAGCGACAAGCTTCAAGGTAAAAGTAATTGACAACAAAACCCTGGCCCTATTTTTGCCTTTCAAGGGGAATTTAGCATCAAAAGGGCTTCAGACATATCCATAATGTATGACAAGACATTAAAGCTCCGTAATCCTCAAGTCAACAGAATAACGCATCTCCACAAAACATTCGGGGTTAGTCATATCAATTTGAGATAAAAGACAAAACGTTTGTGACATTAGTTATGCCAGATGGTGCCCCAATTTGTGTGTGCAGTGTTTTGCAGACAGTCTGCATTTGGTATTGATGCAAGTTGACTTGGCGAGCGAAGGAATCCGACATTTCCTGCACCAGTAACCCAGGTTAACTTTGTTTGCTCAGACTGTAAAGAGACTGCGAAGAGAATGGCAATGGCTTCAGAGTAGCGGAAGCTTGAACCTCACGTCTCAAGTTAAGCAGCTTGATTGAGTAAGAAATGGGAGGAAAGAAAAGCTTCTACAATAAAAAATTTTGATGGATGTTGTTTGGCTCGAACATTTTACGTTCACCTGATCTTGAAATACGCCAAAGCTTACGTTTGCAACAAGAACCAGGTTAAGGGCCACCATGAAGTGTTTTACAACAAAATGCTTTCTATAAACACCTGATTGTAGCTTGTGGCGACGAGTGTATCAGGGAACATTGCCCCGAACTGCGTTGCAGTGGCCACGAACAGTCTTGTTCCTGAGAGCGCGCAAGAGACCTTTGCGAGAAAAAGTTATCAATGGGAAGCTGCCCTCACAATTCTGATTGAATTCTGAGAAACACGGGAATTCCAGACGTCGAATCAAATTGTAATCGCCCTGTAGGTGGTACAGACTGGCTCCACTTGAATCCTGCTCACATGCATCAGGTCACTGCATCTGGACGTGCGTGAGATTTACATCTCCAAGATCCCCGTTTGTTCAACATATTCTGCTCGGGTTGAGTATTTTTCTGCGGGAAGAGATTTTTGGGGTGACACTGGACGAAACGGTGATCGAATCGCGTCCATCTGGCATGAGTGACTCGGCTGTTTTCTACCTGCACCGTCGAGAAACCGGAGTCCGTCTCACGAAGGACTCCCATTTGTATACAGCGTGCGCCAACAATTTGCGAAGCTACAGACAGAAAGATTCTATTGCTGCTCAGTTTCGCTCCAAAGCACCCATTCCATACATTATGTAACTTCGCTCACAATGATGCAATAAATTTTCTCCGCAACGAATCTTCTCCGTACAATCATTTCTCCGGCTTCGCCCTGGAACTGATTTCACGTTGGTGGAGAACCAATCCGAGACTGGAATCCCCGTTTGGTTCGTCCGGATCACCGGGTTAAAGTATAGCGTTTGCAGCGATAGATCTGCTCACCGCAATGCCAACTATGCGCTGCATCCGAATGCATCACGCGTCCAGACAATGATCCACGACCGTCTAATGACCGCACGATGAAAACAGGTGCATCAGCTTCAAGCGATCAGCAGCTGATCTGGACCTATCATCAGCTCATCAGAGAAAGATAAAAAACAAAACCAATCTTCGTGGCTTTCCTTCAGCACACCAGTGGTTTTGTTGCAAGTGGAAAGCCCCACTCTTTTGTGAAACTGGTCTGTTTCGGAGTGTTCCACGTGCCAGCCCCCACCCCATTGCCAAGACATGAGAAACAGAAACAAGCGGCAAAATGCAGCACAAGGTTGCAACCATCCCTTACATTTCACTCATTTCTTTGACAAAAGTGCGGAGTCTCCACTTGCACACAAAGCTGTAAGTAATTTGTTTCTGAATCCAACAAGGCACTTTTTCAGGTTTCCCATAACCGTTGCAGATGCGATGGATGACGGAGTTCGGCCGAACTGCTGAGGGTGCACAATCAATGCACCTCTGACTGGTCAGCGCTATCGCTGTCTCACACTGTCGTCCTCGTTGCTCGTTATGAACGGTGATTGTCTGGCCTGTGTGAACCGAACAAGGAAGCGCGGCCTCCAGGCCCTGCGCAGCGCCGCACTCCACGCCTCGACCGCACAAATTGAGTGGACTCACCGCACAAAGAAGGTCAGACTGAAGGTCACACCATCACACCAAACAGGTATTTCACCAAGTCAACTTCAGTTTTTCAATTTGTACCGAAAGATTCGAGTACACGCAGAAACATCCAACCGGTCGATCTGAATGCTGAACAAGAATACTTTGCAGACACACGCCGAATCACCCGTGACGACAAGAAGTTTGTTCATGGATTTGATGGATCGATCAATAAAGATCGTGCAAAGAAAATTTGACTCCATTGTGTTTGAAAAAGTGCGTGGAAACCGGATCGTCCCGCTCATAGGAATGCACACCTCGTACAGCATCTTTTTTGGGAATCTCAGCTTCCTATATGTGGTTTGATCAAACTGAAAATGTTCACGTAAAAATAGAAAAAAATCATGTCCTGCGCGACAGGGTATGATTCACTTGAGGTGCCAAGCAGGCAGGTGGGGTTCCGGTGTCTGTACAACTGCTTCGTACCGAAGGTTGAACACGACTCGGCGAGGGCTTTTGTGACGTAGCCACCTTCGACGATTTTGAATTGAAGTTTGGGTCCTTTACCGTGCAGGGGAACTGTACTTCAAACAAGAAGGCTACGCCTAAAAAGCATGTGGTCCACAACTCAACATGGTGAAATTTTGCCAGAATCATTTTTCACCCATTTTAAGAAAAAAAATTTTTTTGGTAATATTGAATTCGGATGTTGAGTTGGGGGGGGGGGTAACATCTGAATAAGATCACTTCATCTCTACCCAAATGGTGTTTCACGCCACTTCGTCTGACAACAATTTAGTTCACTTCGTTCCGCACGGTGTGTGTAGACTTGTGTGGGACTATAGAATAATATGCTGAGATGGCAGGCCAAAAGCAGGGTTGTGTTTCACAACTTTCCTCTAACCAGTGCACTTCAAGCAAGCAACGTTTTGTTCTGTGCCTTGGTGACTGATGCTACTGTTACAGGTACCGGTGGTTTTCAGCAACAAGGCGGAGAAGAGTTTCGGCACACGAGACACTTTCTGCTCCCAACGAGCAACTCTCAGCATAAGTAAATCTTTCTGTCCGTAAATCCAATTTGGAACCTTGCTTCCTTGACATGTTTCAGTGATTTACTGTTTCAGCAACTCACGAAAACTTGAAAAATCTTCGTGGTGACTCGTCGTTTTCCACTCGTCAGTTGAGAAGCACCATTGTCATTTCGGTGTCGAAACTTTCGGCAGCAGCAGGAAGAATGCATTAGAAGCTGTCCGTGTGCTGAAAGCCTTTCGCAGACAAAGAGGACGAAAGCCTGAGGGTGCTGGACGAACCGGTGTCTTTCAGGTAAAAATGACACCACAAGCGTGCACATGTCGAACCTTTGTCGTGCGATGGATCGAGAATTCAGTGTCGGTTTGCGCCGCTGGCACGCCACATTCTCCGTGACCGATGTGTTTTTGTCCTGTTCCAAAAAAGTTGGTCTACGAAAAGTTGGGGGCTGGGGAATTATGGTTCTCGAAAATACTCAAAACCAAAAACAAAATCATGTCCTGTCACGTTTTTCTCTTTCCCCAAACATTTCGTTTTGTGTGGAATAACGCAGAAACGAAAAACAAAAGTGTTGACGCCATCCCACAAAGAGACACCACAGTCCTCGCTCAGGCTGCTTGGCAAGCCGTGCGCTTGAAATGTTCACTTTGAGGGAAGTACGTATTCGCTGTTGTTCTTGGGATCGGGGAGACCGACTCCGAAAGCTCCCTGCATCTGGTCTTGTATATCAGTGTGTCGAGGTCAACAGACTTACTCCTGGGTCAGTTGTTTGTTTTTTGACATGTCAGTTTTTTTGGTGAACCTTCGTTTTGGAGCCTGCTGGAAAATTTTCAAATTTCTTGAGGAAATTCATTTCTTGACCCTTGCACATCTTTGGGGAGATCCTGAAGTACCCCGGTGAACAGGCTGCAATGCACCTGGGTGCAAAAAATCTGTGGTTGGGTGAACTCAAAAACAGACTGCTCAGACTGGGGACACTTGGTCTGATGCCTTTGAAACTTCATGTCCCACACTCCCAAAAATTCCTGTATCATGAGTGATTTATTGCAGAATGTTGAGCACCAAAGAGGAGTCGAGGGCGTTTTGACGGGCTGCCAGAACGCGCGGAGAGAGGCATGAGTCGTTGCAACTGTATCATAAAGGCGTTCTCCTGTTATTCTCCTTTCAGTTTGAACACCGAACAAGAAGACGACACCTAAAAGTTAGCGATTCCACCACGCCAGCTCAGCCGGGAAGAAACTTGACGATTTTGGCCAAATTCTGAAATCGGGGGGCGGGGGCGGGGAAGAGACTGTCTGTCAGCGCTACTAGATCAGGTCCCAGGTGGGACCAATCCTACACACAACGGGGGTGGTCCAACAGCACCTTCAGGTCAGGTCCTGAGCATTGCCCAACTTGTGTTGCTGCATGTACTGTTAAAACCCCCCTTCCCAGAGCACACACACACACACACACACACACACGCACACGCAGATAGTGATTACACACACACACACACACACACACACACACACACACACACCAATCCCGCAGAAAACGAAAACCGCGGGCTTAAAAAGTAATTCCTGCCTTCCCCTTCTTGGACACAAAAGCAAATGAATGATAGTTCAGGTCACAGACAGCTCAAAAATTCTGACAACATTGTTGCCCGAAGCCCCTTCTAAACCAGTCTCCACACACCTTGTTTTCAAAGGCACCTGTAAGTTCAGCTGTGTCTGAATGGAAGTAATTTTTCCATCAGAACGCCAAAAACGTGAGAATAGAGAAAGTGAAGATGTGGTCATCTTCAGACAGACCAACCAAAAACGAGAGCATTTTGCCAAATGACTGCCCATTCGCTTCTGTGAGGGCAGCGGAACCTCATTCCATCCGATGTCACACTCGAAAATAACATTGTCTCACCACACGACAGACACAACTTTGATGAGGTGTCGCAAACTGATCAAAGAAGGATCCCTTTTGCGAACCTCTCTATCCGTGTTACATCCAGCGTTGATGGGTCCTTTACTGCAAATTTCTCCACTCGAATTGAGAACTTTGGTTTCGCTGGAAACTGCGTCAGTGCACAAATGGTCAGTCGAATGTTGTTGTCTTGAGCAACACACTCTTGGGACAAAACGCAGCACAGAATGGAACAAGGAATCCACATTTTTCTCGACCCATACTGATGATAAATCTGAGCATCAACAAGAAAACTTGTCAGGACAAACGCACGCAGGCGCATGTCCGCGAAATTGGCTTCGAGGCTGACTGAACTGGTATTTTTGATTCACATCCCACTTGGCAGCGGGAGGTCGAGAAGTCCCTGAAGTTCATTTTCACCTCTGGCAATTTCCGCAAGGGAAGTCTTTTGCACGGGGGACTTTGGGGTTTGGCAAACTTCAGCCAAATGAACCAATTTTTTATCTGATGACAGCGAGGAGAGAGTGCAGAATGAGACATTTGAATCTCCACCCCAATTCCGTGCAATTTTCTGACCAAAATTCTTGTGCATTCATGACAAAGGAGATTTTCCGCGAAGCTCAAATCAGGTGGGAAATAGGGAACTGCTGCACAACGGTGCTCTGGAAATGGAGATTCCGGAGCAGGGAGTTGAGTCCTAAAAGTGGGCTTACATCAAAAAGCTTTCCGAACCTACCTACGTGTTGAGTGTTTTTATTGAACTGTAATGGCTCTTCACTCGACTTTTGTGCTTCTGTGCTTCAAGCTATCGATTAGAAAACAGAAGTACTACATCAAAACAGCAGTTCCACGAGAATCTCCAAAGCACAAGAAACCTTGACTGACCTGCTTCATTGCAACACGTGCCTTTGCTACCTTTCGCTCTCCAGGTTTATTTTCCACTGCAGCATTCAGCTTCGCCTGAAAATCTCTGATTAAAGGCTCAGCAGAGAAAGGCGACTTCACTTGAGGAAGTACTCAGCCCGATTTTAAAGAATATCGTCCCTTTTACGAACTGATGTATGGAAAGCTCGTTCGTTATTGAGAGGAGCGATAGCGCCCTTGCAACAACATCGATTTCCCATTGCGTAGTGTCACATTTGCCTGCCTTGGTCATCAGTCAACCGATGAGGAAGCTCCTATGATGATGGTCGGATCCATTCTTTGTTGCTACAATTCGCTTTGTTCGGCTGATGAGTCCGTCAGGAGGGTGAACTTTCCGCAAAGCGTTTGTTTCAAGGGAAACAATTCGTAAGAACATCTGTCGCTGTACATGTTACCCACAAGTGGAGCTGATGTCGCAAACTTGTCACGGCGACAGAAGTCTGTCGGCCAAAGCGACGAGAGGTTCTGCCACACGGGCAAACGAGTCAAGCTGCTTCATATTTAAACTTAATGTTCCAGAAGGGGCAATTGAGAACTTTTCTTCGCAAGTTTTAATTGAAAATAGGAGACAGACAGTAATTGCAGGCTCGTTGGTGCGCCGCGCCGCGTCTGGGGAATTGTGTCCGGATCATTTGAGCGCCGCGCGCGTTCGTGGTTCAGACAGATTCAGCACAGCACAACAACTGAATCGGATAACAACTTCTGCTTTGTGCCAAATACACGCTTCAAATTGCATTTGTTTGGGTCCAGTTGTATCAACACATTCATTTTCTACATGAGCGCTGAAGCTTCAAGCGATGCGAAGCAAAAAGAAATTAATATTGAAACAAACATGGAAGAAGCTCTGCGCGGCCCTCAACGTCTGCAGCAAGTGACCATCGACATGTCTCCAGATTGGCACAAGACTCGAACTCCGTGTGCGACGACACGTGAACCCTGCTACGAAAGGCTTGCCACAACATGATGCTGTGTGAAAGAAAATTGTTCCCACTTTTGAAGCTGGCAATTGTAGTGATGCTTCGTCAAACAGCAGGACTTCGGTCCAACATATTCAACCAGTGAATCTGGCTGTTTGTCGACCAACAGTGGTAAAGTGCCGTCAGTTGACACTGTTCCGTCTGATTTTTTGTCTCCGAACTGAATTCGGTTCACATCTCTTTGGAAGTGAGTCCCGGCAAATAAATTCTGTAGAACTTCGGAAAAACAATAACTCAAGAGACAACTCAGACAGCTGGTCCACTGATCTGCAATCTGCAAAAGGAAGAACTAGAGAAAGATCAACCAAAACTCGAACCACCCTGTTTCCATGGTCGACTGCCCAAACACAGTCTCCACGGACACGAGAAACAGAATGGCCAAAATGAGCTTGATTCAACAGAAATTGAGAAAAACTGGCGAAAAACTGTGGAGTGCAAAGGACGAAACCTGTTCAGCTTCACAGGAATCACGGTTGATAACACGTAATAAATCAGGTGCGCCAACCTCACACAAATTCATTTTCCAACCCCTATGCTCGTCCCGAGGGAGGCATTGATTTGCCGGTGAGTGTTGCCAAAGTGCAGATTAACCTCTCCGCTGTCGCAGGCCATTGTGTCTCGATGCAGAGATCAATAGCTCACTTCACGATACACGATGCCAGCTCATTCTGGAAATGACAACGGAAATCTCTCGATTGACAGTTTTATTGCTCTGCGGTAGGAATTTGGTGCTTGGGACACAGGGAAAAGATTTCGACTGACGACGATTGGAAAAGTCGCAACCTTCACACTGACAACTTCGTATCTCAAAGGAAAAATGTGTTTTTTTCAGTAAGTCCTTGGATCCACTGTTACTATCAGGTCATGCCCAAGGAGAAAAAGACTGACAGACAATTCTTTGTGCATCTCTCTGTAATTCCGTGTTGTTTTGTATGGTTCTTGGATTTGAACTTGGGGTGCGGCGTGTTCAAATGGGCGCAGAGTACAGCACACACACGCACGCACGCACACTCACACACACACACACACACACACACACACACACACACACACACACATAAATTGCAGCAAGGTAAACTCTTCTTCACCTTTTGGTTTCAAAAGCCTTTTTGTCCTCTGCTTTTTTCACAAGAAAAAGGGCTGTTCAACCGCTGGATCCCCAACAAGAACACAATACGAACAGCAGTGCAGACACATCCCGGCCCGACAACTCAGGGGGAGGGTCTCTGGCACATCTTCTGAAAGAGCTTGTGTGAAAAGGATGAGAGGAGCATTTGAAGACTGACTCAAAAATGTGTCCGGTGCACCCCGACTGCGCGACACTGCTCAGCTCTCGGTTGCTGAAGAATCGGCGAGACAAACGGCCACAAAACCAACTGCTCGTATCTCGCAGCTGTCGTTGGTGCAGGCGTCTGGTGCAATTAACCGCAGACAAAATAAGTGTTCAGAGTGAAATTAAAAGGGACTACGGTGCCACGGTTTGGTCGAGGACCTCACTCAGACAAATGGCAACAGTTGATCCCAGTGCATTGTCAAGGCAAACACAGGCGAATTGGTTTTTGATCAAAATAGACTCCATTCAATGCCATTCCGTGCAACACGCACGGTGTGCTCGCTCAGGGCCAATAGCTGCTGGCACACACAACCCTTCAACATTTTGAAACCTTGGCCAACCAAGAAAAGGCAACAAAGCTAAACAAACCCTTGACCTGGAAATAACACAAAAACCCAACCTCAATCTAATGGCGAAGTCCTTTTTTGGCGCTTCCAGATCACGAAAAGAACAAGCAAGAACCAAACACTGAAGCGTTTGCGGTGGGAGCGTCCAAATAGATACTTGCCAAAGGTGAGCCATGTATGAGCGTGCACATGACACCACACCAAGTCCTCTGAATATTTGCAAGTCTGTTTTTAACTGCGTGAATTCCTGCAGCGGAAACTGCATTGGGATTTAGAACGCTACAGACCGCTCCTTCTTCAGGCAGATTCAAAACGAAAAAACGTTTGACCGATCCTCTTGGATCGCATGGAAGAAATAAACGTAACGAGGATGGATCAAAAGGACCAGATTGCCTGCCAACTCCAAAACTTGAGAAGCGCTCACTGCAAGAAATGAAATGTCCGAATCTACTGCACGAGCTCAATTGCAGTCAGGTTTCGCAATTAGCCAATTCAGGTTTCAACTTTTGAATATCAATGAAACACTGAATATGTTCCATGGAAAGAAGCAACGTGAATGCAATCTCTTGTTTCTCGTTTCCATGGCACTCAATGCAACACACTCAGCGGGAGGCATCGATAGGACGACAGATCTGGGCTGATCAGCTCACTGCCCTCAGTCGTTCTTGGACGCACATTGACAAGTTGGTCCGGCTTAATTGCGAGCGGGATGTGAAGGAGAGTCTGTTGCCTGTCATCATTCTGTCAACAAAAATAAATCAGTGTAGTTTTTCTTCTGATCCAGGCAAAAAATTCCTCTAAACATGTGCAGCCAACGTGTTATGTATCACCAATTAACAGGCAAGATCTTTTCACTGCAAAGAACAACATTTGTCAGACCCGAAACGATGAAGCCTCCACATTGACTGCTCTTCTGACTTTCTAAAGACGCTTTGAGAAAGGCGGGGAAAGTGCACTAAGGTGGCAGGAAACAATCCCTGGTGTTCGCTTGAGATAAGACTGACCACTCGCTGAAATTCCAGCAGGAATGTCTGGTCGTTTCGTCGCTGCCTAATCTTCGCCATTGAATAAAAAAACTCAGTTTGCCGTCCTCTGAGGTCGACCCCTCAATCTCAGCAACACTTCTGCGCATTGGTCTGTGTTCGGTGGTTTTTGTTGCAGGCTTAGTTTTCGCTGGTTCCGAAGGCCTCACAGTGATTGTTATCGCCCAGAGAGAAATTCGATCAGACAGGTTGGCGCAAAAGTCACAATATTTACGTGGGTGGTAGAACGTGAAGAAAGTCAAACTCTCATCATTCGAACTGAAACTTTTGGAAACTTGTTGGATTCTTCTTCATACATATCCACACAGACACTTGTTTTGCTTTCTTGAAGGCAGGCATTTTAACGCTGTTGTGGCTGATGCTCCAAAAATGAACCTCACCACCTCATCTGACTGAGAGCGAAAAGCAATTCAACGCCGAAGCAGATCTACTCGGCGAAATTTGAAAGGACAAATCTTCAAACAAAATCGCACTTACCATCAATTCATCCTGTTTCAATACATTTCTCACTCGCTGAAAGTCGGCAGTTGACATTTCTGGATAATCTTTTTTGTTTTTCCTGTTCTTTCTCTTTTTGGCTTTGGGTTGACTAGGCTTGTGATAAACTTCAATGTAAGGTTCCTCGATGTGTGCATAGTTGTCTGGATCATATCTGGAGTTGTCTTTGAACAAACGACCCATGTGTGCTCCGTAGGAGTTTCTGTAATATTTCAGGGTATCGGAGTGTTGGCCGCGTCTATCATGGGCGGCTGGATCGTCTGTAAGTGGCATCTCATTATTTGGGTCCATCTTGCGGCCGTCCACAGTCGGTGACCATTGCGCCTTGCCGGTCGTATCGCGAGGTTTCGCCGGGTAACGCATGTGTGCCGTGTGTCCGAACGGATGTGCGCGGTTGCGACCCAGGATGATGCAGCGGCGCGGCGGAACGACGCCCAGAGCCAGCGCGAGCAACACACAGCGAACCAGGGGTCTGCTCCAGAGATGCATGCTCGTCTGTGTCGTCTCACCTCAGTGGATAGCAGCAACAACACGCGTCGCGCGACGACAGCTGAACGCGTCCCATGACGCTACACTGACCGGGGTGTTCCGTCACACCACGTTGTTCCAAGATGCATATTTCCTTCCACAGTTTCAGTCATGTGCATGCAAGTCAGATGCATGATGTTCATCCGATGTCTTTCACTGAAGTTTGCTCCATTCTTCACAAATAGAAGCCAATGCTCCCTCGTCTGTGTCTGTGTAACTGCAGTCCAAAAAGCTCTCCAAACTGCATTTGGAAAGCGTTTATCTCGCTGCACAACTGTTCACTGGGTGATCGCTCTTGAAGCTCTGGAGTAGAACCAGTGTCGGTCTGTCTACCACCGGTAAGCTGTCTAATGCCTCACTCACTCAACCAGCTTCACTGCGCACGGTCTGCAGTGGATGACAAAAAGTACACGCCCAGCCACAACCGTGTGTGTGGAATACCTACACAGCCCAGTTCCGTGTTCCGACACCAACCCTGTCAGCCAGTTTCGGATTGAATTACCTTGCTGATTTTTTGGGTGCATTTGTAAAAAGTCGGAGGTATCTCTGCCTTTTCTCCAAAGTGTACTTCTATGAGGATTTCCTCTCTTGGGGGCATGATATTCCACCACAAATAAAGCCCTTTGCAAATTTGTTCCAGTGGTCTCTGCCACATTGAGATTGAGCACAGGAATGTAGATATATGCTCTAACTCCGCTGTACTTTCAACACTTGGCAACGCAAAATTATGTGTGTGCCTTTCACGATCAACGTAATTAACTGCGAAGCAACAACCCAAGCGCAAGAAAACGTTCAAGAAAAGTGTGTCTGCACCTATAATACGTCATTCAAACTTCTGGCAAACCCTTAATAAACGTATTTTACATCACTGTGATAATTGTCAGAACAACGTAGGAAGACGGTTGTTGTCAAAAAATTCACTGATATTCAAGTCATGCATGAGGTAAAGTTGTGGCAGTTTATCAAGTAGCTACCTGGCTGTCAAGACATCGCAGTATCTCACAAAATTTCCATCCAAAGAGCTTTTGTGCTTTCACATAAAACTTTCCCACTAATCGGTTAAGCGTCAGTGCTCCAAGCACACAAACACAAGGCAAGGAGAAAACACACACGTGGGAGTCTCAGGCACATGTTTTGTCCATTTTCAGTGCATTTGTCCCTGTGCAAATCACACAACAATCTTGATCGATTCGTGTTTTGGGCTTTTTTGGGCTTTGACAGGCACCACGACAGTCCAACTTTTCGAATTTTGTGAAACAAAAAAGTAGATGTTCAAACCTCTGCCTGGGCTGATTGTGACACAGACTCCAGACACCGTGTCGAAAATGTGCTCTGCACGTCACAAGCAGAAATTTAGAGGTGTGCCCTCTTCGTGGATCTGCTGAATCAGTCCTTTGCGCGAGTACAAAAGGATGTTGCCAGGAAGTCTTTCTGCGAGCGAAAAACACGACACTTTCCTGAAGAGGCAAACGCACACGGCTAGGATCGATCATCACAGACCCATTGGTGACTCTTCTCAATCAAAAGTTTGTTCTTCTGAAAAGGCTCACCTCGAAGTGCTGGACCCAGGTACCTTGTCGCGGTTGGGTCCTGAGCAGACGGTTGTGGTGCTTGCTCAGCGAAATGCCTCTCCAAAATGCTTGAGATCTTTCACGTGGCATTTTCTCAACAACAAAGTGTCTGCAGAAAGCCGATTATCAAAATTGTGCTGAAAATACACAACGATCTTGACACTCAATCAAGAAACTTCGCAAGAGAAAAACCAACAACAAGAAGGCTATCGCCTAAAATGCGCGCGGTCCCCACCCCCCGGTTCAGTGAGGGCAACTGAACCGGGAGCAACTGAACTGTGGATCAGTTGGACCCCCCCCCTTACCCCACCCCTCCAGTTCAGTTTGGGTAACTGAACTGGGGGTAACTGAACTGTAGCCTAAAAATTTACATTGCTTAAAATGCCCTAAAAATCATCCTGGTGAATTTTGGTGATGGTTCAGTTGGACCCCCTCACCCCCACATCCTGGGTAACTCAACCAAAAGTGACCACATATACACACAGACTGATGGTGACGGTGAACAATGAGGGCTCCCTCGCATTGTGTGTAATGGTCACGTGACGGGGGCTCCCTTCACAGTTGAGCCCCAGCACCATTGAGGAAGGACGTGTTCAAGCGAGTTCAGCTCGAAGCAAAAAAAAAAAAAAAAGAAAAAAAGTCGGGGGTCTCAACACTTTATAAATATGGAAGACTAGTTCATGGAGCGCAGAGAAAGTGGCAGGTTATGAAGTCGTGCCTCTGTGGATTATTACAAGTTGGACAAAGGTGTCGACAGGAAAATGGTGACGGACAACCCGAGCAATATTGAAGAAGGTCAGTTGAAGGACAATGATGACATTGAGCAAGATGTGGTCTTGTTGCAGAATTTAGGGGACAATTTGAGCCCGGAAAACACTGAGGAGGCTGTGGGGGGGTTGGACACTAAGTCAGAAAAGGAACACAAGAAAAATCGTAAACCAAAAGTCGTCCTGCCAAAACCCACGTTGCCGAGAGACAAAGAGCAAAAGGCGCTTCAGAGAATTGTCAGCATGGATCCGCTGAGTCTCACAGACAATGATTATGACAGGTACAAAACCGCAAAGGCAAGACTGCATGGATTGGAGTTGAACCAAAAGAGGGACGAGTTGTGTAAACGGGAACTCGAAGAGATGGATCAGCAACATGACACTCAGTTGTGGGCATTGGACCATGATCACATGGTGGTTGACAAGAGGAGGAAGGTTACTCACAGTTCTGAGGTTCTTGAGGACACAGAGATGTTGGGCATCAGACAAAAAATTCTGAATTTGGACGACATGATCGCAAGTCGAGTCAGCGCGAAAAGTACATGTGTCAGAAGCGTGAGATGGAGCAGTTGGAACAAGGGGATACTCTGGTCACATCGGAGACAGGAATTAAAGCTTTGCAGAAGCATGGTCTCTGGGAGACAGGAACATCCAGAAGAGCTTGCAGTAGTCCTCCCCACCGGGCGGATCGTGGTGGGAACCGGCCACTCAGTGCAGAAAGGGCACAATACAGAACGGCTCGAGAACTGCAGCGGGACTTCGAACCGGGAGCTGGTGCAGCCAGATATTCTGGGCCAACGCAGGCAGCGCAACCAGATTGCCAATTAGGTGAGTCCAGCTCAGACTCTGAGGACGATTTTGATTTGGGGCCAGCAAGATCTAGAAGATCCAGGAAACGTACCAAATTGCGTAGTGGCATGTATGATAAACCTGATGTAAAGACCAAGTTGACCTTGAGGTGGCCCCAGATGAACCTACGATTTGGTTTCATAGAAGAGCCACTAAAGTTCAAACAGTTGTGGTATGAACACCTTGTTGTGGGGGAGATCGCGACAATCAGGCAATGTTGCGATCAGGATGAGTGTGAAGCGCGCCTCATTTTGTTGGACAGAATTTCGTACTGGACATTGCGAGGGGCAGCATGGTCCCAAATACGTGCGTTTTACGCCGACGTCCTTTCAGGAGTAGAAACAGGCAGTGTGGATTGGAGAGGAGATTTTGCACAGTGGTTGGCAGAATCGGAGTCAATGTTGATTGACAGACCAGCCATCTCACAGGTTGTGAAACCAGATAAACAACGTGACATGAAGAGATCAGGGGTGGCTGGAGGCAAGAAGTTGGAGCAGAAGGAGGCACGTCTCTGGTTTTGCTCAGACTTCAACGCAATAATAGGTTGTGTGCACACTGCCCCGCACACAGTCACAGATGCAATGGGGCGTGAGCATGAAGCACATCATATTTGTGCTCGTTGCTACTGTCAAAGAAATCAGAAAAAGGAACATGCGCAAGTCAGTGAGGTGTGTCCACTGAAAGCCTGACTAGGTGTGGCCAAGCATGCTGCCTTGCAGCATTGCACTGATTCAGGTGAGAAAAGGGGGGACTCAGGTGAGCCAGGAGGCAACAATCAGACAGGGACAGAGAAGAACAACGCATGGTTGTCTGATGATGACACAGGCGTGCCACTCAGGGAGGATCTCTCCACATATGCTTGGGAGTCATATGATGAGTGTAGTTCTGATGATTTGGAAGAAAATGCCTCAGTTTGGTCTACCTGTGCGCAAACAGATAGTCAAGAAGCTCATCTTTTGGTTCTGAATCAATGCAGGCAAGTTATGAAGACGGCACAGTACAACGTGTTTGGTCTTCAAAGTCCTGTCTTCACACATTTTAATTTAGAAGAGTGGGATGCCCGGTTGCAGCAGTATCATGACAAAGAGATACTACAGTACCTTCAGTTTGGGTGGCCCATAAACAGGGACAGGGGGGTGCCGGACCCGCTCAAGGCGTCGACAAACCATGTCAAAGCCGTGGGCACAACAGGACCAATTGATGAGTATCTGCTCAAGGAGATAGAAAAGGGCACAATGGTTGGGCCCTTCACAGACATTCCGTTTTCTGAACGAGTGGGCGTGTCCCCAATCAATGTCAGAGCGCGTCCTGGAGAACCAAACAGACCCAGGATAATTTTGGATTTGTCTTACCCGCTGGGTGAGGCAGTCAATGATGGCATACCAGTTGATAGTTACCTGCAGCAAGGGTTCAAGCTCACCTACCCCACCACTGATGAGTTGGCTGAGCGGATAGTGGAAGTGGGGCCCCAATGTAAGATCTACAAAAGAGATCTGGCCTGGTGGTTCCACCAGTTGTCAGTCTGTCCGGGGATGTCAGTCTCCTTGGTATGAGATGGAGACAGAAATACTACTTTTCACTCTGTCTGCCAATGGGTCTGAGATCCGCTTGCTACATTGCACAGCGCACAACAAATGCAATCCGGTGGATGTTTCAGCAGGAACAAATCCAAGCGTGGATCAGGAACTATCTCGACGACTTTTATGGTGCTGACATTGAAAATCAAGCAGCAGTGTCGTTTGACAGTCTAGGCAAATTGCTTCAAAAATTGGGGGTGGAGGAGAGTGCTCACAAGGCAGTGGCTCCCACCTCGCAAGGTCCGGTGCTGGGCATTTGGTTCAATGCAGAGACAGCTACAATGGCAATTCCTCCACAAAAGCTTTGTGAAATTCAGGCTCTGTTGGCAGAATGGAGGTGGAAGAAATTGATCAGCAGGAAAGAGCTAGAGTCTCTACTGGGTAAATTGCATTTTCTCTCATGATGCATCAGAGCTGGAAGAGTCGTGGTGAATAGACTCCTGCACTGTTTGAGAGGAATGCCAAGGTTGGGCAAGCAGGAACTGTCGGCAGATGCACGCCTGGACATCAAATGGTGGCATGACTACCTGCCAGAATCAACAGGGGTCACATTGCTACAGTTGCAGCAAGTGTTGCCAGAGGCAATGTTTGACACGGATTCAACATTGAGCAGAGCTGGTGGTGTACGACAGAAGGAGTATTTCACTGTCAAATACCCAGAGGCCATCACTTGTAGGGAACCCCACATTGCAGAATTGGAGATGTGGGCAGTGGTGGTTGCTCTCAAAGTTTGGAAAGACGACTTGACCAACTCGGCACTCAGAGTGAAGTGTGACAATGTTGCTATGTTGCATGCAATCAATTCTGGATGCACGAGCAATGTGGAAATGGCGGCTTTGTTGAGGGAAATTGCGTATGTACTTTTGCGCATGGACTCGGTGTTGGTTGCAGAGTACATCCCCTCCAAGCAGAATGTCTTACCGGACTTGTTGTCTCGATGGGAAAGTAAAGAGGCTCGGGAGAAATTTAACAGACTCATACGGAATACAGGAATGCAAAGAAGAGCGGTGCATGTTGTGGTGTTTGACCTCATGCATGAATTCCATGTTTGGTGAACAGTAACATGTTATCTTTGGTTCCAGGCACACATTTGTTTGGTGAGCAGGTACGACTGCTTCAGGTGTCAGCCTTTGCAGAATCCACGAGGAGTACACTGCTAACACACGGCAACAAATACCATATCTACTGTGAAACTTACAAGTTGGTTCCTTTTCCTGTTACTTTGCCTCAATTGGAGGACTATTTAGCTTACCTTTCTGTCACGCTCACCAGTGCAGAGGCAGTTGGTGGTTATGTTTCAGGGTTCAAAACATTGCACAAAGTGGCTGGGTTCCACACTGGTGTGTTTGAGCACCCATCGATAAAACTGATGCTGAAAGGATTGAAACGAGTCATGCAGCATGTTGTTCAGCAGGCAAGGCCTGTCACACCAGAGTTACTGAAACGCCTTGCACAACAGGTTGACAAAAACTCGGAAGAGCAGAAAGTCATCTTTCTGGCCTTGTTGTTAGGGTTTTATTTGTTTCTCCAGCGTAGCAACCTGGCACCAGTTTCGTGGAGGAGCCTGGACAAGAACAAATTGTTGTTGAAACAAGATGTGCGTGTGGGCACTTCGCTCACATTGGTGCACGTAAAGTGGACCAAGACACTTCAGTTTCAGCAGAGGAAACTGCTTCTTCCACTGGTGGAAACTGATGACAAGGATATTTGTCCTGTGTCGTGGTTGAACTCTGTGGTGGGCAAGCAGGGCCAGCCCTCGGACTTGTTGTTGGCAGTCCAGCAGCGTGGTTCGGGTGATCCGGTACCACTGTTGGCCAGGGACATTCAGAGGTGGTTTCGACATTGGTTGGGCCTGGTGGGCGAAAACCCTGCACAGTTCTCGCTTCATAGTCTGCGCCGGGGTGGGGCCACCTGGGCATTCCAGAGGGGATTGCCCGCCCCTATGATACGGACCCTGGGGGACTGGGCGTCGGACGCATATCTTAGATATTTGGACACTGATCTTGATTTACGTGTCACAGCAATGCAGGATTTCACGCATGATTTGTGATTGCAGGAAGAGCATGGACAAAGAGCGGTGGGAACAGACGACGACCACAGCAACTCGAGCGACCTCCTGGGAAGAATGTCAAGCCTGGGTGGTCTACAGGTCAACACATATCATCGGACGACCTGTCTGTCATCAGTGATGACACATTGTACTTCGCACCATACATGTCGGGTGATATGGACATTCACCTCATTCATGACATGAACATGGAACAGGTCTCACAACTAATTTTGGATGGGAAGTTTTGTCTGCGCCACGATCAAGTGGTGGTGCATATGGGGGCGCATCACATTTTTGCACAGGTTCGTGCACAGGTTATTGATGGGTGTGTCAAGTTGGTTAATGCCTTGGGTCTCAAATATCTGCGAGCTCAGGTCCTGGTGTCATTGTTGTTACCTAGAATGGCCAATGTGGTGGTCGCAAAGCCATATGTCGATGCTTTCAATGCTGCCTTGAAAACGGCGGTCAGGGTGACACAAAGAAGGTTCAGGGTTCGGTTCTTGGATTTGTACAAGCACTTCTTGACCAACAGTAGCCCGGACAGCAGCTTTTTCATGTATGCAGCTGTGCTTGATACGGATGATGAACTTGACAAGTCGTTCAAAATTCAGGATCAAATCTCGGATCCGATGGGTATTCATCTCAGCCAGCAAGGGGTTGTTACCTGGCGCATGAAGGCAGTGCAAGTATTCAACGTGGACCCTTTGAGTCCCACCCCCCTTCAACCCTGAATCCACAGCTGGGGGTTTTTGGTGTCGGAGAATGAACGTGCTGGAGAAATTTTGTGTCAAAAAGTGTTGAAATAGATTGTTGCCAAACAAATGTTGAGAGTTTGTCACAAATATTTTGGGGACACCCACG
>JAAUXT010122020.1_pt1 | contig 29577 bp, 27 predicted proteins | sample 7278171 | NCBI WGS metagenome assembly JAAUXT01 (sample SAMN14350112, study PRJNA611818) | marine sediment metagenome | isolation source: surface marine sediment (1.8m) | place: French Polynesia: Moorea | collected 2018-08
CAGGCAGGGCAAGATGTACTTGTGATATTCTTGTTTGTACACAAACAATTGTACTTGTGAGAATACTTTACGGTCCTCTGATCGGTCTATTTTGAGACGATCCTCGTACATTTTGGGTTGTTGGGTCTTCACAGGAACCGTGGCGTGTGGTGCACGATGGCGCAATGATGAGAGAGTCGCTTCAGTAATTTGAATCTGTTTCATGCAAAAGAAACGGAAAGGGGTCTTTCTTATGTAACGCACACCATAATTGCAGATAATTACAAAGCAGTTCAAATTCCCCTGAAAGACATTTCTCGACTGCCTGTTGCCCTCTGACTGGGGCTGGACAAAGAAACAGAAATGAGGGACAGGATGTTTGATGTAGCTGCACAGAGTTTGCGTGTACGTCAAGAGAACGACAAAAAGGTTGATAGGAGCACGGTGGGATCAGTTGCGGGTTGAACTCTTCACCCAGCGGGGTGCGGCACATGCTCCCTTCACCCCGCTTTCTGTCTAAGCGCCCTGACCTCTGCTCTGCTCTCCTTTACTCAAATTGAAAAGCACTTACGCATTTAAAGCACAATTAGAGAGTTTTGCGGTGTAGTTTGGGTAAATGGATGTCTGATATAGTTTTTTGTTGTCAAACTTTGGTGGAAATATTCAACTGGAAAAGCGAAGAGCTTGACAGTTGTTCGCCACGGTCTGTTGTAGCCGACAAAATACATGTGCTGTATCCCTTGGCCTTTTACATCTCAAGAGATGAACAAGAATGAAATTTCCTTTCACGAAGAGCAGTTTGACAAAACATCCAACAAACTTTGTCGTGATGGCGTGTGGACTAGTAATGACTGTCACTAAAATCTTGACAAATCCGTGAAAAGAAATGTAAGCGAGAGGCCAGGCTGATAAATTTACGAGAGTCGATAATTGTTCCGTAGCATGCCTGTGGCAGGGCATACCGTGAGATGTTTGTGCGTCTGTGACAGGTGGCATCCGATTGTAGGTTGGAGTGAGAGGTGCCCCCTCCCAGCCACAGCCTTCGCTTTCCAAATACAGATAAACATGCGAGGCTGGCTGTTTCCACACTCATATGCTAAACAACGCTCGGTACTTCAGGACCTCTGAGCGGAGCCCTCCACTCTCACTTCGTGGTTGGAGTGCGCAAGACAAACGGAGGTGTAACACCGGGAGCCTCGTGTTCGTCCAGCAGTTGGAGATTTATATACGAGTTGGTTTCTGAACAGAGGAGACGGCACAGGAGCCAGCTGTTGACAGGTTGAGGTGTGTTGACCTGAGAGTTCAACCATGTTGCTGGTTGGAATTAATCACACACGCCTCCCATCCACAGTGGCTGGTGATATTCGTCACCTCTTTTTTCTGTGATTATGTGCAACACGTTGCACGTGTGTTAACCCGTGGTGTGAAACGGGACGAACGTGCAGGTTGACAAAGAAACTGGACAGCTGAAGTTCAACAAACATGAACACGGAGAAGCTTGTTGAATCTTTTCGGAACAGTTGACAGCCTCACAACCACAACAGTGCGGTGTGAAGAGCCATGTACGGGTTTCCAGGTAAATGGTATTTTGAATTCCATCTTTTGGGGCATAATTTGGCAATAAACTGTCAATGTGCGTTATTTACAGGAGGTTTGTTAACAAACAACGTGAAGTATTCTGCACCAGGTACTTTTCAGATTGCTGACTGAGTGCGCAGATAGGTTATCAAGAGGTCGTACAACATCACACAACTTTGGCGTACTTTTACTCTTTGTATGGCTCATGTGGACTTGTTTTCCAAATGATTTACACACTGTCTGACAAAAAAGTGGGTGCTTCATTTTGACTACTACTCGAAAATGTGCACACGCACACCTTTGTCTGGGTGTGAAACAGGTTTGCGGAAACTGATTCCAAAGTTGGTGCGTGACGACGTGGGAATTGGTGTCTGTTTTGGTAGACAATACGTCCATTGGTGCGTTGTCAGAGAGAGAGAGAGAGAGAGAGAGAAAGAGTGAGTGAGTGAGTGAGTGAGTGAGTGAGAAAGAGAAGGAGAGACAGAGAGAGAGAGAGAGAGAGAGAGAGAGAGACAGAGAGAGCAGCTGCATAAAGTTGTGACCTTTGAGCCTCGAATTCAAGCTGATCGCGGGGGCCTGAAAGCTCAGAAGTTCAATAAAACATTTTCTGGAGTTCACAAGGACCCACATGCAATCAAACCGAGTGCTCTGTGTTTCGAACACAAACTAAACGAGCGTGCACGAGTACACGTGAACAGGTCACACCTACCTTCGGAGCGAACCTGTGTTGTGCACTGACAATAGCTCGAGGCTTGACATTCTGGAGGCGACCTCCTGTTCGTTGCATGGGCAGCACTAACTCTGAGTTGGGTGTCCTCAAGGTTGGTCTCAAAGGGGCAGAGCCAACCCCCTTGCAGGTGGAATTTCAAGCAGGTTCTAGCCTGGCACCCACCTCGAAAATGTGGATCACCCGTACCCCCGAAGGACGTATGAGTGTGATGCATCGTGGTGCGTATGTACTCGTGTAAAAATTCTGCCTGCTTGTTGCAAAAGGTCTTCGGTCTTGTGTGGTTGGTGACATCAGGTCAATCAATAGTTGTCGCCCAAGTCGATCGAAAGTGGAGACTTCACTGGTCAATGTTCGCTTGAATTTGCACCTGACGGGCAGGACGTCTTTGCCTGGGTGTGAAACAGGTTTGCGGAAACTGATTCCAAACTTGATGCGTGAAGACATGGGCAATGATGTCTGTTTCAGTTGACAAAACGCTTGTGCACCATTTCAATTATACGAGAGGCTTCAGGACTCTCTGCTGTACTCCAGATGTGCCACCCCACTCGCTGACAACATGGCCCCAGCCACTTGAACTTTGTAGACTTTTGTTGAGAACTGTTCAACAGTCACATTTCTTATCAGAGCAAGGGCTCAACAGAAACAGAAACACCACTCAACTGTGTCCCAAAAGACGCTTTTAGACGTTTTCTTACAGGTTCAAAATCGAATGACAAAATCGAAGATCATTTCGTTTGACTGCTTCGACGTGGCTGACGAAGAGTCGGCTCTACAGATGACTTCCAGCCGTTTACTTTGTTAAACATTTTTCGGTTGCTTTATTCCAGGACTCCCATCGGTCGGCAAAACGCCGCCGCTCAACATGGTGTCGCCTGCCGCCAAGATTCAGCGCACGACGGCGACGGTGCCGCCGCTGAACCAGACGGTGTCGCCGAGCGCGAGCGTCACGCCGCACAGCGCCGCCGCCGCTATGAACGCCACCCGCAGCTCGAGTTTCGCCGCCGCGCTGCGTAAACTCGCCAAGCAAGCTGGGGACCCACCCGGTGAGTACGCTCGTAGATCCCACGTTCAGCTACTTTGTCGAGACGTCCGAAACGTGTTTTCGGCAGTCAATTTGTCCAGATGCGAACCTCCCGGAACAGTATCTGTGCAGCGCCTTTCTTGACGGTGCGACCTGCAGCAGTGCGAGACTGTCGCTTGCTGTCAGTTTCTTTTAAGAACACATTCAGTTTCCGAAGTTACAAAATTTGCGCTTCTTGGGCTGAAGCCAATGAATGTGCAGAAAGTTGTTGCTGATGGTGGGATGGATGGCTGCGAAGGAGAGGCGAGTCTTTTGCGATGGAGTTCTGATTGCAGACCGCACTGGGTTCTGAGCGTTTCGCACACTGCTTGGCGTGGGGTTTGTTCACTTTGGAAGTTCTTTGCGGGTATGAATTGGCAGCGCTGGGAGAAAAAAAAAAAAGAGTGATGTCACACAATTAGAAATGTCATCAGGAATCTTTTGAAGTCAATTTCAATCTCAGACGCGTTTTCGTCAGGTATTCAGCGGACACAAATCGCCTTCACAGAGGAGACACTTTCTTTCACTTCGTGGTGTGTGTGTGTGTGTGTGTGTGTGTGTGTGTGTGTGCGTGTGTGTGATCCACGATTGTTTAAGTTTGAGTTCTACACCTGCAATCCAGAATTTTGGGAAAATTTTCGGAGGGCAGAATTCCAGGTCCCGTGCCTCCCTTGGATCCGAGGTGTGTGTGGTGCAGATCGAGTTTCATTGCGGGTAGAATGCGTCTGGAACAGGCAGACAGGGAAGAGCGCCTGTTTCAGCATGTGGAAAGACTAGAGGCCATTGCAGATTTTCCGACAGATGTCAGCAGTTTATCAACGCTCAGCTCTCTGGAAAGCGTGAGTGATGCTGTAAGTGGCCTTGTTTTCGTGAGCACAAGGGACATGTTGACTGGTATTGATTCAAAGCTTGCACGTAGCCTTCAGGAGACATGCTTGTAGTGGATGAGTTCAAGAGTCGGAGTCTTGAAGTGGACTGAACAAGTCGATTGCATGGGATCACGAGGACTTTTCCTGCAGCTTGACAGACCTCGTCCCAACCTCAAGTGGACCTGAGTCGCGTGGGATTGATCCGCAGAAGTTGATGCTTTGGACACTTGTCAAGAAAAGCGATATCAGAGAATGCGTTATTCATGCTTCTCTTTGTTCTGCCGCAGTGCCACTGGATTTCATTGGCACCTCACATGTTTGTGTCATAAATCGCCTGCGCTGGACGTGAAGTCCTTGCATGTGAATACGACGGTTCATTGACGGCAAAATTCTTCGGAGCCCGTTGGTGCGCAGCCTGTCCTCGAGACACAAAGCCAGCGTGACAGCCTGTGTAATTACACATAATTGCAGACAGTTGACACAAGCTTATTTCACATCGACCTCAAAAGGATGCAGTGGACTGCAGAGCATGCGGTGTATTGAGGACAACCCAATCGCTGTTCAGCTGCCCAACAGGTGCGCCACTTTTCTTTTGTGTTTTCACCCTGTCCCGGCTTGAAGCACCGTCTATGCAGTTTGGATGAAGTGAGGAGAGAATTGTGGGCAGTCCATATGATTTGATTTGGGTTTTCGTAATCGTGATCTCAGGACACTTTTCCAGTCTTTTTTGCTGGTTTGTTGGTTGCAAAATGAATATTCGCAGTCGACTGGAGTAGATCTACTCGTACAAGTGCGCGAAATCAGAATGACTGCAGATCGAGAACATGTCTGAAAGTCGAAAAAGAATGTCACGACAAGGGTTTGAGAGGAGATGAAAGGTGAAACGCAGCAGGTCCACTGGTACAACCAGAAAAACGACCTCCCACAGGCAAGACACGCTTAGCAGCATTTGTCGCATTTGTCGACACCTCACGGTTGGGCTGGAACTGAAGCAGAGAATGTTGACAAGACCGCAGCGAGTGATCTCAGGAAAGATTTTGGTGGTGTTGCTCGTTGACGTTTTTATTCCCGGCTGAGATGTCAGTTTTCCGTGTCTAATGCTTGCAGAGATTCAGTGAAACCAAGCAACAGTGTGGCAAGTTGAAAGATGGCCGAAAGAAAAGGTGCAAGTAATTACCTGTCCGTGTGTGACACGGAGGTTTGGATTGCTGCCAGAATCACCGAAACGCACAAAGACGAAGAGAAATGCCCTCAAATGTTGAAGCATCATTTTGAAACACGACACTCAACAGAGACTGAGCAAACTTTGAAAGGGAACAGAAAGATGTGTTCATTCTCGGGTTGCGAGTCTGTCTCTTTTGGACAGATTGCTTTCTGCATGAATGGTACTCGTACGAAAGAAATGGACAGTCGTGGTCACAGTCGTGGTCTTCAACACGAAACTGCTCAGCAGTGGCCGAGAACAGAGAGCTTCTGGGTGAGGGTTACGTTGTACTCGTACGATGTGCCAATGCTGAAAAATACTGGAAAACTCACTGGTCTTTACTCAACTTCCTTGTCGGACAGATTGCTTTGTGCGTGAAGTATACTCGTATTTCGAAAGAAATGAACACACTGGTCAGTGGTCTTCAACACAAAACAGCTCAGCAGTGGCTAAGATCACAGAGCTTCTAGGTAAAGGTGGTTTGTGTACGATGTGCCGACGCTGAAAAAAGGAAAACTCTCTGGTCTTCGCTCAATTACATCGTTTTATGTCGCATTTTGCAGAAGTTGGAGGAGGGATCCTGCGTGATTCTGCTCGAGACCCGTCGCCCGTGTCAGCTGTGACGAGCCCGCGCACTCCGACTCCCAAGCGTGCACACCCCTCCGCCCAATCCGCAGGAGTCTACAACAGCTCCACGTCCATCATCAACTCGCCCCCTGTGGTCACGATCGCCCCGACTCCGTCGTACAACAACACTGCTGCGGACTCCAGAAAGGTGGGTACAGTCGAGGGTGAACAAGACATGCTTGCGTGAACCTTATGTTTTTGGCATCCCAAGGTTTTTTTCCGATATGCAATGCATGCAATTTCCAGTTGGAACAGATTGACTTGCCTTTGTCTTGGCGGGACAGTTTGCCGACTGAGAGAACATGTTTACGCGTACCATTGCAACGAACGTGGCCGAACGGTTCGGGGTCAGAGGCGAGGATCAAACACCGAATTCCGCCGCAACATTGCAAGCATCTTCTGACGCTCCTCAGCACTGTTTTCCCAGATGATCCGGAGGTTGATCTGCACAGGAAACGACTCAAACGAGATGCGTGAGCCCTGATCCCAGTGACATTATGTTATCAGATAACAGATTTCCACAGCTGCGCGAGCTCAAAGGCACTCCATGCACATTCCGAGCACACAGAAATCTCTGGCGTAGATCACAAAGAAAGCGTTTTTGAGTTGCGTGCAGCAAAAATACCAAGATCAGACTGTCTGCACGCTCCAAAGCTGGCCTGGATGGACACAGAAAACAGTTCTTGGAATGAAACAACTGTGAGGGCATTTGTGTTGTTCGCGCTGGCAGAGCAAGTTGGCGGTTGCAGCCATTTCTCTAAGTTGGCTCCGGTTTACAAGTGTGTGTGTCACACCCTCCCCACGTCAAGTTTCATCCCACGTTGCCCCTGCCTCAGAACAAATGGAACACTCTCTCTCTCTCTCTCTCTCTCTCTCTCTCTCTCTCTCTCTCACACACACTCACTCTCTCTCTCTCTCTCTCTCTCTCACACACACACACACACACACACACACACACACACAGAGCCAAGTCCCACAACTAAGTCCCTCTTTCCTCATGGCAAAGTCCCCTCCTCCCTGTGGCCAAGACCTTCCTGTAGCCAGGTCAGATCTCCTTGACCAAATTCCTTCCCCCTGGCAAATCCCCTCCCCTCCCCCTACAACCAAGTTGGGAGAGGGAGTTCTGTTTTTTTTAGAGGCGGGGGCGGAGTGGGATAAAACTAAATATAGTTTATTGCAAAGTGATAAATTTAAAATGAGATTAACAGAAACAAATTGTTGTTTTAATTGTCCTATCAAAAACCCAGAAACTTTATTTCATTATATATTTGAATGTCCAAAATACACACATTACAGAAATATATTTTTACAACAAATTACAAGTATTGCAAAAATAAAGAAATTTTCAAATAAAAATATTTTACAATTGTTATTAAATAATAACAAAGATAACTTATTACATAAAACAGAGTATAAATACATTATTGGTAAATTTAAAAAATACATAGAAAAAACAAAACGATTTAAGTTTTTCTCTGTTTTATTACAATTATAGTAATAATTGAGTGAGTGCGCGGGTCATGACTGGACGAGAGAATTTGTATAATTTAATCGTCACTAAATAAATATATTAAAACAAACAAAGATAGGGAGGGTGTGACACACAGGAGAAACATCGAGCCAAGTGCAGTTACCGGCAGATTTCAGAGAGAAACGGCTGCAACCGCCAACTTGCTCTGCGAGCTCGAGCAACGTGTGGTGCTTCTCAACCACTGTTCAGTGCAATTCGGTGCCAACACTTCACTTGCGGTTCTCTTGGTCTGTACTTTCCCATCTCACTCCATCATGGTGCCAAACAAGAAATGCCAGAGTTTAGGAGGTTCAATCAAATCAGTCCTGGGATGGCTTTTCATCGAAATTAAGAACACAAAGCAAGAATACAAGGACCAACACTTCAAGACAACCTTTCTTCCATCATCCGTGAAATACTGTTTGGATTTGCGTATTTTCTCAAAGATCCTTCAAATGGTGGAGAACGGCCTCGAAGACTGAAAAATCACCTGCAGTGTGGGTGACAACTTGAGAGACAGACGCGCATGGTCTTCACGTGGGCATGATGAAAAATTGAAGCAAGACAACAGATTAGTGCTCAGCAGATTGGGTCTCGCATGAGACCTTGACCGACCCAGACAGGCTCCGCGACGCAGATGTGATCTCCACGCGATTACTCGGAAGCCGTCGTGCAGGCGAACCCCGCGGACGGGATTCATTTATGTGTCGTTACATTGATTATGAGCCCGAGTTGGTGAGTGAGAAAGGATTCTGTGGAAGCCTTGACAGGGGCTTGTGGTCATTGCATTGCTATGTCTGTCAGAATGGTTTTCCCTTTGGGACCATCGGAGAACTTTGCCTCCCCCCTCCCATTTACAAGTTCAACTGTGCACACACACACACACACACACACACACACACACACACACACACACACACACACACACACACACACACACAAACAGACAGTGATTGCACGCAGCCCGGGCCCGGGCTTTGAAAATCCCAGACACCTCAAAATGGACACAGCTTGAAACAAAACCTTCCGACATTCCTTGGTTTTCAGTGAGCAAAAGCAAGAGACCCAACATGCTGGCCAAAGCGCCCCTCGCTGCAATAGAACTTTTGTGAGGAGCTAGCTGCATGGCAGTTTGTGCTGGACCATTGCGCACAAACACCTGCGGCCATAGATCTGTAGTTGCTTGCTTTTGGTGGAGTTGTCGCACACAGATAGCTGGCTCAACAGCTGGAACACGGCAGCCATGCCATGTCTGCATTCTCATACTCAGCAAAAAAAATCGAAAAATTCCGTCTTTTTCTGCGCGCCCGCTTGGCAGTGCCACGGCTGTGATGTCTCTCGTGCAAATTTCTTTGAGTTTGGATGGAGGATTGGTGAAGGTGGGGAGGGTTGTCCACACACATTCTGGTAATGGTCAGAAAAGTACAAACAACAAAGACACGATTTTGAGAAAATATTTTTGAAAAAATAAAATAGAGTTCCGCCAGGTGAAACCCGATGGTCGCGGTAGGTTAGCCGAGTAAGGGATAGGGGTTGGCTCAGCAGGAAATGGAGAGAGGGTGATAACGCGACAACAATTCCGCCAGGAAAATTTATTGTGGAGTGTCAAGCGGCGTGTTTTAGTGACATGTCTTGTTTCATTGCCTTCATCGAATTTCCAACTGGAGACGAGACACTGGAAACGAAGACCAGCGTCACAACAGTTTGAGCGAAGCATTGGTGTCGGAAACTGCAGAGGAAAGTTCGGGAACAAATCAGTTTGACACATCGTTTGCCCTTCTGGAGTCCTCAGGTCTTGCTGGTCTTGCGCTTGCCAACTGTCTGGAGAAAACTACTGGCAGCGCCTGGCTTCCTGGAAGTCTGAGAACCAAAAGCTGCACAACAGGCTCCCTGATTGATGGTAAACAGCTGTAAACTACGAACTGACCTCACGAGCGTCATGTGATCACAACACTTGCTGCTTCCTGCAGGAAATGACTACTTCGGATGAGAGCAGGGCACATCACACTGCAGTCTTCAACCAAGCTGTTCAGTTTCAGGGTGAAGTTGTGGTGGTGTTTGCCTCTCTGCCTTGTCGATCTTGTCTGGATGTTTTTTAGTGCTGCAAGAGCAAGGTGAGAATCAAAACTTTGTGCTACTGTCTTGCGTGTTCGAAAATTGTAGTGTTCTTGGATTTTCAATCGTAAATGTGAAAGATACACACGAATTTTATGAGTGTGGTGATGCATGTACGAGGTCGAGGCCACTGAGCGCGCCTTCACAACACAACACTGAACACAGCATTTGATATGCATTCAATTACACACACACCATGACACTGTAACCCACAGACAGATGTCTGCTCGCACGCCCCGCCGCCAAAAGGAACCAGGCCATTCGTGTTGTCAGCACACAACTGCACACCAGGCAGATGAAAAATCGCTCTTGCACTTTGTTTGAAGCACAAAGGATAACTGGGATTACATTACAGGTATCAGGTCTACTTGCTGAAGATTAGATTTGTCAACAAAGACAGCAGTGTATGTTGTGTATGAAGTGTTTGGTGAAGGTTAAGCATAAGATTTTCACATTCATGAACCGAACCTGAGGAAACCTGAGTCGCTTGTTTGGTGGACCAGTTGCACCAACAGTGCCATGCATCACTCTACTGACCTTGTTTCTAATGGGAGCTTGCATCCAGCTAGTTGTTCACGGGCTGTTGTAACAGCGAATGAGTACCCGTTGATTACTACACAGCCACCAACATGGATGCCAGCGTAGCTCCAACCTCTTGGGTGTGATTTACGCTGCCAGCATTTTGCGGAGAAATATCAAGAGAACTCAGTGCAACTTGTTCAGCGTCAGAGTTTTGTGTGGGAGATAGTGTAACAGTTCAGACTGCCACATACCTGTGCATCAAACACGATCTTCGGCTGCGTTTTCTGGCTTCCGCCAGACGAAAATACCAGAGGAACAGGTGCTTGCAAATCTGCCACTGAAACCTTGGTACGTACTCGAATCTGTGTTCAAGTATTTCACTCGTAAATGTGTGTGCTCAGAAAGAAGAGACAGCGTGTGGAAGCGTGTACTGCGTGTACCGTGTACAATGGCGCGTTTCAAAAGGAGCAGGTGGACTGGTTGCGGGTCGCCGTTTTCAAACTCGGTCGAGTCATTTACGACTCCAGACGGCCATTTGGCTTCTGTTTCTGCTTCACAACAACAGGCATCACGACTTGCTAAATTGCGCGATGTTCATAGTTGTGGCTCTGCGCGGCCTTTGACCATCGCATCTGCATTGTCCACTGCTTGATTAAGCAGCCTGTGACCACTAATTCTATTTTTATCACTTCCCCAAGGCAGCTCGTTCACGGTCAGTTTTGCTGCCCTGTATTGCTGTGGGAATTTGGTCTCTGCTATTCATCTTGGTGTATTTACCAAGGAGCGAGCCAAAAACTTGCGCCGGGAGTTTTTGTCTACAGTGTTTTGGCAGCACAGTTTTGTAGGCAACGTACCCTCAGGTATGTTGGTTTCTTCCGACAACGTTCATCGTTCACAGCGTGAGAAACGTAATCAAGATGCAAGATCAGTTTCTCAACAGGAACTGCTTTCTCGTCTCGTAAAAGATCAGTCACGCAACAACGAACTGTTGATCATAGTTCACCTGAACGTTGGCTAGTGACGCTCAACATCATTACGTTGCGTAATGCACTCACACCGTCTCCATTCGGATGAGCGCAAATGCTTTCGTGCCGAGATAGTGAGGAGCTTCACCCTCTTTTCATTTTGACGCGAGGTTTGCTTTTCAGTCAGCTCAGCACAGCAATTCCTTTGAATCAAAATGCTGAAACATTTTCCAGTGCGAGGCCTCTGAGCACAATGTGGGTAAAAAGAGCAATATTTGCGTTGGCAGTGCGTGTCAAGCAGATAAAACGACACATGATGGTATTGTCAGAATGAATCTTCGCAGCCAACAGTTACTATTTGCACACCTTGTCTGTGGAAATGCTGCGGCTTTGTTGTGCATCGTAAAGCGGCTGTGGCAGAGAGAGGCCCAACAACACTTCAGATCTTTACACGCATCGAGAATCGCCGCTTTTTGGGGGTCATTGTTGTCGTGAACACCAAACTCATGAATGGGATTTTATTTTCATGACCACAAATGTTGTTGAGCTTCGGAAAAAGATCTCTTGATCAGCTTGTTCTAGCTTCGGCGCACTGCACGCCTTGTGTTCTGGTGGAATTTTGGTTTTCCAAAGCTCAACTGGTGCCGCAAGCTCACTTCGATTGTGAACGAAGGCGTTATCTGATGATCCGACCTGCCTCCATTCCTCAGCGCTTTCATGTTTTCAGGTGTACAAAGATACGTTTATTGACACAAGCGTGGAGGCCATCAGTATTGTTGCCGTGCTTCACGTTGTGAGTGACACTCTTGCTACAGGCCACAATTGTCATTTGGGATTGTTTGTCGTGTCTTTCATCTTTGGTGATTCAGACAAACAGTTTACTCTGATGTTACATTTGTGCACATTTTGGAAGAATTTATGGCTGTTCAGGATGTTGGTAATCTGTAAAAATCAACACCAACGAACACTTCAAAAGTCCAAATCTATGGATGATAATCAGTCTGTTTGCGAATGTCAGCCTTTCTAACGATTGGAAGAGCAAAATCCCTTTTCGCTTAAAGATGTGGCAGAGAAAGCAACGCGGATAAATCGGCCGGTTTGTGTGCGAGGCTGCTGTCCCGTTCTGCTAATTAAAGGTGCGCAGTGCAACTTGCACCTGCTCTTCTGGTCTTGAGAGTCTGTACTCACCTGTAACAGATGGCTTTCCATTGAGTGCAACCCTTTGCGGTGTTCGTATTCCAACATGCAGCGATAAAATGCAGACGGGATTCTGGTTGCTCACGCCACCTTGTACGAGCAAAAAAAGAGAGAGGGGTCTTCTCAGCGTGAAAGCGAGCTCCGAGAAAAATAACGAGTGCATCCCGAGACCACAGTCCATTTCCTGAAGTTTTTGAGCATTTCGGCGAGCGCAATCGAAATGGTGTACGAGTATGTCAGTGAATGGTGGGTTTTGTCGCTGGTCGGGGGGGGGGGGGGGCAAGCAACCATTGGTACCAATGTTTTTGGAAAAGCAACATGACTCCGCCCCTTTGACAACCAATGATTTTGGCAGGCAAGCAGCCATGGCCTGTTTGCTGTAACAATGAGTGTCTGCTGTCAGGAGCCGCGGGCCCGTTGGTCTGATCTCTTGTTAATTCTCGTGTGTTTGTTGGTGTTCCTGAGAAAGTCTGTGCAGAAACAGCTTTGTTTTTGACAGGAGCCACAGTCGACGCAGTTCTAAACGAACAATTCTTGGCATTCTTTGGTTCTGAACTCTTCAGTTCGTTTGGCTTTCGAAGATGCGGCTGTGTTCATCAGTTGATTGAATCTGCTCGTGCCGTTGGCTGTGGAAATGGACTTTGCAGCTGAACACCGCATCTTCCGTATAATCCTCATCAACCCGTCTTTTGTCTCCGGTGACTACACAATCATACGCAGTATGAAGACGGATCGTTTATGGAGAGAGGATGGGGATGAGTGGTAGGGAGAGAGGAAGACTGGGATCTATTGAGCAGCGAAGCAAGCTGTGCATGCTTAATGAAAGCTTCTTGTCGGCCAGCAAGGAGAAACACACACAAATGACACATTTGTAGTTGGCATGTTTGCCGAGACATTGATTTCCATTCGGCTTCAGAACTGGCCTCCTGCTGACTGACTCCCTTACGCCACGCGACACAGTTGGAGAAGCTGACTACGAGCAGAGTGCAGACCATTGCAGGAAGTGGCAGAGGAAGGATGTCTATCGCAGAGCACTAAAGACCGTAAACAGCTTGCAGAATGGAGGCACACTGAACAGCCTGCTTTATGTCAGCTTTGTTGTCGGCCTCATACAGTGGAATTAACGTTTTCGATGACAAATACGCCACAACACAAAAGACGTGAGCAATCCAGCTTCGGTGCTTGACTCAGTTCCTGATTCAGAGCAATATGTGAGTGGGACAATCAAATGGTTGTCTCACAGACAAAGGATGGATTTATATGTCAGACCTGCAGCCATGTGGGACTATTTTTGGGTGAGCATATTCCTGTCAATCTGAGTGGAGGGAGCAAAATTACTCGCAGCGGCGACAAGAGTTGTGAAAGTGGCACCAGAATTACTCTTGGGGGTAAAACGGGATTTTTCAAGAACTACGTTCTTGTCCAGACAAACGTTTGAGGCCTCTTTCACTGACATTTTCCCAGCTGTGTAGCTCAGAAATATTACAAGGCTTTATGCAGTGGCAGGGCGGTTCTTGTGCGAGGTTGGAGTGCCCGTGGATGTGGCCTATCTGTCTTCACGGCGCACTGAATTATGGATAACACCCATCAAGCTGTCCATGCCATACACCAGCATTCTGTACACGTATTGATTCTTCTGCCACTCATATCTTTTCTCTTATGGCTGGAGGCGATAGGGTATTGGGAAAATAATGTGTTCTCGTGTTCAAGCTGTTAATTGTGACAAGAGCTGTTTTGCCGTGAAGTATTGTGGGCCTCGGAACAACGGTCTTTGTTGTTCTCCATCTGCTTTATTCCGTTCAATGTCTGGGGGATATTGAGACTCTGCAAGGTAATTCACCTGGGAGGAGTACCTCGCCACCCGCACCAAAGCAGTTACAAAGTGTTGCTCAACTAGCAACATCGCTGTCACCAAAATGCTGATCCTGCCTCGTTCCAATGCAATGGAGAACGCACAGAAGCCAAAGTTTTACGCACAGTGCTGACAAAAAATGTCAGGCTCTGTCCGGTTGTCCGGAATGTGGGATCTGCTTTTTCTGCAGCGGGACGGGCATTTCGCACCGAATGTTGCCCCTTCCACGGCGTCGAGCAGAAATGCCAGACAGATCTACACCTGCACCTTGACGTCCAGAACTTGTTTGAATCTTTCACTTGAAAGGAAACCATCAAAACCACAAACGTTTGAATTGAAACAATGTGCGATTTCGAGATGCCGAGTCTCGGAAGCTTGTCAGCCGATCCAGTTGCTCTCGTCGGTAATTGGCAGCTTAGCCGGGGAAAGCCGTCAATACAAAGCTCATGGAGCGAGTGTAGGTGCAGCCTGGCGAGATCACATCTCCTTTACTGTGCGGTCTTCAGAGGAAAAAAAGCCCAGCGTGATTGAGGGTCATATCACCATCCAATCACACAGAGGCAGGAACGGGAAAACATTGCAGTTTACTCACAAGACACGCGGCTATATTTAGAAGGTCCTTGCAGACTGGCAGTCAGCTCTTTTTAAGGCTTCAGCAACGGTGTGGAAACAGGGGTGGAAAAGATGCACTGAATGCAGCAGCGACAACCCGTATGTGCTGGTGGATTTCCACCGGTTAAACGACGTAACCTTTGATCATTGATTAATCTAATCGTGTGTCATTGGAAATCCATACCCCGTGCTTGTATCGGGTCTGCAATACCCTATCGATGATAATCATGTGCTGCGCGTGGTGGTCGCGGAAGTTGTTTAGGTGTTTCAGTAAAGCTGTGGCCAATGCTCGACCGACCAACCACTCGCTACTGCAGCGCAGCTGCCAGCGTTGCTTACCGGTCGCTTGCTGATGAGATTGCCGCACAGCTGAAGAGCGTGAAGCTTGGCTGTTGCGTGTCATTACTGCGAACTGCATCACGCTTTTGGCTTATGGATTGTACGAGTACCGTGTTGTGAACGAGCATAGCTTTGTTGTATTTGCAGAGTGTAGACAGAGCCACTGGCGGAGCAGCGCCTTCGTCCACAGCGTCCAATGCAGCGATGATCGAGCCCCTCGGCATCAAGACGGAGCGCGAGAAGTTGAGCGGTTCCGGGGGCGGCGGCGGCGGCCCGGCGCCCGGGGGACACGACCGACGCGACGAGGAGCGTCCGCGCAGCAAGGACGCATCCCTCCCCAAACCGTAAGTTTTCAAAGGGACAGCAACGGCATGCTCAGGTTGGAGGTCGGCAGCAAAGACATTTGCCCCTCCCCCATCGCATCCGTGTCAGAGTTCATTGCACAAAAAATCTGAAGTTAGTTGCAGTGACCCACCCACTTTGGGAACTTACTCCCGTTGTCTTGATGCTTGAGACAAATCAACAAAATAAATTCAAACCGGGCAAACAGGAAACCGCTGCATTCAAAATGACTGTTCGCATTTGTTACCGCGCATTTCCTGCTTAGTATCGACTGGTGAATTCCAGTCGTGGGATTAATTAATGGAGAAGCGCGTGGAGATTTCACCTGTTGTTATACGACTCGTAACCAAAATTTGCAACAGGTCAGTTACGCAATTTCTGTCAAGAACGGTTGCCGAATTGGAAAGTTAAACAATGTCAATTTCAATCTTGGTTGGTGTCTTACCACGCACATACGAGCAGCACGTCAAAAGTAAACAGTGCAACAACAATAGAAGCACAGCATTTTCATGCTCGAGAAGCAATTGGGCTGTTTTTGTTCTTTCCCCCTCTCGGGTTGTAATTGATTATCAACCGCTGTGTTCTGCCATATCTGGCAGTGTCGTTGCAGCGGAATCGGCTCGCGTTTCTCATTTGTGCAGCGACTGCTTTCTGCTGCATCCAATTTGGTTGTGATCGTTGTTGTTCATGTTTGTAAATCTCATTCGCCACACAAGGCTGTCAGTCCGTATCACAAACTCATTTGGAAAGGACCCGAGAAGCATTGTGGAGATCATGTTGTGTGGACAGGCAAAATGTGAGTACACACAACGTGTAAAAGTTATTTTTCCAGTCAAATTATGGTACAATGTGGCACGGAGTGTTAAATTGATTTCTTTTTGTTTTTGATTTGTTGGCAACGTAAAAGTTGCACGGAACGTTGGCGGGCTGTGGTCGATCTAACACGGCAGATCACACGCTTGTACGGTTCCTCGTATTAGCAGCCATCGGTTTGTTGTTTCTTTTGATATGGCTGGAGTGTGCGCACACTTTGAAGCCACAGTTGTCGAGGCCTTGCAGTGGCGCGACGCCGGAAGCAAGCTGTTGGCTTCTCGCAGCAGTCGTGTCCACCATTGGTGAAGCAAGCTGCGCCGCATCAAACCGCAGCAAGACAGGCGAACCCGAAACATCGCGAGGAAGCAAACCATAAATGGACAAGGTTCCCAAGAGAAATGGTGGCTCATGGACAAGCCTGTCTTGAGACACGGAGGGATCAATAGTCGCCGTGTTCATGAGCAATGGCGCACTTGTTGGGCTCCGGGTCTTGTAAAAAGAGCCGGTGGAGAGGACTCACCCGTGGCTTAGAGATGGCACAAATTCATCATCCAGTCTGCAGCTACTATCACAGCTTGCAGGCGGCACGTCCGCAGCTGATTGAGACGAAAGAGCTGCGCCGTGTCTTCCCGTCTGTCGCGCTTGTATGCAAAAACTGTCAGCTGCAGGTTTCCCCGGTCAATTGCGTCGTCGTCTGGGTTGTTGATCGGATCACCCGAGATTCAATTGAAACGGCGTAATCGTCGCAGCAAAGTGAAGCCGCCGTCTTCTGACGTTCTTCTGAACAAAAGGAGATTCGGTGCATTGATTTGTGAAGGAACCTTTTGTGGCGTCGGCTTTCAGCTTCTACCATGATTGATGCAAATGACGTTCGAATGGCAAAGTGTAAGGGATCCGCCGAAATTGAGTGATGCGTTGACAGAATGGGGTGATGCTGAGATAAAGCACAGGAAAGATGAAAACCGTCGCTGAAACGTCATCAAAATTGGTGTTCGGTTTCATTGTTGTCGAAAATTTGCAGAGAAATGCGAAAGAGTACGAACAGTGCCAAGAAATTAGAAGACAGGTTTCTTTGAACTTTATCGGAGGCGAATCAACCGCAAGTCGCAAGTTGAACAGCACTTCGACTTTTGTCAGGTTGTAAGGTACAACAGAGGGATGGAATTCCAGTGCACATTCAGACGTCAACAACATACTTGTAAACGTGTGTGAAACAATTCATTTTTAGCGAACACGAAAAACAAGCCCTGATCAAGTGAAGTCGCAAAAGTAAGCGTCGCACGTCAGACGAGATAAACCAGCTGCCATGACAAGCTTGCACGTACATTCGGGCTTCTGTACCTTTGAATCCTCTGGGATTCTATATTTTGTTACGGCGCATTTCCTGCTTGGAAATAGCGAGTGAAACTTGAGGGCTCGCCGGACACATCGTGGCTTCATGGAAGGCAGTTTGTTTTCAGGTTGTCGTCGCACCCGATGCTGAACAGTTCAGCGGTGGCGCCGGGCGTCAGCGGGGCCGGTGGAAGTCGCGACGAGGCGGCGCCGCGCGGTTTCCAGCCCTACCGCCCCGGCGACGACCTGCGCCACACCCTCCCGCCGCACTTCTCGCTCGACGCTGCCACGGCCGCCGCCGCCTACTCCGCCGCCGCTGCCTACCCGGCCTTCATGCCGCCTCACCTCAGTCATCCCGCGCTCAGGTGCGTGTCATCGCCACAAATGCCCGACAAATCTCTGCTCTAAAATGTGCAGTGGTCTTCTGAATGTGGCGTTGTTGAGCTGGGTCTGCTGGGGTTTTTTCCGAATCAAAATTACGTGCCAATGCAAACAGTGCCGAATCTGCAAACGATTCAAACTTTATGTAGGTAACTGCAGGTGTATTGTTTTTGCAGATTCGATGACCCGTTGTTGCTGGAGCGCTACAGAATGATGCAGTCTCCGCTTCTCAGCGGCATCCCGGGCTACCCGAGCATGCTTCCGCACCCGGGCATCCCCCCGCTGCTCCACCCCAGCTCTCGCTACCCGCCCGAACTCCTGGCTCAGCACTATCCGCTGATGTCTCCGAAGCTTCCTGACCACAGAAGTCCAGGAGCAGGGGTCGAAAGGTAAACGCGCTCCGTTTTCGTTTGGGGTGGGCAGCGTTGTGTCGAAAAAGTTGTCAAGTTGATTGAGTGTCCCGAAAAGTGTTGGTCGAAGTTGGAGGACGTGACACCGCAGATTTCGTTGCAGTAGTCGTTTGTGTGACTGTCTCAAGCATAAACGACGAAGGTTGTGTTTTACACAGGCGCGTCATCTTCTGTGTGATGTCCTTATTCGCAGGAAAAGTGAAGAGGAGGAAAGAAGAGAACGAGAAGGAAGGGAGCGTCTTGAGCGAGAGGAGCGAGAACGTGAACGGAGGGAGAGAGAGGAGCAAGAGAGGAGAGAGCGAGAGCGACTCGACAAGGAGAGACAAGAAAGAGAAAGACTTGAGCGTGAGAGGCAAGAAAGAGAGCGGCAGGAAAGGGAAAGAGCGGAAAGAGAGAGACTTGAAAGGGAAAGAGAGCGGGAGAGACAGTTGAGTCTGGAGAGACTGCGAGCTCACGACGCTGAGAGGAAGAGTCCGGCCAGAAACAACGACGAAACTGGTGAGTAATTCACGTCAGAATGTCTGCTGTTGTGCTTGCAAAATTTGGCGTCACAAAAAGAAAGCACTGAACACCCCACAAGTTGCTCAGAACTTGCTTTGTTTTCAGGTCGGTATGTTGGTTCCATCACAAGTGGGACTCCCAGGGATGCTCTGTACGGTGACAAGTACCGAAATGCGGTGTACCCGACCAAGCCGTTTCCAGGACTGGGCGGGGCGGGGGTGGAGGAGAGACTCACCCAGAGTCACCTCGCTGACAAAGAAAGAGGTCGCCAGTTCATGCATGAACAGGTACGCCACCTCTACACCGAGCAGGTAATTGATTTCAGATTCCGTAATTTTGACTGACAAAAAAAATTGCAAAGCAAACGAGTCGAAGAAAAAGAGAGAAAATTGCCGCGAAGGAGAACAAGCGCAATTATGTAGCTTTTCTCGGTTGTGGTTTCTCTGTGTGTGTGCTGGATTTATATTTTTGTGTTCGAATTCTTGAGCTCAAGAGATTGCGGTGGTGTCATCGTGCGGGTTTTGTTTCCAGTACTTGAGGCAGCAGGAGGCTTTGATGCGGGAGCAGCACGAGCTCGAGAAGGACCACGAGGCGCGCGACAAAGCTGTGCACAACACCCACGGCCCGAAAGACGACTCGCGCCACGCGAGAACGTCAGAGGCCGCTGCTTTCCACAGACCTTTGACGAATGGCTATGAGCACAATCACATCTCAGACTACGACCGTCGCTTGATGACGGAGAACATCTTAGCTCAGGACAGACAAATCTTGCAGGATCAACAACGACCCAGGTCCCGACCCAACTCCGGCCATAATAACACGAGTCACTCTGACTCGAGAGGCTACGATCAGGTGAATGACAGGGCGTATCTGGACAGGCAGCACGAGGGAATGCAGGCTCGCTTGATAGAAAGCGAGAAGTCCAGAGAGCACCAGGTCCACTTGTACAACAGGAGGCTGAACCAGTATGACTATGATCGGCCTCACGCAGAATCCCAGCCCATCGTGGCGGCCTCGTATCCGCATCACAGCGCATACGGCAGCGGCAGCAGCAGCCACGCTAAAGACAGCAGCCACACCTCATCTCGACACGACAGCAGGGAACTTCGGGTTCCGGACCCGAGTAATTATTTCCGCTTTGATGCTCCAGTGCTGAGCAAATTAGATCTGGAGGAGAAGAAAATGAGGGAAGCGAGAATGAACGGGATGTACAACAGTGATGATAGTGCGAGTGAGTCAGATGATGAAACAGCAAAGGATGAACGACAAAAGGATAAATTATTGGTGATTGGTTCTGGACCGCCCTGCAAGCTGGACAAGTCCCCGAAAAAGCTCAAGTACTTGGAGCAATTCGGTCTCACAACCAAGGAGCAGAAGAAAGGTAGTAAGTTGTGTCAGGGCTTATTGTTGTGCTTTCTGTTTCCACTTTGAAACTACAAACGGCTCACTGCTGTTTTGTGCAGCGTATCAGACGAACATTTCGTCCAAACTCCTCTGCACAAGGCCAGTTTCAATTCGTCATTGTTGCCCTGTCTACATTTTCAGAACTGGACTACGAGAGATTCACGAAGCGGCGGAAGCTGTACAAAGAGTCGAGTGTGAGTCCCGTACAGGTGGGAGACGAACTTGAAGTGGACGAGAGCCTCAAGAGCGACGAGTCGGCGAGTCCGCAGGCCAGACAGATGCACACGAGCTCCCTCTATGATCCAGACCAGCTCAACAGGGAACATGACTACCAATACAAGTGCCGCTTCTTCTACTCGATAGGCCTGCAGAGGGTGACACCGGAGAGGCGAAGAGGTAAGAGTACGTTGTGGCTTCAAGTATCCTGTTGTGAATGCAAAGTTAACAAAACTTGACAGGACAATTGATACGGAACAATAGTTGAACCACCAGTCAATAATTGTTCGAAGAAAATCAAACAGCGGTTCCATTCCATTCGATAGAGATGGACAGAATTCGTCAAGTGTGCCTTGAAGACAGGAGAAGACGACTGGGCATCAAATCTCACGGTGATTTCAAGAACATCTCCAGTCATTCGAATCACATCCTGCAGGGTGAGTTCCTTTCTTCACAACAGTGTCGAGTACGAATATGAAATACACCGACGCGCGCACGCACACACGAGAGCAGACACCACACGCACCACCGGCGCACCGCTTTCTTCATGGTCCGTCTGACTCTAGTTTCTTTCGCCCCACCTCCAGACCAGGTGTCGTATCTCAAGAGGAAACACAGTGAGATGGAGTCCGGTGTGTCGCACCTGCCGCATCGTCCGAAGCCGCAGCGCATCACGCTTGGCCAGCTTCACGAGCGCCACCTGCAGCAGCAGCAGCACGCCGAGCCGTCCCGTCCGTCCCACCCGCCGCACACCGACCCCAACTCGACCAGAGCTGTGATTTACCCCGCCGAGTCCCACGACGCCAAGCTGCGCAGTCGCGAGTTTGCTCAGGAGTTCCACAAGGAGGTGCTGCAGGCGACGGTGAAGAAAGAAATCAGCAAGAATCAACTGGGTACGTGTTGAAAAATTTTTTTGAAAGAACGAAAAAAGAACACCTTTTTGCCCATTTGATTTGTTCACGCATGACTACCATTGCGTTGCTGGTGATCGGTTCAAGTCATTTTGTTATTGTATGCCACCACCCACCCCCCTCCCCAAAGTGTTTCAGGGTTTGTTCTTTATTACAGTGGGCAGGCCTGGATCTCAGAGTGAACTGCGGTACAGTGTCGAGTCACTGGACACATACCGGAGTCCGGCAGCGGTAAACAGCAGCGCATCTCAAAACAGCAATGTGATACATTCCACAAAAGTGTCGAGCACACACGAAGATTCTCACCAGACAGTCGAAGTTCCCTTCAAGTGGCCGGGCATTGAGGCAGTCCTGGAATCGTACCAGAAGCATTGTGAAGGTAACAAGCGCCCTCAAAGCTTTGAATCAAGCTGTGAACAATAGAAAGATCAGGTCGCACATTTCAACAAATTATCTGCTCTTCTCACGCAGAAGCTCTTCTCACGCAAAAACTCACGAGAAAGTAATTTTTTTCAGAACAAAGAGTCGAACAGGGTATCCTCGTCGAACAGTGCCACAAACTGCAAAGAACCAACGCGGAGCTGCATCGAACGGCCGAGTCCCTCAGTCGCAGGATGGCTGTAAGCGCCTTTTCTATTGCAGCTTATATTTCTTTACATTCCGCGTTTGGTTGAAGTCCAACTAGGGCGTTGTTCTCTGAATTCGCGGAACAACACTGTTACAACCGCCTTTTCTTTGTGTTACAGGATCTGATGCAGACGAAGAGCCGGGCTGAGGATGACCGCCTCCGGACTCAAACCAGCATAGATAATCTGAAGAAATCTCTCAAAGTACTTCGTTGACCATGTTGCCTGTGGTTGTGAGCATTATGAAAACTGACATTGCACGGAGAACCAAGAACGTTTGAGAGATCGCTTTTTTGTTCGTTGTTGACTGCTGCATGCTGTCATCTCGGGATCGGTTGTGTGCACTCTTTTGTTTGTTTCAAGGAAAACTGCTATTAGCTTTTGAAAGATTTTATTCAATTGTTCTCACGCATGCACCGCAAAGGAAATGCGCGTCGGTGCCCGCGCTCCGTGCGTGAAAAAGCGCGCACTGCACTGCCACTTGTTTCTTCAGTGTTTTGTAAAGGTGGCAGCAAGTGTAAAGCAGCAAACTAAACATGTCGCCCGCAAGTTCTTGTGGAAATGTTTCGTGAGAGATCTGATTTGATCTGACTTCTCAAACTCTCCGTTGAACGCGTCCGTTCGCAAGTGAATCTAGTCGTGTACTTTCAGACTACATTCTCTGGGAAATACTGTTTGCGAAACCATGCACTTCAGCATCAAATTTATGGACCTACTTTTACGCTGACGAATGAAGTTGAACATCAAATGCAAAAATTTGATGCCTTATTTTCGTACAGCTGTAATTGAATGGAACGTTTTCTTCGAATCGTTTTTGCTTTGTTGGACGGTGCTAGGAATTTGTGCACCGTGGAATTCGGCTCTGCTCGTACAGCTGTAACGCAGACTGAGGGGACAAACCACACCACACATTTGCCCAGGTTTTATTTCGTGTTGTGTAGAAAAAGAATGAGGACATGTTAGGAAATTTCTTTGAAGACTGAGTGAGTTTTGCAAACGTTATTGAAGAAACAATCGAACAGTTTGTCCAGAAAAAATATTTCAAAATATTTTCGAATGCGCTGTTGAAAGTATGTTCATACTGTTGGTGTTTAGCGGTGTGTCAATTGCGGTTGGGTACTCGCAGAAATGTTTTTATCTGAAGACTGTCCCCAAACCCTTCCCTTCCATTGCATGCGTGTGTCATTTGCATCAGTCAGCACAACTGTTAGATGTACTTGACCAAAAATAGTGAAACATTCCAAGTGTACTACATTTGAAATACATGAAATAAAATGTATCCAAAACAGCTGCTCTTTGTCGTTGAGCTCCATCCAGTATGACAAGATAATTTCATTCAATGGCAGGAATCAGCTTCGAATGCGCAGCGTCCAAAGCATCAGTCGTCCACTATTCTTGTTCCTTCAGTTCCAATCACGTTTCCGCTCAGCATGTACTTGTGGCCCATCGCTTTCGTCAAGAACGGTCGAATAGTGTTCAGTTCCATCACCGTCACATTATTCAGCTGCAAATAATCATTGCAAATGTACACGGAAATTGAAACAATTACGCAAAGCGTCGAACAGCCATTCTCCGCTGTCTGAAGAACACTTTATACGGTTGTACGAACCCCTGTCACCCCACTTTCACTGTTTTCCAGCACTTGTCGCAGGCCTCAGACCGGATCGTGGTTGCACTCTGAACTTCATCCCAAATTGGTGAAGCGAGGCCGACTGCGCCTCTGCTGCACGAAACGTCCACTGTACGAGTAGCTGGATGTGTTTACCTTCGCGTGAGCGTTTCCCATGTCGTTCACGAATCCATCCAACAATGAACTCCGTAGTTTGGCGATCCTCATGTCCCATATGTCTTTCACCAGCGTTCGGATTTCATCCGCGCGAGGTATGTCGTCCACAGCGCTTGAAGATGACAGCAAGAAATTTTGATATTTTCGAGAATCAAACTTCAACGAAGTTGCCACAAATGAAGCCCGCGAAGCCCCCGTGTTTGTCAACGCGAAATGACAGTTGTGACGTTGAACCGAAATCTACTTGTTCATTACAATGGTTCTCTGGTGTCAGTCGAACTGGTGACGCAAAACATTCATACGAGATTTTTGTGGCGTCATTTGGTGGTACAGCTGTACGAGTAAAACGCGACACAAATCTTCCTGCAGGGTTGAGGTTGTTTGAAACAGGCATTCATTCACTCACTGCTTGAGGAGCAGCTGAGTCAGTTCCATGTAGTGCTTGTTGGGCACTTCTGTGAACAGTTTGCTTTGCACTTCCTCTTCCTTCTTCTCCTCGAGTTTGTCTGCCAAGAAAATTTGGGAAATGCGAGTGTACTCATTGTGTTGCACTGCGCCTGAAAAATCCAAATCTCACAGAAAAGAGTGGTCACGTTTCGGAGATGTGACACAAATCACCGTGTACGAGTAGTCCGTCGCACTGCTTTGGTCTGATGGATGCAAACATGGGAATCAGTTTTCTGGCACAACCACAAGTCAAGTAATTACCACTGTGCGAGATCAAGCCAATTTTTTTCTTTGCAGACGACCTCAACGTAGCTTGATTGAATCGTTAAACTGCCTGCAATTTCGCACCCAGTCAAAAGTGTTGATATTTTCCCCACCTTACTCGCCGCAGAACGCAAAGTTGCTCAGTGTGTTCAGTGCCTCACCTACATCCATCCAACTTGGTGCTTGTATGTGGCACTTTTGCCTCTGCTTCAAGTTGATGGCCATCCAGAGTGGCACGTCGACTGGAATTGTGGGGCTGAAGGGTCCAACATCACCCTGAAAGAGGAAACAATGGCATGGGGTTCGAATAGTGCAGTACCACTTGATTTTGATTGTCTTCTGGTGGATGCTTGCGCCGGTGGGGAGGGAACCGCGTCCTGACCAGGGTCCAACCTCCCTAGCGCCGAATTCACCAGATTTTGAGTGCTCAAAACGTACATGAGCAAAGTCAATTTGCAGCCACCCTGAAGTGTGGCCTCACTGCACAGACCCTCATCCCAGGGTTGGTCGTTGGGTCCCAACCAACCGGATTTGGTCAATGACTCCCTGTTGAAATCTGCTGATCTTTCGACCAGACGTTGATCTGCGGATTTGAAGAACTGTGGACTCTGTACGAGTAGACTCTAGACATCCAGATCTGCGTAGACCAACACGGTGGACCAAGCCACTTACCCCGATGAGATAAATCTTGTCCTGCGAGAAGTTGGGCACCACAGTCACAATTTCTTTCTCTGCCAGAAATTCCACTTCAGCTGGGTCCATTCTTCTTGCAAGTTGTCAACGCGACTTCGGTCCGGAAACAGCCACAACGTTTCGCCTTTGTCCCTTGTAGAAATGTGATGATGATCCAGAATTACCTTGGCGGGAAATGCGAGGTGAAGGTCGCTGCGCGGGCGGCTGCGCAGACCTTCAAAAGTGGAGCCAAAATGGCAGCCTTCAGCCAAGCCGGCAAAGCTTGCAAGTTAATTTTTTCCTGTGGAATTCCTCGACTTGTTGCTCAGGTTGGTTCAGTCAATTTTGGCAGCCCACTTATTAGATGTTATCGCATTTTTAGCAACAGTAATGCCATTGCTTGGTTGCATTTGTGAAGAATTTCCGGCAAAAGACCACTTGCCCTTCCTTGCCTTGGTTGTGGCAAACAGCAATCTGATGCCATTGTTTTCTTTGACATTTGGGCGAAATGAGACGAGAGGAAAATTGGCATATTTTTGGTTGATTATCTTCTCTGATCTGACGGAAGTTAATTTTGTGAAATGTCATGACGTTTGGACTCGTGTGGATAAAAGAGGAGGGCGGAGCCAATCAACCAAGCATGCAAGCTGTCTATCCAGTGCTCTCGATTTCGCACCCCTGTCAAATTGCTCATGTCACCATGCACCCAGTCCGGAAAAGGAAGAACATCCCCTGCTCGATCCCGTTCGTCGACAGCTTACGAATTGGTCTGCTGCTCAAGTCATCATTTGTGCACCCAAGTGTTGGGATGTGAATCTGTTGTTGTCCCTCATTTTCAGCAGAGCTGTCAAAAGCCAAGCAGCCATGCACAGAAGTTTTCAAGCGCACGTTCCGGATCATTAATTTGCTCCTGGTATCTTGAACAAAAAATTTGAACTTTTGCTTTTGTTTCATATCTCGCTGCCTGTTTGTGGTTTCATTCTTTGTCTCACAGCACTTGGTCGTTAATGTCATCCTGCTTCTGGGTTGTCAGAAGGCACGATATATTCTGACACGACTCCTTTCTTCCACCCTCTCCTGCAGGGGACAGGAAACAGGCCAGTGTTTGTGCGAAGCTACATCGTTCGGCGGAGAAGCGTGGGTGGCAGACTCCGAGACTTCCGCAGCCATGCGCGCTGGTCCTCGACAACATCAGAAATTGTTTCTGTTGACAAGATAGAAGAAGAAAAGTGAGTCATCAGCCTCGCCTCCTTTTTCTACAAACAAGGAGATACTGTAGGGATGCTATCCTGCTTTTCGATCCTTTCCACGTATTCAGTTTCTTGGCAGCTCAGTGGAGGATGTCCTTGTCTGTCCCACCAATTGTTGTCTTCTTCATTCAGAGAGAAATTCATTCCGATCACCAGAAGATCTGTCATTCGGCATCTGATGCAAGAGAAAGACTTTCTAAATGAACGGGAACAGAAAGAATTCGAGAGGCTGGCTCTTGCTTTGGATGCTGCCATAGTCAACAGGCATCACGACATTCTTCAAGATCTGAAGGTAATTGTAGTTTCAAAGAAATTTTTGACAGCTAAAACCTGGACTTTTGAGACCGAGACGGTGTCGGGCGCGTATATATGTCGTTGAAGGTTCAGAAAACACAAAATATGTCTGGAAAAGTCAGGGATAAAATCTTGTGGAGACAAGTGGGAACCCAACTTTCAATGTTTCCACTTATTACAACTGAGTTGGCGGTCGTGTTCGCGCTCCGATGTTCAAACCTCAACTTTCCTGTTTTCAGTCTCTCTTCGATCCGATCAATCCAGACAAAGACACAATCGCCACGAGAGAACTCAATGTCAGAGAAATGTTGGACAACGAATTCTGGCTGTTACAAAAGTTGGAGGCCATCATGGAGAAAGCTAACTTCCGGATGCTTCCGAAAGAAGAAGTGAAAACCTCACTTGAGGAACACAAAGCAAGAAATGGAGTCATCGTGAGTTTCCTTTCTAGGCTGGGGGGGGGGTATCTGGAAATTATAAATCTGGAGGTAGTCTGGAGATCCTGAATTTCCAGGTTTGTGGGAAATGGTACCCCTTCCCTTGGGTGCATAAAGTGGGAAACCTGGAAAGTTTATATGAGATGACGTTGTGTACAGGCGATGAACGCTGATCCCGGCTGACATTTCTAGTCAGCTTTGCGTGTATCCAGATTGGTAAATGTTCTTTGGTGACCAACTTTTCTTCGGAAGGGGTCATGGGGTGGGTAATGACAAGCATGTGTTCTGCCACGCAAAATGTGGGGTTCTTTCTGGTCTCCGACTTCTTGTTTGTTCTGTCCACCCGACAGGTTCCCGCCTGTCAACTCGGCTCATCAACTAGTTTTAGATGACCTGGCCAGGTTTTTTGTGTCCCGGTGCCGAGTCTCGTAACAACGAAAACGCTCATGCTGGGAATCTGTAAAATTTTGCATGATTGTTCGAGAATGCCGGACACAGCCGTCGGATGTTTCATGCCCTGTTTGGAATGCCGTTTTGCTCAAATTGGTTTCTGGGAGGACACCCATTCCGTAGGTATGACTGTTCTTGTTTGTGTGATTCGATCAAAGACGCCTGCTGCTTTGCTTCGCAGGTTTCGGTCAACCCGAACAACTACGACGTGCTGACGTTCTGGGTGCTGGGACGAGAGAGCCCGCCGGTGACACTGACCGCCTGGCAAAAGCTGCTTCACTCAATACTCAAGAGACCGCTGCCCACGTCGAAAGAGTACTTCAAAAGAGTCGTACTCGCCTGTCGCCTGAAACGAGATGACAAACTGTTGCTGAAGGCTTTCAAAGAGGTGCCCGTCAACGCCTTGGAGCAAACTCTACCAGACGGCAAAGTAACGATGACCAAGTTGGACAGGGGTGTCATCAACGCATCTTTGGTAATTGCAGCCACAGGTATCCTGGCCAAAGTAGTGACTGTTTTGGCAGGAATACACGTGGACTGGACACTACTCGCCACGGCTGCTACTGGGTTGATCGGAATACAGGCTTGGACTCAATATAAGAACAAGCATATGGCCTATCTGAACGAACATTCGAGGATGATGTTTTTCAAGAACATCGCAAACAACCGCGGTTTGCTGACGCTGCTGGTGGACCGGGCCGAGGACGAGATTTTCAAGGAGGCGTTGCTTGCCTACAGCTTCCTGCTCACTAATCGACCCCCGTCCGGCTTCGATGAAAGCAAAGACGTCGACCTTGGTAAATTCACGTTGCGTACTCGATTGTCATCAGGGTAGTTGTGGACTCGCATTTATGTGGTCCGGGTTGTGTGCTTGTACGTGCGTGTGAGACGAAGGCTCTTTCAAGAGTTCGAGAACACTGTTGGTGGACCCGTGGCTGATTATGGTATTCTTCCTTCCCTCCCCCACTCCGCCATCACCACAGAAATAGTTTTGAGAAATGTTCCCGGGCGGTGTGAGGGTGGGTCCAGACTGGCATGTTTCCCTCATTTGAACATTTTCTCGTGGACCCCGGTGTTGGTAGGGGGGGAGCACACTCGGGACCCTTTCCCTTACCAGTGGGAAAAATTTTCACAATTTCTGGAAAGAAGCAAATGAAACAAGCAAAGCCCAAAAGCTGTTTGACGCCTGTTTGTGTGCATGTGCGTGTATGTGTGTGTGAAAGTGTGTGTGTGTGCGTGCGTGTGTGTGTGTGTCAATCGTGGTGTTCAGAACACATCACGCTCTGGAAGGAGAAACACAGTGGTGTTTGAGGCAGACAGTCTGTTCGAGGTACCGATCCAAAAAAGTGTCTCGAGCATATGACCCACACTGTCCAACACATTCTCAAGATTCTTTGAAAATGACTCTCCCACGCAGGGACCTATTGAGCCAGTAAGTTGTGAAATGTTTTGGTGCGTCTACAATTCGACGATGGCAACTGCTATGAGAGCGTTCACCACGGCGCGTTGGAACAAGTCAATCCGGATGAAAGGATCAAGCAACGAACAAACTGGTTATCAGCCGCGGTAGCGGTCTGATATTGGTTTGCCCCTGTATCCCCGTCCGTCCATCTTGGGCGGACAAAACCTCTGTTTTACCCCTGTTCCAGTGATCACAGACTGGAATCACAGTGGGTACAGATACCCTTAGGGGTGCTTTACACGTTGCATATGGTATAATTTTTTTCTTCTGCTCTGATGATGAAAAAATAACATATAAAATTACAATAGAAATGCTATAGCTGGTCCGGGTTGTCCGATTATCTGGGTTACCCCCCCCCCCCAGAAAGAAAATTTTCCAAATTGTCCGGGTTAGGGGTATCTTGGACAGATTGTCCGATTA
>JAAUXT010135528.1_pt1 | contig 29569 bp, 44 predicted proteins | sample 7278171 | NCBI WGS metagenome assembly JAAUXT01 (sample SAMN14350112, study PRJNA611818) | marine sediment metagenome | isolation source: surface marine sediment (1.8m) | place: French Polynesia: Moorea | collected 2018-08
CAGGACTTTTTTGCTGCATCAAGACAATGCGCCAAGTCACACAGCAAACATCACTCTGGCCAAAATTGGTTCCTCTGGTATCCAGATGGTGGCACACCCCCCATACAGCCCGGACTTGGCCCCTTGCAATTTTGCAATCTTTCCTGCTTTGAAGGCCAAAATGCGAGGACTCCACCATGGCAACATCCGCAATGTGCAGGCAGTGGCCAAGGAAGTGCTCCGGGATTTGGATCCAGCTGTTTATCGCAAAGCAATCCTGGACATGCCAGACAGATGGAGGAAGTGTGTCGCAGCACACGGCGAATATTTTGAGGGGCTTCATGTGAGGATTGACCAAGACAGTGCAGAGGAAATGTCTGATGAAGACCAAGACTGATGTGGAACTTTTGCCTTTAAATTGAAATTTTTACTCCTTTTCTGTCACAGGCTCCTGTTGGCCCATGTTTGTTTGCATGTATTTTGGCGTGTTCCCCTCTTTGGGGGTTGTTTTGTATCCTTTTTGGTTCATTTGCATGTGTTTAGTTTGAGCAAAAAAAATCCGTGTCGTTCCTTTATCGGCGAAGAAACGCGGAAAATTGAGACATGCCTCGTATTAAATTTTGACTTTGTTCCCAAGCTGCACAATGTTTGTCGCAGCTTGAAGGGACGGCACAAACGTCCCTTCCCTACACGGACCAGAAAATTTGACAACACGGAAAGTTTGTCAGAGCAGCAAACAAACAAAATCCCAACGGAGGCCTTGCTTGTCTTCTAAAGTTCAAATATTTTGCAACGTTCCAACAAATTGGATATTGATGACAAACGCAATATTGTCCCTCGTTCGATCAATGGGTTCCGAGAGAAATTGCAATGGTTTTGTGGAAATCTGAGCCGATCACAGACCTGTACATCATGTCCCGGAAACTGTTGAAGTACTCGGCGTTGCAGCCGTACTTGTCTCGGACGAGTCTCTGGAAGGCGTGTGGGTATGGGACGAGGATGATGAGGTATACCAGCACGAACTGCAGCATGATCACCACCATGCGCTGGATGTTGTTCACGAAGCTTCCCAGAGAAGGCAACAACTGCACAAAGTACAGAACTGGCCTGAAAGTGAATTTTGTTGGACAAGATTTGACCCTTTAAAATGGGGCGTGGAGCCCTTCAATTCGAGGTCATTTGCGGACACGAACTCACCACACAGAGACGATGCAGGCAACAATGACACTCATATCCAAAGCAAAACTAGTTCCTTTGTAGTTTGACCAAAAATAAGTGCAGACCGCTGACACCAATCCCATGATGAACTGACACATCCTGCAGGTGCGACAGAATTCTTGTGAAAATCACATTTGGTACTCTAGTCATTCCAAACGTTCAAAAGACAGGAATACGAGTGCACCACGCGGTCTAACAAGAATGCGACGCTTTGAACACAGGCGCCTCTGCCTGTCAGAGTGCATGTATCCTTTTGATGACGCGCACATATGTCCTGGAGGAGATAAGGGTCGGACCTGTGTTGGGTATGGTCTGGGGCACAACCTACCTGCCCAGTGGGTCGGACCTGTCCACCTACTGGGTGAGGTCTGGAGTTGGACCTACCTGCCCGGGTGAGCCAGGGGGTTGGACCTTCTTGAATGCAACCGCTGCAGTGGCTTGGTCTGTGGGGTACGCCTTCCTGTCTGGTGGGTGGGTCCTGGGCTGGGGGCAGTCCTGACAGACCTCTGCCCAGGCAGTGAGTCGGTCCTGGGAGGAAAGGACCTGCCTGCCACAGGTCCAAACCCCCCATATAGTTCCTGCCCAAGAGGTAATGCCCCATACACGGTATTGTCAGCGCATAACGGACGCGCTTGTCGAAAAATAAACTTGCCTGTAAAATTTGTAGTTCAGGATTCGACGGCGCTGAATTTTACGCTCCAAACGCTTCCATTTCTGCCTGTTATGAACACAAACGAACCAAAAGCACTCTGCCAAATCGTACAAAACAATTACAGCCCCAAAAGCAATGAGCAGGATCGAAGACAACTCAAAGATGGTGGTGCTCGTCGAGTAATAGATGTAAGTGGCGCAGTTGGTGGTGTCGGATGTTTGTTCGTAGGTCGTGGATTGAGTTCCGTTGTCGTAGGTCTTCGTCTCGCTGACGTTGGAGGTGCGCGCGAGTTCAGCGTGTCCAGCACTGATACTGATGTAGAACATCGCTACGTGAAATATCCGCAACGAACACCACAGCACAAGAAAGGGAACGTTGGCTTTGATTTTGTTGTTTGCCCACGTCTTCAAAATTGAAGTTTGCATGTTTGTTTCTACGGTTGCGTCGTCAAAGATATTTTCGTCCAGGTGTGTCAAAAAGGACATTGGTGAGACCGCAGCTCTTGAAGTGGGTTCCAGTGTTTCGTATTCGGTGATGTCGTACAAGCAGACATTTTGAACTCCCATCTTCATCACTTTGGCTTTGTACACAGGTTCTGTATCCATAATTTCTTCAAAGAAACTGACTGAACTCAGTTGCATCGCAAGTTCCAATGGCCTCAGCCCGTCTTTATTTTCCATCAACAGAATTTTCTCAGTGATTTGCCTCGGTACGAGCTGAATTATAAATTTGTAAGCGAGGATACATCGCTCTTTTTGAGTCTCATCGAAAGACATCAGAATTAAGCTGTGAACAATGTTGTCCCCAGACGAATCCACCTGACTGAAGTTCGCTCCATGTTTGTGAAAAAGTTTGAGGATTTCAAAAGAATTATGTATGGCTGCAAGAAAAAGGGCCTTGGTTGGCCTGTACACCCACTGGTTGGACGCGTACTTTTCCACGGAGTCCACTTCAAACCTGAAATCCCCGTTTACGAGCAGGTCTCGCACTGGAGGACTCACATCCACGAGCAGAGCCTCCGCTTCTTCGCTTTTGTCCATCCTGATCTTGCGATACCATTCGGAGTAACTTCCCATTGGCATGAAAAGTTCAGTTGACAATGGCCTGGTTTTTGCCATTTTGCAGGTGTGATCAAAACGGCTGTGCTTCAGTTTGCATGGAGTCTGCAACTGGAACAACTCTGCAGAAAAATGCACAGGAATTGAGTGCGCAAAGCTTTTCAAACCCTACAGAGGAGACAAACATTTTTGTCGGCAATCGATGTGCCAAATTGGAGATTTATTTGTACACGCCGGCGCAGAGGTGCAATCTGATTTTTAACCACAATGAACGGAACCCGGGTGGATCTACTTCTGCGCCTCCGCCCCCCCCCCCCATTGCGGTGGAGATTTCCACGGTTCTTCTTGTTGCACCGATAATATTTGCTCGTCAATATTTGCGTGTTTCTTGTTGACAAACAATTTTTGATGTGTTTCTGTTTGTTCTGTGCGAAGGGATTCCGCAGATTTCGATTGTGCGTCGTGGAAACAGCTTCTGGCGGGTGTTCCGCGCACGCGATTTCTATTGTTTGCGAGTTCAGGTTTCTGACGCTCCTGCATGAACACTCAGGCGAACAGCAACACAGCAGCAAGAAAATTTCTCACGTCTGGAACTTCCAAATCTTGTGCTTCCACCTTCAACCATACCGGAAATTTATTCTTGAACTGCAGATTGTTCCAGAAACTGGTTCCAGAGCTGGCTCAACAGCGTTCAGGAACCAACGGCTTGTGGAATGCTCTGCAGTTCAAGAATCAAACAACAAGAATGCTACGCATAAAAAGCGTGTGGTCCATGCAAACGTTTGCAGTTCATAAATGCCTTCAAGTTTCCACATACGAGGCCTGTCAATTATGATCCCACGTTTTCGCAAAAATGTAGCCGGTTTTCTTGCTCGATAAAAATGCCAACTTTAACGCCAACAAAGCAACTTCATGTGAACACAAAGGGCAACAAATCTGCCAACAAGGCATGCCAAAATCACAATAAATAGAACTTCAAAATAGACTCTGAGGTGGCCAACAGCGAAACCATGCAACAAACTTTGGATGCAACACAACTTGTCAGGCTTCAGTCTTCTGCAGAGGACTTAGAGGACTCCCTAGGCTCCTGGAAATCCTCCAGGGGGATGGAGATGTGTGCCCCTTCAAAACAGTCACCATCCACTGCCACACATTTTTTCCATCTTGTGACCAAATCACTGAAAGATTGGAAACATGCGCAAAAGACGTTTGGCCTCATTCTTGAGCAACTGGAGGTTGGCAAATTGATGCCCATGCAATTCCTCCTTCAGTTTGGGGAACAATGTGAAATCACACGGAGCTAGATCTGGTCAATAGGGGGGTGTGAGCAAGCAGTTCCACACCCCATTCACCAAATTTTGCCAAAGTTGGAACTGCCACATGTGCAGGGGCATTTTCCTGATGAAGGAGAAATGAGCAGTAACCATCCTGCTTGCAGGCCCAGAGGTGTGGTTTCTTCCTCCTGACAGCTTCTTTCATGCACATCAGTGTCTCACAATAATCCTCAGACTTGATGGTGCCTCCCTGGGCCATGAATTCAACATGCACAACTCCTTGGAAATAGAAGAAAACAGTCATCATTGTCTTGTTTTGTCCCCCCTGTCAATGAGCTATCTGGGGCACACCTTTATCTAGGAGTATCCATGCAGATGATTGCCTCTTGGTCTCAGGTTCAAAAGTCACTATCCAGGTTTCATCAGTGGTTAAAATCTGGGACAAAAAGTCACCTGGGTTCACCCTCATCAGTGCAAGATTCTCCTCACACAGGCATTTCCTGAAGGCTTCCTGTTCTGGAGTCAACAAGTGGGGGACCAGGTATGCACTGCATCATTGTATTTTCAAGTCCTTCTTTACAATTGTCCAAACTGTTCCTTGGCTCAGTCCAGAAGCAGTGGAGAGACCTTGGATACTCCTTTGGTTGTCAGCTGCAATCAGTCCTTGAATCATTTGGGTGTTCTTCCATGTTCTCTGTGAATGGTGCCTTCCTGACTTTGGTCTGTTACTGGTTGTTTCTTCACTGGATTGGAATCATTTGCACTAGACATGAACTGGGTAAAGGACATGACCTCTGCTCTGAACACCTGCCTCAACTGCCTCCAGCACTCAATTGGTTTGAATCCAGATTTGCACAGGAACTTCAGATGATCTCTCTGCTCATGGCATCACTCAGGCTTGTTCACATTAGCCAGCAAAATGAGGATAAAACTCACAAAAAGAGCCATGGTTACTCACACAACACAAATTCAGTTCCACGCTTTGCAGTGCGCAGTGTCACGTCACCATCAGACAACTGTGACCTCTGAGATTGACCCAGGAATGTGTGAGGTCAATCAGACCAGTGCAAAGTGAAGACAAGTCAAAGTCCAAAAGGATCCCCAAGGCACAACCAAAAGCCCCTGATCCTGGACTTTGTATCAGCGGAAATGCAGGATCATAATTGACAGGCCTCATATGTGACCTGGGGTAGGTCACATATTGTTTCTAAAAACCAATGTGACTGAGGTGAAAAATCCAACATGTGACCCAGGTCAAAAATCCAATCTGTGACCTACGAGTTTTAGGTCACACATAGGTTTCAAAATGTTCAGTGTTGGTCACTGATTATTTTAAAACCAATGTGTGACCTACCCCCCCCCCCTCCCCTGTTCATTGGTCACAGATAACTAAGGGCATATTCGATTGCACTGCAAACAACTGCAAATTTGCAGTTGGTGTGCAAGCAATCAAACAGAACCATCTGAAACAGATTGCAAATTTCCACTGCAAACAGTGGAGGCTCACTTTTGATGGTTCAGTCAGTTTTGGGTGAGTGAAAACTCAACCCGAAATTTGCGGTGCAATCAAATACGCCCTAAGTCACAGATTGGAATTTTCAAAAAAAAATTTCTTTTTTTTTTGTAAAATGATCAGTGATGAATTCCGCCCGGGTAGGTCACATGAAACACAGACACACATTGCACCAAGAGTGTGGTAACGACCCTTCGGGACCACACGCTAAAAAACGTGCCCAACGGGAAGCGATCTCAAGTTCAACGTTCGCAGTCTCCGAGAATGCGCTCGCACGCGTCTTTGGCAACTTCCTCATCCGTCACACTTCGGCACCGAGTAAAGAATTTTTTCCACTTGTCTCAACATATCAAACAAACTTGGATTCGGAAAAGTTTCTGATTCGCGGAAAACAAACTGAGCACTCGATTTCTAAAGAGATGTAATATTAGTTTATTGCAGTCACAACATGTTCTCAGTGTTTTCTGCTTCTGTTTGGCATCAACATGACACACGCACTCACACACCGGCTCAAATATCATTCGAAGACACGCAAACTCCCCATTCTAATGTTTGTATTCTTATCATACTCGTGGAAATGTAAAAAAGAGTTTGTGCTTGGTGAACACCCAGTAAAAAGGCTTCAACCTCGACACGGACATCGTGGTTCAACGGACCTGACCGACCGACGGCGCGGCTTGTGACACAAGGACAAGACAGATTTAAAACGAACGCCGCTTGCTCTCTGTGTGTACCCCGTATGTCCTGATTAGAATAAAACGCTAGACACCTCAGATACTTTGTACATGCGAATGCACGTTGTTATTTAGCACAGTTAGCTCACCATAAAAAGTTGGGGGGGGGGAAACGACTTGCAACTGGACAAAAAACGACTGTCACGACGAAACCATCAAAAAGTGTCGAAGCGGAACGTTTTTGAATCGTTGGTGTCTCTTGCAGGACTCTTGTCCTTCCCAGTCAGCTGTTTGCAGGATGCTGTACTCTGCGTATATGGCCTTGAGAACCTCGCTACAATTGTACATACGCATGCGCAGGGTCAGCGAACACAACCCTCTCCGGGCAGCAGGATGTTGAGTTACACAGGCAGTGTCTCGAGAGAATTCAGTGATCAGAAAGAAAAGCTTCACCTCAAAGAAAGCACCTTACAAATGCCACAGCATGAATAAATACACGATTATACTACTTCTAAAGTACAACGGCCAAGAATATCCAGGTCTTGCAAGGATAAAGTCAACTCAATCCTACGAAGTTGCATCTGGCTAAGTGAATCACATTGAATTCAAGTTTATCGAACTGTACAAGATGAAAGTCGTTGAATGTTAATGTGTTGTCAATCAAAATACATCGCATAGCAGCCCGAGAAAGCGAATTGCACAATGAAAACGTGAACTGAAATCAAAAAATTTGCTATTTAGCGTGATTTTAAATTGGTGGTTGAAGCAAAATAAAGAGAACTGAGTTTTAATAGATTCTGTCCCACATCAGTGATCAGTGGATTAGCAGCAGGAACCTAACGATGATTACCAAGGAAACGAACAACTGGCGTAAAACGATTGATGTTTCATGTTTCCAGCGCATGAATTCGTAAAAGAAAATCCCCTCCTGGTCAGTTCGTTATCCATGTTTGTGAAGTAGTCAGGTGAGTTTTCTGTCCAACACCTCCAGCTTTCCACAAACAAGCATTGGCACTTTTGATAATAGTCATTCTGGTGAGATAAGATATCCACAGGCAGCCGCCATGCCAACTTCCTGTCAGCACCTGGGCTGTGGTGAACTTGACCGCACCGAACTTGTTCAGCTGATTCATTCCTTCGTTCCACAACACGGAATCTGTTTGTTCCTCCGTTGAAGATCAGAATAGTTGTCTGCGTTCCTGAGTCCTTCGTTGCGCCGTCTCTTCACTCGTCGTCCTCCTCTGATTCCTCCTCCGCCTGCTCCAGCCACGTCAACCATTGGTTCACCTGCAGCCACAAACTCTCACTGCAGAAACGCTCTCTCAGGTTCACAAGCTCTGAGGCTTGGACATTTGTTTCAACATTGAAGAAAGAGCTGCTGAAGCGTGCTCTCAGTAGATGGATAACGCGGAAGTACAGGGGCATATCACGCTGGTGGGGTCCATCCCAAACACCACCACCACCACCACACCAGTTTCGGACATAAGTCACAGCGAATCCGACGGCAGCAAAACCACACTCGAAGCTTGTGTACTTTGGCCAACACCACTCGCCGCCCCTTTGTGAATCAGCACACTCACCTGGAACAGCGCTTTTCCTTTGCCCGGGTACTCGTCGTTCACTTCCTCCTTCCACCGGAAGTAGGCGCCCTCGTCAATCACGTCCAAGTCGTACATGTACATGAACAGCCGCAGCAGCATCCCTGCCGAATCAAAGCACAATGCGTCCAGAATACAACTCACAACCAACATTTCAAACTGATGAAGTGAGCAGAGATGTGACAAGCGCGCACGCGCACTGCACGCCGAGACACAAAGACAAACACCAAAACGCACCACAGGAACGTGTGAAATTCCGTACCTTTCGGAAAGCTGTTGTTGTAGCAGTGCACCTGCATTGCATAGATGGTCGTCAGCTGCAGCTCGGACTTCTCCTGCAACAGCTTCTGGAGCATCGGCTGGTACTGGCCGAGCAGCTCCTTCTCCTTGTTCTGCAGGGACTTGTCCGGCAGAACTCCCGAATCAAGACCATCCACCAGAGTCGATTCGCTGGTGACGAAACTCACGATGCTGAAAACCACATTTTGTGTGTTACGAGAAGTGCATTGTCGTGGGTACCACTGTAGTAAGGCCACGAGTTTGGGGCACGTGTTGGAAAGACAAAATTGCGAAGCACCCAAACTCGGCTGGTCCCAAGTTTTGCCAGGTCTTTCATTCTAGTTTGTCCACATTCAATCAGCAGTGCGTCACCACATTTTTCCAACTGACGGAAGCAGTTCACCAGATTTTTTTGAAATGTCCGAGAAAATGCGTTGCCGACGACTTGGGGAGTGGTGCACAGACCAGTTTTATTTGGTTGTCACCGACTCCACACAAAACAGAAGGCATGGTACGCACTTGGTGATCAGGATGTTGATGAAGCGCGCGTCTCGCTGCAGCTCTTCCTTGACCGAGTCGCGGATCCACCTGAAGATGTTGGTCGGACTCGGGTCGGCGCGCATCTGTTTGCAGAGGTCAGCCTGGACGCGCAGCAGCGGGAACATGAAGCTGAGGCCGCGGTCCTCCAGGATCTCCATCATCCGCTCCTCGCTCCGGTCGCTCTCTGCGAGACGAACACCGTCCGTTTGGTAAACTTTTCAATGTCACACACGAATCGCGCGACAACTTTTCCAGTACGTACTGATGGCAAGTGTCCGAGGGGTATACCAATGCTGACTGTGCAGTGCGTGTTGTATCACCCTGCGCACTTGGGAATTTAGACACAATTGACACTATTCTATCAGCACAAATAACTGAGTTGACCCCTTCAACGCAAAGGTGATACCACTCGTATCAAAGCAACAAGTTTTCAAAAGACCACATGGAATCGTCAGCTTTGTACCGGGGCATGAATTTTCTCTCGCAACCGTCCGCACGACGCCGTGTTGACATGTGTTCCGCGTGTTGAAAACCTGCCAGTCAACTCACCTGGCAACATGTCCTGTAAGTTGATCTTGCTCTCCTGGAACGCAGCTGTGACCCAGTCGCTGTCGTGGATCTTGTGTAGTTGTTGGAGCACCAACAAAAACAGCGGGTAGTGGGCACCACCGTCCATGGGGCGAGAAAGCTCCAGAAGACTGACTAGTTGATTGCTCACACCCTGTGCTGCCATCTTGGCGACGTAAGATTTCACGAGCGGAACATCCACAGATAAACTGGCCATCTTGTCCAGCACAGATGTCAGTCCCTGTCGAGAAAACAAGAACACTTAGCAGTGTGTACACGTACCTCAGCACGTCGGCGCGTGCAAAACCCAAATTGATCATCTGCCTGAAACAAAACGCAAGAATGCAGAATGGGCACCAAGGCTCTCGCGGACAGCCGCCAGAACTACGAACCTCCATGTAGTGTTCGCCCGTGATCACCCCGTCCTTCTTGAAAGCGAGTATCAGTTTGCTGACGTTGTCCTGGTCCGCGTCGTTCTTGTCCAGACTCTCGAGCATCACGTAGGCCACCAGCTCGTTCAGGTACTTCTTGGGCGCCTTTAGTTCCTTCACCGTCGCAGCCGCGGCTTCAGCGTCAACCTCCTCGAAGTAAGTCATGAGCATCTTTTCCTGAAAGGATCAGAGAGGAACTTTCGTATAATTTCCAGTTCCAGCCCCACACATTGTGTGTGTGTGTGTGTGTGTGTGTGTGTGTGTGTGTGTGTGTGCGTGTTTGTGTGTGTGTGTGTGCCCGCCCGCCCGCCCGCGCGCGCGAGTGTTTGGCAAGACGTGTACGTGTACGCGCACGTGTGTGCGACTCAACCAAATCCACTCACTCTGGCTTCGTTCAGTTCTTCCTTCGTGTGGTTCTTCTGCTTCTGTTGCTTCGACTTGTCCTGCACCGGGGCCTGTTTGATGGTGATCTGCGCCTGTTTCTGCTTCAAGGGATTCAGCTCCTCGATGTGTTGTCCTGGTCGTGTCATCTGCAGAGCAAAACCCAACTGATATTCAGATCTGCACACACCCAGATTGAGGAAAAGAACCGAAGAACCTTAGCTGTGGCTGTGGCGGAATCTTGCGAGCTTTTCGACGATTTTTGCGCCATCAACATTGTCACGTGGCAGATCACGTGGCCACTCACCGGTGGGGTGTGGCTGTGCACGTTGATCTGCGCCGACTTGGGCAGCATGCTCGGCGTGTTGGGCTTCAGCGACGTGAACGTGCGCGCCGGCCTCAGACTGATCTCCGCATCACCCCCCGTCACGCCTCCGCCCAGCCCGCCGGCCATCACACCCGGCGGCAGCGAAGGGCCGTTCGTCTGCATGGCCCCGAGCGGCGGTCCGCCGCCACCGAACGCCTTCTCCGGAGCGTCTCGGCCGCCGCTTCCGCGTCCGTTGTACATCGGTGCGTGCGTGTCATTCGGCGTCTGCGAGAACATTGGAAATGCAAACGTGAAGCAAGAAAACAACTTCACAACAACATGCTTGAGCGGTGACTCGCAATTTCACTGACAAAACATTTTCAACTCCGACGAAAGTGAGCGGTCGGCCGCTCAACAATTTGACAGGGATGAACACGAACGGAACACAGTTGGGCTCACGTTTCCTTGACAACACCACAATCCCAGTGTGCCACAGCGACTCACCTGCTGTTGCTGGAACTTCTTCATGAAGCGCGGCGGCAGCTCCCTGCCCGCGCCCATGTCTCTGTTCTGCTGTTGCTGGTTGTTGTTGCGGTTGTTGTAATACTGCGCCCCTCCGCCCCCGGTCGAGTTGCGGCCCTGCTCGCCTCCGCCGCCCCCGCCGTCGCGCTCCCTCGTCTCCCGCTGCTGCTGCTGGTTCTGCTGCTGCTTGTTGTTCGGACGGTTGTTGCGCTGCTCCATCTTGGGCGAGCCCTCGTCGCTGTCCTGGCGCTGCTGTCGGTGTCGAGTTTCGTACGGCTTCTGGAAAACTGTGCGACAAAGGCGAGAGAGATGTCAAAGATGTTGTCACGACACTGTCACAACATAGAGAAAGGAAAAGTTTCCACCCGTGAGAAAGAGGCATTCTCGTACCCTGAAAATCAGCATTAAAGGGGGAACAAATCGTTGACATGGTTCGATTTTTACCATCGTGTCAAGGGTCCTCAACAACACAAACTCTCGAGTCAAATGTTTGGGATCAGTTCAGACTTGAGTGCGACTGATACACATTTCAATTCAGCACTTCCCGAGATAATACCCCACAAAGATCATGGATCTCGTTCGAAATCAACCAAGTCTTTGTCGGTGAAACCAGCAACGTGAACCTCACCTTGGTTGGGATGCATCATCATGTTCATGTTGCGTCCCGGGCGTCCCATGTTGGTCGAGTAGCCTCCTCCGGTCGTGAATCCGTCCATCGGGATCACGCCGGGGCCGGTTCCGATCTCGCCTCCGCTCAGCATGCCCATCGGGCCGCCGAACATGTCGTTGAGTCCGCCGCGCCCGCCCCCCGGTCCGGGGAAGCCCATGATGTTCCCGTTCATCATCATCGGGCCGAACATGTTTAAGCTCGACAAGCGCGTCTGGTTCGGTGCGATCATTCCAAAATCCTGTGGGGCGCAAGGTCAGATAGGTCAAGGTCGATAGCAAAGAATCGAGGTCAATGTGTGTTTGTTGTTCTCATTATCTTTATCAGAACACCGTGACGCGATCAGTGAATTGAACAAACCTTGGCAGCTTCCTCCCTCACTTCTCCTATGGTTTTTGGTCCATTGTCTTGCATTATCTTTCTCGGCTTCCACTGAAAATGAAACAATTGCACTGGTTCACTCTCGAGTGTCAACAACCACTTTGTTCCACCGCAAAATGTGTCGTTCTGTTCCGATTATCTGTCGAACCGGATCACCGCGCTTTGGCGACCAGAAACGCAATTTGGCTGATCTGGATTTGTCAATGAAATGCGCCAAAGCTGTAGATCGCTGTCCATCAATCCAAAACAGTGATCAGCACTAGAGACAAACCAGCAGCTCACTCACATTGTTTTCTCTCAGCTCCACCACGTCCTGGAGCATGAATCGGATTCTCGACGGCAGCTCCGGGTTCGTCTGATACTTTTTGATGCGATCGAAGTAAGCATCCATCCAACTCTGCAAAAGCAGCAACAGTGTCGTTTTCACCTGTCATCGGGATATTGTGTTTCCCCCATTTAAAAGAATGCGTCCACTCACCCTGGCCTTGTCTCGGTCGAGCCTCCGACCAACAGTCTTCATTATCTGGCACAGGCACTCGAGGTCTTCAGCCATGTCCGCGACCTTGACGTGCCTTTTCTTCTCCAGTAGTTGCTTGATGCACTTGTGTAGAATGCCTTCGTGTAGCATCTCCAGCTTGCCAAGCTCGCCTGCAAGGAAGTAAAATTTGTCTTCAGATCGAGCACGATTGAATTACGAGCCAAATGAAGAAATCATCTCGTTTTGCGTTTCTTACCAATGAACTTGATGTTGCCAAGCATCTTGTGCTTGGCAAGCTGGAGCTGCTCCCCTTCATCTGGAGTGAGTGAATTCCGCCCCTCGAAGGCTGAAACAAACGACAACATAATTCTGTTTCTGACAGATGCACACTCTCCACACGAACAATTCGTTCTGCACAGAAAGGGTCAAACAAACTGAACACAAGCACAGACGAGATGCACCGGAATAATTCCAGAACACACAAAGTGAACACACCTTCTGTTGCTTTGGAGCGGTTTTCAAATTCATCTTGGCACTTGTTCAGCAGCAGTCGCCTAAATGTCTGCAATAAAACACAGAAACGGTCAGCAGAAGGACGAACACAAAGCAAACAAACGCGTGCAATGAGAACGGGAAACCACAACCACACCCGTTTCACTCACCGATATATTTGAGGATGGAGGTTCAAAGTTGGGGGCATCTTGACAGAGCCTGTGGCACAACTGTGCGTACAAAGTACTGTACTTTGGTTCGTCTAAGGCCTTCTCAAATATCTGAAGAACAAAGTTTTGCACTGAAGTCGGGCTCCACGGGTTGACAACAGTAGCCACGTAGACCAAGCCGAACATAACAAGGCGGCTTACCAGAAGGATGATTCCTTTCAGAATGACTTGGTTGGCGATGCCAACGTTTAGCAGCTCGAGGCTTAGCTTGTCAAACTTCTCTGGCGTGAGCTTGTTGAGAATACTGCAAAATGAAAGCCAAAACCTCCGTCAAATGTTTGTTCCATCTCAAGACCCAACAGCTGCCTGTGAATGCGAGAACGAGACGCACCCTCTAACTTTGCGGAAGATGGCATCATTTTGTTCTTCTGGGTGTCTGGCATCTCGTCTGGTAATGCTGGGAGGGATCCATCGTTTAGGAGCGCTTGTGGCAGCAGCACCTTGGCTTGAGACGTGGGGTGGTCTCTCTTCCCTATGTGACAAGTGGGACAATCACGAATCACTGTCTTCTTTTGCTGAACTCAAAATTACGGTTCTAATTTGCACAACAGATGTGATGACAGATGTTTCACCACATCGTGACATGGTTTTTGTCCATTCTCTCATAAAAGACTCGTAATTGTGGCGAGTTTTGTTCAGTTTTAACCAATCATGTATCACACTGAAAACGCACCTTCCTCCAGCGTGTCGAGAAGCACCACCCTGGTCCTGCTTGGAGTCCAGAATTATGACAGATTTCAGTGTCCACGTAACAAGTCCAACTCTTGGGGAAAATTAAAGAAGAAAAGTGACCTGAAAAGAGACCAACAGGAAGTTGAAATCGTGTACCCACAGACAATATACATCGTTGTTATCCTGAGCGCAAGACAAAAAGGCACAGCCCAAGTCAACAAACCAGGTCACACCGTTTTGGGTTCAAGACATTTAAATCTGGCATTTAAATTCCTGCCAGGCACAACTTATCGCAACAGCACATTCCTGAAACTGTTTTTTCCCTGTTGAAACTCCTCAAATAAAACGCTTGTGCATTTGAGCAGCAGAAATGTGGCTCTTGAAGGCCCCTTGTGCGAAATTTGTCTCACAATGAGAAAAACGTGCTTTGGCACCACGATCATTCATGGCGTCATCGGATTTTCCTACCCACTCATTTCGACAAAGAACGAGTTCTGCTGAAATCTTGGAACTTGGATGTCACGAACTGAAGCAGGATGAAGAAAACAAAACCAAAACAAAAGTTTCAACCACTGAACAGACGCAGAAAAGACAGGAACTTACTTTTTTCCCTTGAAGCACTACATGTAAAAGATGGCTGCCTCTGAATTGCGAAACCTCAACTTCCCGCTGAGTTTGTGAGAGTTTCTCGGCACGTAGATCACACAATCCTGGACTCCAATGGCACAAGGAAACAGCTAAATTATAACTCCACGAAGTAAAACGTTCAAATGAGCCTTTTGCGACTGAAAAGTCCCGGTAAATGTCTAAATCCGGCTGTCCAACTGAGGCTCTTTGTCGCTACTGTCGCTAGTCCGTTTCCCGTGTGCTTCCGGCAGATGAATTCTGGGGCGAGGGTGAAATTTAAAGTTGTAAATCTTGAAAAAATTTCTCATTTGTAATTTTCTCAACAATCCCAATGTTGACATGTGAGCACTGCCCACGTGTAGATGGGTGTGTCCGGCGGCGCAACGTCAACGTCACAAACATGTTGACTTTATGACGTCAGAGCCGTTGTCGGTGTTTGCAACTTGTGAAAATTCCCACGGAAATGATCTCGGGGTAAAAACCAAATCTGTTTGGAGAAGCTGTTTTCTGTTTGTTCTTCTCGTGTCCATCTTGCGTCTTGTGATCTGGCCGGTTCGTAATTCATGTAATTCAGACATCACCGGACGCACTGCGGCTACTGCCGACACCGTGCATCGGGCAATTTCTGTGAAAGCAGGACGTTTCAAATTTCCAGGACCGGACGAATTGCGAAGAGGGTGCGCAGAATAAAACATCTGATCTCATGTCCCACCTGGAAACATTTTGACACCACCGCCAAAATACATTTACAGATTTGACTTTATTTCCAATGTTGAATATTTGTTAAAGCCCACCATTTCTGATCATCACTCAACGATCAGAGTTCTGAGGGGCGGGGGCGTTCGTGTTGGAGTCACACATTTCGTGACAAGTTTTCTTCTGAGGAGCCACAGTGTCCATTTGGATCCATTCACCTGATCGGGAACTGGAGTCGAAATGAAGCTTTTTCCCGGCATTGATCTCTGACCTGATTGCAACCCACTTTGTTGCAAGCACCTCTTCAATCAAAATCCAGGATCCACCACAGTTTCACCGCTTTCCTCCGTTTTTGCCGAGAAATGACAAAAATGTTCACGTTTCTATGAGAACGGGAGTCACAATGAAATGAAGCGACGTATTTTCCAACATTGTTGATGAAATGGAGATTTTCACTTCAGGAAAAGTTCCGCATCATTTTATTCTCAGGAAAATTCTGCAAAGAAACGCGACAACTTTTATTTTTGACCAGAACACCGCATCTTCCAAACAGATATTCTCTCAGAATGCCTTCAATCTGAATCACTGTCCATAAGCCCAGTGACATCACAAGTGCCGTCTCGTTGCACAAGAAAGCAGAACTTTTGAACACAGGCGCGTCTCGCCAAGAGCGCAATCGCCCAATCACTCCAGAGTACTGCTGATTCCACTGAAAGTTTTCAGGCAAATGTCATCCTGACCCCGTGGGGAGCGTAACTGCCTCGCAAAACCGGAGTTGGTTGTCAGAGTGTGGCGTATGCTGGCCCCTTTGGGACGCAGCTGTGTGGAAAAACAAAAAACATCATCATTCTCGAATGTCACAGCGCGTGAAAAGAACAAGTTGTGAACATTTGCCAGATCAACCTTGAACTCGAGCCAAGCTCATAACTTTTGCACTGAACTCAACACCAAAAGTGCATCCAGTTTCAATTCCAAACGTTGGGTGCGAAAAGAACAAAGTTCAGGTTTGTTCGAAGTTTCGGTTTTGTGGCAGATCTTTCGGAACGGAAACATGCTTTCAAATCTTGACGTGGTAAACTCTTGGAAATAGTTTGTCTTGACCAGAACACACTGCATCACGCCGATTGTCGCATTTTGCTCTGAAATGTCAGCCTGGAAATGTCAGTGGATCCTCGTCAGTTCTTCTGTCATCTTCACAAGATCGTCAACTGTAGCTTCTCGTTTCATGCCACTTCCATCATCAATCTGGCAAGAAAGAAAAAAACAAATTGTGCTCCGGAAAATGAACAAACTACACTGAATGTCACGCGCAAAGAACAACTTGTAAAGATGTTGTCTCAACGCAACCATCTCAGTTTTTACCTGGAGCCCCTGAGCCACTTCTTGCATCTTGTCTTTGTGCAGATCGAGGAAACTTTCGATGAGATCTCCGTCAATGAACCCGACCGATGGCTCCGTCTTCCGCTCCGTGTAAAATGAGCGCCAGCTGTTCAGAGAGTCAAGGTTCTACGGTTCCCAGGGGGTTTGTGCAAATGGATCAGTTCCCCCCTTTTTGGTTTTGTTTCACATCCGCCGGATTTCTGGTCCACACCAGGCGCAGCCAAACACCACAAAACTGGAGTCAATTCCACCCCGAGGAGAAACAGTGAACGTGAGAATTGAAAAGGATACAACGAATGCTCAATTTTCCCCACACTCTTGATGACCTTCGCCAGTTTATTTTGCACTTCGAGCAGGAAACCGAAGAAGTCCTGCGGCAGCTGCGTCAACAGGCCTGCAATGAGAAACAGTTCTTCCGCGCGTGAACCCGTGGTCAGTATTGCGAGCTTCGCTGGACTTTTCACAGATCAATTGATGAAAGAGGACTTACCAATGGCACCATTGACTGTCCCAAAAAGAACAGAACCTTGGGTTGGGGTTGTCGTTTCACTCGGGTGTTGCATCACAAGTGAACCTGAAGCAGAGACAACGTCGCTGTCACTCAGGACTGGCAAAACGGTCAAGGACTGTAAGATCACTGCTCACAGTTTTGGTCCGCCAGTTGCTTTCGTGGCAGTTACTGTACCGTGTCTGAAGACATTGACAAATTCTCCCAGGTGATACAGGCCGACTTCCTGCAGTCTCTGTCTTTCCTCGTCCGTTGTTGCAGCACTGAAAGATAACCAAAGTTTGCGTTTGTTTTTCTCAGTGCACTGTTCCGCGAATCAATTGCAGAGTCTGACGGACCCGGCCTCTGTCAGAATGCGTCCGAACAGTGAACAACTCACCTGTCTTTCCGGCAAGTGAACTACTCACCTGTCTTTCTGGCACGTGAAAAGATTGAAGGAATTCTCAGCTCCCAGGAAAGTGTCATCGTCCAGAATTTCAATGGACGACATCCAGTTGGGGTTGAAATCTTGAGCGATCTGAAACCACAATGCGCTATCAGTCAGGTTCTGGAACAAAACTAACTTCTGGAGCCGCCACAAAATTTGTTGTCACTTGAAACCAACCAATTACCTCTTCAAAATTGCCTTCCATCGGTTTGTAAGCCAGCAGCGTTACTGAGCGCATCAGGTCACCGACAAGAATGAAATCTCCCTTCGTCTTCAGATACAGAGCGATGATGTTGTTGAAGTAACTGCATTCCACCCTCAGTTCTTTGTCGGCAGTCCATTCAAACAATCGCACCTGCAATGACAACAGACGGGTTTTCAGTGTGATACACTTCCACGTGCGCGCCCCCCCCCCTCGTGGTTTCCCTCCACAACCAAACTTACAGTGCTATTTATGCTGGCCAACAGCTTTCCATTGAACTCCACCAGGGTGTACGCGGCTCCTTTTATCTCCTTCTCTGCCACTTGTGACAGCTTGCCTGAAAGAATTCTCTTTGTTACAGGTCTGTTTCAGATAATTTGACTACCCTTTTTGCTGACGAAAAAGTCGAATTATGTGAAAGTCGAATCATGAAACCTGTTTACACACACACACACACAAATCCAAACCTGTTTTGAAAAGAAGTCGAATTATGCAAAAGTCGAATTATGTGTACATCGAATTATCCGAAAAGGACCTGTGGCGATCTACCAAGTCAAGCCTGACCGTCCGTTGCACAGTCAGTTGCTGAAGTCAAAGTTACCATCGTTGTAGCAGAAGATGATAATTCTGCCCTGCTTGGGCTCGGCCTCTTCCGGGTACACCATCGCTGTGCCGACGACGTAGTATGTGTTCGGGTCTTCGCCGAGCCGAGCCGAGATCAGACTCGTCGCAAACTCGTTCGACATCAGCTGGTGCGCGTGCAAAACTGTGGGGAGAAAGTTGAAATGTTTCAAATCGTGTGGCGAATTGATACACCACGCGCGGGCTCAAACAGCAGGGAACTGGCACAATTGGGAGTTTCGCATGGCAAGTTGATCTGTCTCACTCACCCTCGAACGTGTGTTGATCGAGTACGAGCAGCGAGTGCACCTCCACCTCGTCCCCGTACGTGTGGTCCGTCAGCGTGCTCGTGGACGATGACGTCATCATCTTGGACGTCGAGCTGCTTGACGACGCCGTCGCCTGGGTGCTCGAACTCGGACGCGCTGGCGTCGACCCGTTGCTCCCCTGGATATCCATGCGCATGGATATGACTCCGAACGTCTGTGAGCTCTCCTGGTACGCTATCCTCCTGTTGCATGATAAAACACCCACGTGGTTGAAACGCTGGACCCAAATACGTCACATTGTAGCGGCTTTGCTCTGCTGGAGCTTGTGTGCAGTGACTCACCTCGGAGATTCGCCGAGTGGAACGTTTCTGATGTGAAGCTTCTGGATCTCGTCTATCGTCCCTATCGTCAGGCTGCTGTCGTTCGCCAAAGCCAAGCTGAAAGACAACAATCCCCCCGTCGCTAGGTGGCAACAGGTCCGTGACAGAAAAGCACAAATTCTGCGACAGGGACCGCGTAAATCGCTTTTTGGACCACAGTCACAACACTCACCTTTCAGGGTATCCTTCTGAGTTCAGTGGGCACATGTAGCTGACTTCTTTCAGGTTCACGTTGGAGAAGACGAGTTTGTGGTTGGAGGAGTAGATGACGGTGGGTCGGTCTGAGCACGCGAACACGTTACTCGTTGTTTGTGACTTGAAGATTCTGAGAACCGTGGGTTGGGTTCCCAGCGTCACCTTCTTGCGGTCTGTCAAATCTCCTGCGAACAACGAACGCGACAATCGTCAGCTTCTTCACACACAGACACAGACATTCACGTTCTCTCTGCAAGTCACACACACACACACACACACACACACACACACACACACACACACGCCAACACAGATGTACGTGGCGTGAGACACAAACGTTGTTGGACTCACCTGTGGACGCATTGAGACTGAAGTAGAATAGAGACCCGTCTCCGAGCGCACACAGCAGGTAGTGGATGCCTTCGAATGACGTCATCAAAATTGATCTCGGGATAATTTCTGCAGAAGAGAACCAGCCATTTGGAGTTGGTACTTTTGACTCGACAGGTTGATCACAAGGCAACTTTATTTTGGTGCTTGAACCATCAGAAACTGGTCCAACCCGAAACACGAACCTCCACCCAACATCTCCACGTGCAACTTCTGCAGGTCAGGCAGCTTGAGCAGCCGAACTGAAATGTCCGTCCACAGCCCGACTGCACACAGCTCGGCTTGGTTCGAACCTTCCTTCAGCGGTGTGATGTCAACACAGGCCACTTCGTGCTCCATCACCGTTTGGCTGCAGAAAACATCGCGTCCCAAAATGATCAAGCACCATTCCAAATAAATCCAACTCTGAATCCTGACAGCTTTGACACAAAGGGACTTCAGGGCTGTACCTGACTTCCTTCAATTCTCCTTGGTTTATTTCCAGGTAAAACACTTCACTGCCGACTGCGCAAACCACCTGATGCCCGTTACAGCTGGCGACACTGATGTTCTTCCTCGCAGAATGCCGCCATTCTGCCACCAGTTTCTTTGTTTCAGTGTTCACAAGGCGAACTGAGGCAGACGTTATCTGCAAGCGAGAGACGACCATTTTTCACAAGTCTGCTCACAAGTCCGATTGTTCAACAAGAACGCAACGCGCTCAAAGGCAACCACTACTCAAAATGTTAAACAGTGGCCACTGCTAAGATGTTCTCAGCAGCGACCACTCCCCGCCAGTGATAAAGAGCGCGCCTGTGCAATTAACAGTGAGATATTTTGCCATTTTGTACCTGGAGTAACTGTTTGTGTGCCACGTTCCCACAAAAGAAAGACTGTTGATCTCCTTCAAAGCCTGGAAGCTCAGTCTCTTCGACTTCTTCTCCACTCAACATCAGGACTCTGCGGGTGAAAATGTAGTATGTGTGAAGTACTGTTGATCAAGGCTGGTGTGTGTGCGATGACTGACAAGAAGACAAACTTCCGCAACTTACCGTGTCTGACCCACAAAGGAAAGAACGATCATGTCATCAAATTTGTCTGAACCAACTTTCAGAGGCCACATTCCTGCAAAACAAAACTGCAAGTTATTATCGCGCGAACAACAAAACAAGAATTGGCTGAAGGTGTTTTCTCTTTCTGAATTTTCAACCCGAGACTTGAGAACCTGGACTTGCCTTTGATGCCCGGCAAGTCAATGGTGGCGTGCTCGTGGATACCGATCCCGTTCCTGATGATTCTCAGTGAACCCTCCTTGTAGGCGCCGGAACACGTGACCAATTGACCTTGACCCTGTCGCTCCAGATCGACGACGCACATGTCGATGATTGGTCCCAGATTCGTAAACGTTTCCATGACAGTCACGTACGAGTTCTGCTCGTCCGCTTCCACGTTCAACTGTTCAAAATAGGAACTCTGACCTCCATACCTCTCGAAAGAACGTTGCACCCAGAAACGTTACGCAGATACATTCTGGAACACACACACACGCGCGCGCGCACACACACACACACACAAATTTGAGCCGAGTTTCGCACCTTTATCAACTGTGAATCGCCCATGCGGGATCCAATATACACAACACCATTGTCCAAGTACGTGATGCACTCTGCGATTGTCGTCTCTCCCAACAGCTCCACCTTCAGTTCCTTGACGCACACAGTTGAGTCCATCTTTTCTTCGCGTTCGAGCAGTAGCATGAAGAGCCGTCCTGACATGTCTCCCAGTAAGTAGCGAGATCCGTTGGAGTCCACTTTCCCGAAGCATGTGATTGTGCTTTGCTGAAAGGGACAAAAACATCACCTTGCTTCAATATGGTCTGCTGGTCACTGTCATTCTCAGTCACGTCAAGCAAGAAACAAATTCTTCGGCCTTTGCGTCTGTGGCGGTGCATCTGTTGTTTTGTGTTGTGTGATTTGTTTCTACCGGTTGACGAAAGACAAACTGTGTCAACTGAACAAGTTCACATGAAGGTACGAAATGATCCATTGAACAAACGAAAGTTGCTTCACTTTGATTATCGGCGGTGCGATGGCCAAGTAGTGTTCGCCCTTGTGGTAGGTGATGGATTCCTGCCCGACGATCAGCGCTCCGCCGAACGGATCCGGCACACTGATAATCATACACGCCTCCGTCTCCACGTTGTCCTGTTTCCACGGGCCTCTCGTCAGTTCCTTGTCTCGAATTGAGATTTCGTACGTCTTGAGATGACGACCGTGGGCGTCCTGCGTGCCAAAGAGTTTGTTGCCTGAGAGCTCATTTTGGGCCGTTAGATTTGCCGACGCGGACCAGTGTTTCAGGTCCGAAACAATGCTCATTGGTACACTGATTTCATTCGTCCAAATTTCATTTTGTTTTCACCCCAACACATGTTGGTCCGGAACGACACATCACTTGGGCCGAACAGCCCCTTTTCGGTATTCAAAAGACCCCTACTTGGGAAGACCAATCACATCTCTCGCAAGTTTTACCTGATGCACAAGTATGATTGTTGGTGTTGTGCAGCCGTGCAGGAACTGGACGTCAATCACATTCAGCTCCTCCAGCCTGTTGAATGAAAAACAAAAGTCTTCAGAAAACTGACTTTTTTGGGTTTTGAACTGCCTGCAGTGTGTGACAACTGGGAAGAAAGGTACTGCTCTGTCGTGAGGAAATCGTGTCGTTATCACAGCTACCTGACGTTGAAAGCCTTCAGCTCCTTGATGTCCTTGTCCAACGGGATGATCTTGAAGAGTCCATCGTAAAGTCTCAGACCGATGACTCTACACTGGGGATCGACGATCCCGATGATTCCAGTCTCTGACGGTCGTCCTATTCTGTCCTGTGAAAGGCACAGGGATGGTCATTTTCGCAGTGAGAAAACCCCGATATAGCAAGGGTAACATTGCTCCTCGTTCTTGTTTGTCATTGAAAAAAGAGAAATCCTATTGGTGGAAAAAGAATTATGTTCGCACAAACTGAACACTTTGAGCAATACCACACAAGTTCGTGTCTCTGCCGCACCTTTCTCGCACGACGTTGAAAAATACAATCCCCCTTTGATGAAGAAAAATTCCATTCGCACAAACAGCAAACTCGTAACAGCCGTACCTGCACATTGCCGTGTGCTCTGGTGATTATTTCAATTTCTTCTCCTTCCTGATCACATTCAAGGATCATTGCACTGTACCGGGCCGTCAGCAGGAACAATAAATCCTTCGTCTCCCCCTGTTCATCAAAAACAAGTGTCAAAGGGCAGGTCAAACTCCTTATGTCATGCACAGGCTGAATGATTATTATCCTCATGCAGAAACCATGGAAGGACAACGCACCGGCGGCCTGAACAGTTCCATGACCGAGATCTTTCCATAGATACCGATTTCTTTCACAGGTCTCAGGCCTTCAGGAGTCACCAAGTAAATCTCGAGCCTTGTGTTCTTCGCGATGATCAAGTTGAGATCATTCGGTGACGTGAAGTTTCCTGAAGAAGAGAAAAGCACCACTGCCACAAATTTTCCTCAACTCATCACGTCAGTTCGCACGGACTGGTTGTTGCTCCGGGAACCACAAGGACTGACGACCGAATGAATCAGGATGAGTCTGCTCGTGTGTGAAGTCAGACTCTTGGCGCTCCACTGAAATGCAGACACAGAAGAAAAGAAACAATGTTTCCTTGAGCAAAGACCAAGAATGGTTGTTCTCTTGTCAATTTTGAAGCAGTGTTGGTTTGTGGAAAACAACCTGCTTTTCAGCATCTTTGTGACAACAAAGTCACAATCGAACCTGCTCAACGTTTGGGAGAGGCCAAAACTGGTTTTGACATCAGTCTGCAGTCGCCAGAACGTCATGGCAAAACGAGCTCCTCCTGTCATGAGGTTGTGGAGACTGCAGAGTGAGAAGGCAACTTGTATGAGCAATGACATCAGTCATTCACATATCACATGGACTCCACTTTCACATGCGATTCCCCAGATCGCGCCACTCCACTCAAACACACAGAGTTGCAGAAACTCCCATGTATTACCTGTGACACACGTGTTCACTGCTGTCGGTTTGTGTGCGGTAACAACATAATTGTAAGCCATTTTGATCTAATTTTTCAAAAACTTCAAAATCAACGAAAAATGGCCGGAAGTTGTACCGGAAGTTGTAACGATTTCTCCTGACTGCGCGTGCCTGGCGCGCGTCTGGTCACACGCGATAAAGAGGAGAAAAATGTTTTTGAAGTGTCTTCAGAATTGCACAACATTTGTTGCACGAAGAAACTAAATAATATATAGAAAGCGATCATACTGTATCTGGCTGTTATTATTGGCAGGTACAGAGTTTAACTTTCTTGCAATTCGTTGCCAGAGCACCAAGTTTTGTTGGTTAACAACAAGGTGGATGCGAAAGCAACCAGTTTGACCGAGCTGAGGTGTGCAATTTTTTCTTGGTTGTCAAATTATGCAAGTATCCAATCGACACCCCATCATTTTCTCACAATTTAAATCAACATTTCGTGTGTTTTGTGAGAAATGTTTTGACAAAGAGCAGCATGTCTTATTTTCACGACTGGAGTGCTGTTGATAGGCGATAATATGGTTCACCGTGAAGCTTGTGAACCGCTGGGCATCTTTCCTCTCAATAAGACGTGTATTGGGCCACCGTGATGCTGCTGCATCCTGGGTGTGGATCTAGACCACAGTGATTTGAAAACCGTCACCTGAGACAGTCTGCAAGAAGCACAGGCCTGTGACACTCTTGGTGACAAGACTGCAAACAGTTCGGAAGAAACCGGCAACATGTCCACTCAAACCCACTCGAACTTTCGGATTGCATTCTGTCTTTGTGTTGGTTGGGTCCCACTGTTGTGCAGGTGGAAGTTCCGTCTTTGGTCCCGTGGTGATCGCGTGTGCTTCTCTGAGCTCACGAGCCGGGATCAACTCCCCACACTGTGCTGTACGAGTGTGCCTTGGCGCACTTCATTGGCATTGTGGCATTGCAGTACCCCCTGCTGCAGTTGTGGTACAAAATAAAGTCTCCCGCAAACGGGTATTGGAAGATTAGTCGTGATTTGAAAGTTTCGTGTTTTGTCCGTCTGCACTCTTGTTGTGCAAACCTGGAAGTCGCCCCTGGTGTGGATTGGATATTTCTGCCTGGAACGTGCACGTTTCAAACAAAGCAAGACCACTCCACGATTTGTGGGTTGTTTTGGGGTTTTTTTTGCAGCTTTGGAATATGGCGGACTGGGATTGGGGTGCACAGTTTGGAGACGATGACGACGAGGACAATGAAGAGGGTGGATACCAAAAGGTAACAATCATATAGGAATCATTCATTTGGTGGAGCAGTCACAATGATTGTTTTGTGGACGTCATGTGCAAAACCTCTTCTTGAAAGCCGAGAACTACGTAATCTTGCTCTTGTGCCTTTCCTCAGATGCAATGGGGAACTCGGGACGGTCTGATCTTTCTCATTGACGCGTCCAAGATGATGTTTGAGGATGATGGTGAAGAAGGAAATGCTTTTGCCAAATGTATCAGGGTTTGTACCGCAACATTTACACATTATTCTTGTCGTATTTGTTGTGTTTCGGTGAACTTTGTTGTCAGTGCTGCACATTGTTACAATTTCCTTTGCAGTGCGCAAAGTCTGTCATTCAGAACAAGGTGATCGCCAACGACAAGGATTTGATGGGAGTCGTATTTTTCGGAACCGTACGTCTTTTCCAGTTGCTTTTGAATGAAATTGCTCTTCGTTTATTTGAATGGAATTGTGTGCTGTCTGACGAATAGTGCATGTTTCCAGGAGAAGGATAAGAACCCCAGCGATTTCAAGCACATCTACGTCCTTCACGTAAGAAACTTCCCTGTCGTCTTGAGTGTCACGTACGGTAATACTCGTACTTTCTGGCAATTTGTGGAAACATGTCTGTCACTGTTTGTAGGATTTGGATCTGCCTGGTGCCGAGAGGGTTCTGGAGTTGGAAGCTTTGATTGAAGGTTCGTCTTTCTTTTGTGGAATGTCACGTGTAACCATGGCAACCAAAATTCTGACGAAGGTATCACCTGTTCATATTTTGTTCTGCAGAGGACGGGAACGATGATTTCAAAAACAAGTTTGGTCACAGCGAAGGATATTCCATCAGTGACGCTTTGTGGTCTTGTTCCAACATGTTTTCCAACTGGTGAGTATCTGTGCAAGGGTTGAAACGTGACCACCAAAGGTGTCGAAGTGTCTGTAGCCTTGGGTTCTGGCCGTGTCTTTGAAATACAAACCCCATTGAAACTCTCGGATTTTCACAGCACTCAGAAACTGGGATTCAAACGTGTCATGCTGTTCACAAACAACGACAATCCTCACGTGAACAACGCTCAGCTGAAGGTGAGAGTCCAGGGACATCGGAAAATTTTTGCGGTTGTCTGAAGCTTCATTCAGCATTTTGGATTTTGGCTTCTAACTTCAGAGGCAAGCAGCAGCCAAGGCAGAGGATCTGCACCAGAACGGCATCGACATTGAGCTGATGAGCATGAATCGCGAGAACCACGACTTCGACGATCTTCTCTTCTACAAAGACATCCTCTTGACTGATGACGACGAAAACGTCGTTCGGCCAGACCCTGCCGATAGGTTCGAAGAGTTGCTGACCAAGTAAGTCTCAGATGTGCTCTTCACACTAAGTTCGCTCGAACCACTCCCACCTGACCTGAATCAGTCCACGCCGTGCAAGCAAGTTGTGTGTGTGTGTGTGTGTGTGTGTGAGAGAGAGAGAGAGAGAGAGAAAGAGAGAGAGAGAGACAACAACAAACTAACCCCATAAAACGTTACATGGTTGGCCCTCCCTTCTGCTGACGACATACGAATTCCTTCAGCAGGTGACAGCAAATTTTGACACTCATCAGGCCTTGCTGCAAGCAGCAGCCATGTTGGAATGACATGTGAGGCTTTTTCGCTTGCTGAAACAAAGAGAAGAGTTGCATGCGTCACGGATGGAAATAGAACTGTCAGTGAGAAAAGAATGAGTGGTGTCGAAATACACTCACTGGGTCGAACTCACTGGGTCGAAGCACGAACTGTCAGGATAAAATGCACGCCTTGAGCAATGCGTCTCTTGACAGCAGCAACCAACATTCTTTGCAGAGTCCGAGCGAAAGATCACAAGAAAAGAGCTCAAACCAGAATTCCATTTCACCTTGGAGAAGGCCTGAACTTCTCGGTTGGATTGTAAGTTCCGACAATTTTTTGTTGTTGTTTCAGAATATTCGTTTTCCACCGATGAAACGTTCATTTGAACATCACGCACAAGAGATACCAGTATGTTCCAATGTTGCAGGTACACCTTGGCACGAACAACTTACGCTCCACCCAGAGTGAAGCTCTACAAGAAGACGAACGAAGAAGTGAAGACGGTCTCGAAAACATTTCTTGAGGTGAGGTCCAAAGTCTCTCGTGGCGAAATTGTTTGCACGCAAAGATTTCCGCCTTTTTGTTTGAATCGAGGCCTTTGCAATCGTGGCTCAAATGAAGGGACAACAGAGCCGTCGGGACAAGTGTCTGCGCGTGTTATTGAGTGAAAGGTACTCGGGTCCTTGGACTCGCCTGTTCCCCATGTTTGCCCGTGAGGGAGGAGTCCAATGAAATTTATTCAATGTTCTCCAAATGTGATTGGGGGTGAGGGAGGAAACATGCAAGCAGTCTGGGAGACAACATGGCGCTGGCGATCCAAGTCTTGGACACGTGAACATTGTGTTGTTATGAAATGTGGCCTTCTTGTTTCAGAACACAGGCGAAGTGCTCATGCCACAAGACATGAAAAAGGCACAAATTTATGCTGGCGAAAAGATCTGTTTTGAAAACGAGGAAATCACTGAAATCAAAAAATTCGACAGCTCAGGTTTGTGAAAACTCCCAAGGAGAACCCTTGCAACTCGGTGGTTCTCGTTTCAAATCCGCTGACAATTGGGTGTGAGTGTGTGTGTGTGCGTGTGTGTGAGTTGTTGATCGTTGGCGTCTTGTGTTTGAAGGGTTGAAGCTGGTTGGTTTCAAGCCACGCAGTTGTTTGAAGAGATACTACCACGTGAAGCAGGCGCAGTTCGTTTATCCGGACGAGTCGGTGAGGTTCATACTGCCACATTGTGAGAAGAAGTTTGAACGTCAATCTGGTAACCATCACGTTTCTTTGCAAGCCCATTTGTTCCGCAATTGTGACCGTCTTCATTTTCCAGACGATAGAAGGCAGCACGAGCGCGTTTTCTGCCTTGCTGAAGAAGTGCCTGGACCGAGACGTCGTGCCCATCGTCAGTTGCATTCCGCGCAAAAACACTCCACCGAGATTCGCAGCACTCCTACCTCAGGTACGAGGAGGTTCTCAATGCTGACGTTCCGGCAAAGCTTGTTTCACCTTCAGGAATTAGGACACCTGTTGTGCGCCAATTTGTCGATGCGGACGATCGTCCTGATATCTGCACGTGAAGGGACGTCAGCATTGAGAACCCCCTCGTAGGTTTGGTCGAACCGGCATCAAACAACATAAGGAGACTGACGTGTGTCTATCTGCGGTCTTCGTACTTTTTGCAAAAAAATTCCTGAACATTCGAGTTGTACTGCGTTGCAGGCCGAAGAGCTGGACGACCGCAATGTTCAGCAGACACCTCCAGGTTTTCATCTCGTGCATTTGCCATTTGCTGACGACATCAGAAAAATCAAATACGCGGAAGACACACCCAGAGGTGAGAAAAAATGTTCCTCAGTGCAAAGTTGCAGATCTTCTTTGTGTGGTGTTCATGTTCGGCTGAACACACGTGGAAAATATGAAATATTTTGCGTTTTGCAGCCAACAACCAACAAATTGACAAAGCCAAGGCCATCGTCAAAGCCATCAACTTCAAATACAGCCCGGAGGACTTCGACAATCCGTCTCTGCAAAAACACTTCGCGAACATAGAGGCTATGGCTTTGGACAGAGATGCACCGGAGGAAGTTGATGATCTCACAAGTGAGTTGGATGTTTTTCTGCTGAATCATGGTGTGGCCGCTGGTCCATTGAGTGTTGAGAGTGTGGGTGAGGCGTAGTTGAACCCTTGGACAATACAATCTTGCTGGAATCCAAAATTGGTTTTCTGACGTCGTAAAAAAGTTAAAATTGGACAGTGTCCAGGAGAACAAAAGGTTGTTCCTTCATGGGCCCCTGGCTGAAGTTGCACTAAATCTGAGTCACATCACCCCGACGCATGTGCCAACACAGACGAGCGTTCTTGTGTGTGAATTGTGAGGGGTCAGGCAAACAAACGTGTGTTGTCATTCTGTTGGACGTGACAAACGCACACCGTTCATTTTGCCTCGTGTCATGTTTCAGAACCCAACACCAAGCAAATTCAGAAGAAGGCGGGGAAACAGATCCAGGATTTCAAAGACTTAGTGTTCCCTGAAGGATACGTGCCGGGAGTGAAGAGAAAGGTGAGCCTGCTGTGCTGTGTCCATGTGTGCAGTAACATTGGCAACCAGAACAAAATTCCTCGGGAGGGGGGGCATCACAGAACATGAGGTGGTACTCATTTGCAGGGCGGAGGAGCCGGCGGGGGAGCCAAGAAACCAAAGATCGAGATTGAAGTTGACGTGGAGAAAGAAGCCAGGGCTGGAAGGGTATGTTGTTGTCGGTTTGACACGAGTAATTTTGATTCGTGAAAAACTGTTGTTTCCACAGCGAGGACAATTCGATGCTCAAATCAACTTCGCGGCGTGCATGTGGTTACCAACTGTAGTGATATCACAAACACACTGGTTGGTATCTCGGGTGAGACTGGCTCGGTGGCACCACCTGACAAGCGGTGGTTCTATTTTCACAGCTGGTGTATCACACCACACTCCTCCCCCACCAGGGGGTGCTGGCCTCAGCCAATTTTTTATATTCTGAATATTTTTATATTTAATTATTACATACATTAGACAGGGAATAGATGCAAAA